>Ga0255767_1000021_pt1 | contig 156184 bp, 147 predicted proteins | sample 071ome_24_FD_179967 | JGI IMG/M metagenome (GOLD analysis project Ga0255767, IMG submission 179967) | Coastal salt marsh microbial communities from the Groves Creek Marsh, Skidaway Island, Georgia - 071402CT metaG (version 2) | ecosystem: Environmental > Aquatic > Marine > Intertidal zone >...
TCTTGGGGCCACATTGCTAGCGACCGACCGGATGATGTGCGCTGCCGAACCTCAACCGAGAGCCAGAAGTCGGCCCATCTGTTCCAGAATTTCAGGATGAACGTTCCACTGGTGTCAAAGAATGCCCCGGTCACAGGGGACTTTGCCATCCGCGGGGTGCATCAACGCGAGGAGCGACAGCGAGATGTTTGAGCAAGGGAACACGGATCGACACCGAGTCCGCTTCGGAGTGCAGCTGCTGATCGCACTCCTGGTCGCCGTCGGCTGCGGCCCCAACGCGACCGATGAGCGATCGGTCGAGGACCGCAGCGATGCCGGTGCTCCGGACACAGGTGAGCAACCAGACCCCGGATCCGCTCCGGAGTCCCCGGCGGCCGAGGACGAGGTGACCGAGGAGGCCGGCGACGACGAGGAGGTGGCAGCCGACACCCCGCGTCCGTCGTTGCCGATCGGACCCGGCGCTGCAGGTCCGGACGCTGACGACTCCCCACCAGCGTTCCTCGACGACCGGATCATCGCCGCGGACCTGTGGGGTACCGAGTTGGCGATCCTGTCCGCGGGAATGGGGTTCGACGGGGTGATCGGCCTCCCCGATACGGACCTCGAGACCGTCCGAGCCGCCGGAGGCTCCTACTACCTGCCCGAGTGCGCCGACAACCCGATCGTCAGCGGGGCAACAGCGGCCGGGGTCGACGCCTTCTACCGAGGCACGGCCGGCGACTCGCCCGACTACGACGACGGTCTCCCAGTGGTGTTCACCTGGCCCGTGCTCGGTTCGACGGTGCATCCGGAGGACTTCCTGTTCACCCTGACCAACGGCGACCAGGTCGTGCCGAACTCCGCCGGCCTCGTGCCGAACTGGGAGCTCAACGAGCGAAACACGGTGGTCGTCTTCGGCGACTTCGGCAACCGAGGTGCGCCCGGAGAGGCCGACGCGGTCTACCCGGCCAAGCTCGAGATCGTGGACGACGGCACCCCGCTGCGCTTCCTTGGGCCCGATGGCGAAGAGAGCGGCGTCGGACTCACCTGGGAAGGTGAGGGCGCCACGGGCTACGGCACCGGGCCGCAACTCGTCGGGGCCAAGCTCAACCATGTCGGCGATGCGCCGGCCGGCGAAGGCGGTGCGGCTCTCTTCGAACAGCAGCTGTTGCCCAACGACGAGTTCGCGCTCTACGGCGGAGGTGACTTCCGCTTGCGCATGCTCACCTCGGGTGGCTTCACGCCCACCGGGATCACTGGGCTCACCCCTGACGCCTACGAACGCCACTTCCGGGTGCATGCGACCGCAGAGGACGGTTCGACCGTTCTGCTCTCCGAGGTCGGTGTCGACTACGAGGTCGCCGGGGGCACGCTTCGAGTCCTTGGTCTCGCGGACCTCGGCCAGCCGCTCGGAGACGGTGTCGTCTACGACGACTGCTACGCCGAGGACGTCGACAACCAGATCGACATCATCCTGGAAGGTGACGATGCCGCCGCACGCTCGATCACCCACGTCGAGGTGCCATCGAGCGGCGACTATCTCCCGCTCTACAACCCAGGAGGTCCCGGCCCGGAGCCGTTCCCAGGGGTGCGCTACAGCGAGCCAAGCCCATATGACCTCGAACCGGTCGTCATCGCCCTCGATGATCCACTCCGGGTGAGCAACGCCCCGTAGCTCCCCCGGAGGTGGCTCCCTGGTTCTCGGCGTTGTCGTAGGTTCCTGACGGGATGCTTCGCCAAGGCGTCAACTGAGTCAGGCCACGGAGTCGAACCGTCGGAACATCTCGGCGAGGCGTTCGAGCTTCAGGCTCTCGTAACCACGGACACCGCTCGGTACCTCCGCCAGTTCAACGAGATGGTCGTAGTTCCCCACCTCATCGGTGACACGAGCGAGCAAGGAATCGACGACATCGAGGTAGACCGCGATCGCGCGGCGCTCGAGTCGTCGCATCTCGGTGTGGCCAAACGGGTCGAACGGCGTTCCTCTCAAGAACTTGAGCCGTCGGAGCAGCCGGAACACCGGCATCCACCCCGGCCCGAGGCGGAGTTTGCGCGAGACGCCCATCGCGGCGAGCACCGGGGGGTGCAGCATCCGGTAGCGAACTCCGCGTCCATCACCGATCTCATCGGCCTCGACGTCCCCGCCACCATCCACGATGAGATCCGCCACCTCGTACTCGTCCTTGTAGGCCATCAGGTGGTGGAGGTTGACCGCCACCGCTCGGGTCAGCCGCCGTGACGGATCGACCTCGGCGCCGGCGACCCGGTCGACCACCTGCCGGTACCGCCGACCACTTCGTCCGCCGCCATGGCGCGCGACATCATTCGCTAGTCGCTCGATGAGTGAGTCCACCGACTCCTCCGATGTGGTCGTGGCGGCATCATCGACCATCCCGGCTGCTGCCAGCCTCCCTATGGAGAAGGCGGTCAGGTTGTCCTCGACCGCCGCGCCGTTCAATCGGATCGCCTCCTCGAGCGCCCCGATGGAGATCGGCAGCGCCCCCGCCTGCACGGCCATGCCGACCACGAAGGTGTTCGCCGTCGTGGCCGAGCCGAGGCGCGCCGTCGTGATGGCAGCGGCGTCGGCCCAGACCTGGCGTTCATGATCACCGAGCGCGGCGAAGGCGTCTTCGAGCACCGCGATGTCGGGGAGGTCTCGCTCGGGGTGCCCCACCATCGATGCCGTCGGGGTCGCCGAGGTCGACCCGATGACCGCGGTGCGCGGTGAGATCACACTCAGCCCGGCGTCACCGGCCGCGACCAGGGAGTCGAGGGCGATGAGCACATCGGCCTCACCAGCACCGAGTCGCGTCTCACCCGGCGCGGCGCCACGCGAGAGGCGCAGGTCACTCACGACCGGGCCGGCCTTCTGCGACAAGCCGATCTGGTCAACCCCACCGACCGACCACCCGTCGAGCATCGCAGCGGTTCCGATCACCTGGGCCACCGTCACCACACCGGTGCCACCCACACCCGTCAACCGGATCGACACCGAGTCGAGCGCGCGGCCCGTGATCGGCTCCGGGGGCTCAAGCGCCTCCTCGCGCGGCTCGTCACCTCGCGCTTGCGTCCGCCGACGATCGAACAGCCACGAGAGCGCTCTCGCGACGATGCCCGGCTCGGTGTCGACCACGACGAAGGACGGGCAGTCGCCGTCCACACAGGACATGTCGAGGTTGCACGTCGTCTGATCGATACGGGTCTTCCGGCCGAACTCGGTGTCGACGGCCTGCACCGACAGACAGTTGCTCACCTCACCGCAGTCACCGCAGCCCTCACAGATGCGATGGTCGATCACCACGCGCTCCGCAGGGGTGACGACACGCCCCCGTTTGCGGTCCCGACGCAACTCGGCGGCGCAGGCCTGATCGTGGATGAGCACCGTCACGCCCGGTGTCGCAGCCAGCACCTCCTGGGCCTCCACGAGGCGCCGGCGATGCCAGACGTCGACACCAGCGGGCCACCCCGTTCGTCGACCGGGATCGTCGCTGGTGACGATGACTCGCGCCACACCCTGGGCCAGCATCACCGCTGCGACCGTCTGTGGGTCGAGTTGACCCGACGGGGTCTGCCCACCGGTCATCGACACCGCGCTGTTGTAGAGCAACTTGAACGTGATGTGGCTCCCAGCGTTGATCGCCGAGGTGATGGCCAACTGTCCGCTGTGGAAGTAGGTGCCATCACCGAGGTTCTGGATGAGATGGTCGGCCTCGATGAAGGATTCCATCCCCACCCACTGCGACCCCTCATTGCCCATCGCGGTCACCCCGACGATGTCGCCACCGCGGCCCGGCTCACCGAGCATCACCATCGTGTGGCACCCGATACCCGCGCCGACCACCGCGCCGTCGGGCACCACGGTCGACGAGTTGTGAGGACAGCCCGAGCAGAAGAACGGGCTCCGGGCCACCTGCACGTCGATCCGGGCCCGCGTCGACTCAGGCTCAGGTCGGAGACGATCACCGATCCGGTCGACGAGATGCAGGCGCAGACCCTCGGCGATCACCGAGGGGTCGAGCACCCCGTGAGCGGGGACCACGGGTGGGCCGTGATGATGCGACTTGCCGATCACCCGAGGCGCGTTCGACCTTCCGGACAGCACATCGCGCACCGCCATCTCGAGGAGCGGCTTCTTCTCCTCGATCACGATCACCGTGTCGAGACCGGCAGCGAAGTCGAGGACCGACGAGGTCTCCACCGGCGACGGCACAGCCATCGACAGCACCCGGATGCCGGCATCGGCGATCGCCTCGGAACCGACGATGCCGAGACGCTCGAGGGCGTGATGGACCTGCCGGACGGTGACGCCGGTGGCGACGATCCCAAGCCAGGCCTGCGAGCCGCCCGCAGTGAGCCGGTTGAGTCGGTTTGCCCTGATGTAGTCGAGCGCGAGCGCGTGTCGGACCTCGACAAGTTCACGCTCCAGCTCCAGGTTGAACGGGGGAAGGAATCTCCCGCTCGGCGCGAGCAGGTCGAGTGGTCGCTCGGGGAGGATCGGCGCGAAGGCATCGGTGTCGAGCGCGACTGACGCGGTGCCATCGGCGACATCAGCGACGACCCGCATCGAGGTCACCATCCCCGATACGCGACTCATGGCGATGGCGTGACGACCGAGAAGCACGACATCTGCCGGGTCCGCTGGTGACAGCACCGGGATGTTCAGCGCGGCGAGCAGGTCGATCGAGTTCGACGGCGTCGTCGAGCTCTTCGCGCCGGGATCGTCACCGACGAAGGCGACCGCTCCCCCGTTGCGCGACGAACCAGCGAGCACGGCGTGGCGCAACGCGTCACTGGCCCGCTCGAGGCCCGGCGCCTTCCCGTACCAGAGGCCGATCACACCGTCGTAGATCGCATCGTGCCGGGAGTTCGCGAGTTGGGAACCCATGACCGAGGTCGCCGCATGCTCCTCGTTGATCGCGGGGACATGGCGAAAGGCCGAGTCGCCGAGGAGACCGAACGCGTGGTCGAAGGCGTCGCCGAGACCTCCGAGGGGAGAACCCGGGTAGCCGCTCGCGAAGACGGCGGTCGAGAGCCCGGCGGCCCGGTCCGCGGCCACCTGCTCGATGGGGATCCGGGCGAGCGCCTGGACCCCGGAGAGGAACGCGGTCGTCGCGGGCTCGGTGTAGCGATCGGTGAGCGCGTACGTCGACACACCGGTGCCGGCGGAATCCCCCGTCGCCGAACCACCGTTCCCTGACATCTCCATCACCGCCTTCGTCTCGATGTTAGGGAGGTTGAGCACCCCGGGAGTGCCGACCGGGGCCGACAGCCTCCTCGGCTCCGCCCCTCACCCGAAGCCAGCGAGAGGTGTCGTGCGCCCGTCGGGGCTGAGGAGAATCGGCGCACGCGGTTACCGCGGGTCGAGACCGATCGGATTGGGATACGGGATCGCGCCGGCCGAGCGGATCGCCTCAGCGGCGCCCTCGAGATGGGCGAGCACCAACTCGTGCGCCTCGCCGAGCCGCGACAGGACCCCGAAGGCTTGCCGGTCGGTCAGATCCTCGATCTCTTGACGGAGCGAGCGTCCCGACTCGGTGAGGCCGCCATCCTCGTCAACCAGACCGTGCTGACCCAGCCGCGACAGGGCCGCATCGATGTGTCGACGCTCCCAACCACGCGACTGCTCGAAGAGCTCGAAGTCGATGCCGAGATCGGCAGCGAGCAGCACCGTCGCCTCGAGACCGTCGATACCGAGCACGGCGAGGGCTGCTACGTGCCCGTCACCGCGATGCTCGCGAACCGTCGTGCACCACTGCCACAGGTCAGCCACCGGATCACCGGTCGGCGCGATCTGCCGGTTGGCCGCGAACATCGCCCGACCGTGTGGAGCGATCGTCGCCACCGACCCGAACATCGCCTGCAGCAGGTACTCATCAGGTCCCTCCACGCCGAAACGCCGGAGCGCCTCGGCGGCCGCGCCTCGACGACGGTCGATCGCCACCGACGGCGGGGCGATCTCCCAGGCGTCGGGCAACGCTCGGGCCACCCGGTCGGCGTGGAAGTTGTTGAACAGCGCCTCGACCGCCGCCGGGCCGACCGGGCCGAGGGGTGCGGCCCGGAACGCGAAGTACCCCATCCAAAAACCCCGATAGCCGAGTTCGCGCGCGGCGGCTATCGACTCCTCCGAGAAGTAGGTCACAGCGTGGACGGTCTCAGCCGTCTTCCAGAGACGTCGGGATGGAGAGTCACTCATCTTCCGATCGTGACACAGCAGTGCGCAGCACCCCTCGCCTCACCTCCGGATTGCCGGTGTACGGTGAAATATGGCGTTCCAAATCTGCGACCTTCAGCCCACCGACATCGGCGCCGCGATTCGCCTGCTAGAGGAAGTCCGTCAACTCCCCGACAGCACCCCGATCGAGATCGATCAGTTCATCACGGAAGTCAACGACGGAGCGGTCGTGGTGGTTGCTCTCGCCGAAGGAGCCCTCGTCGGACTGACGAGTGCTCGCGTCGCCGGGGATCGGGCATGGACCCAGTTCCTCTCTATCTCGCCAGAATGGAGACGACGAGGAATCGGCTCCGCTCTCACGACCGGACTCGAGAATCGCCTCCTTCACCTCGGTGTCCGACGGGTCACCGCGCTTCTCGAACCGGGTCGAATCGGCGAACAAGCGCTCGTCAATCGCGGGTACGTACCAACCACCGGCATGGTGCTCTACGAGAAGTCACTCTCCTTCGAACCGAGCGAGGTGCGCATCATCGACTCCTGGGGCGGACAGATCCTCGACACCGACCTCTGGTCGCAACTGGCCGGAATGGAGCGCGAGAAGTTGCTGATCGACCAACGAATCGTTGCCCCACTCGCTGACCCGTCGTTGGCCTCCGAGGTCGGGCTGCGACTTCCGGGAACCGTGCTGATGTTCGGCCCTCCCGGAACCGGCAAGACCACGTTCGCCCGAGGTCTCGCGAGCCGACTCGGATGGCCGTTCGTGGAGTTGCTGCCATCGAAGTTGGCAAGCGGAGAGGGCCGCCTCGCCGGGGAGTTGCGCGAGGCGCTCGCCGAACTCGGGCATCTCGAACACGTCGTCATCTTCATCGATGAGTTCGACGAGATCGCTCCGGCGCGAGAGAGCAGCCCCGCCTCAGCCGGGGTGGTCAACGAACTCCTGAAGTCGATTCCGGAACTCCGACGACGGCCCGGCAAGTTGTTGGTGTGCGCCACCAATTTCGTGGAGACCATCGACCCCGCGGTACTGCGACCCGGGCGGTTCGATCTCCTCATCGGCATCGGCCCGCCCGACTTGGATGCCCTCAGAGCCCTGTGGGCTCAGTCCCTCGGCGGGATGAACGTCCACTCCGAGGTCGATATCGAGTCGATTGCCGAGCGGTGCATCGGCTTCACACCTGGTGATGTCGACCTCGCCGCCCAACGCGCTGCCTCCCTTGCCTTCTCACGAGCCCGCGACGGTGGAGACGCCGTGGTCACCGCAGCGGACATCGACGACGCCGTCGAGCGAACCAGCCCATCGGTCACCCGCGAGATGTACGACACCTTCCGCGCCGAGGTCGCTGCCTTCGAACGTATCTAGCGGCGCGCGCGGTTCGCTCGGAGCACTGTGCCTAACGTGCGATCGTGCAGATCCAGATCACCGTCGACGCCCGAGACCCCCATGAGCTCGTCCATTTCTGGACGCAGGCCCTCGACTACCGCGAGGAGCACAACGACGACTTCGTCCGCCAGATGATCGCCGCCGGCAACATCAGCGAGGACGACGTCGTGGAGGTGCGCGGCCATCTCCAGTTCCGAGACGGCGCCGCCTGCGCCGACCCCGAGGGGCTCCGCCCCCGGCTCTACTTCCAGCTCGTGCCCGAGGTGAAGTCAGCCAAGAACCGAGTGCATCTCGACCTCCGGTACGGACGGGAGGAACGCGACGCACAGGTGGCCCGACTCGAGGAACTCGGCGCCACCCGCGGCTACGAGGGGCATCAGGGGCCGCACTCGTGGATCACGATGCGCGATCCCGAAGGCAACGAGTTCTGCGTCTCGTGAACGACTGACGTCACGACGCTCGGAAGTCGCGCATCTCGTCGTCGACGAGTTCGAACAACTGCTCGGCGAGCGCGCTCCCGACCCATGACTGCTTCTCGACGAGGATGTGCACCCCGTAGCCGTCCTCGAGATCGAGATATGGATAGGAGCCGTAGAGACCCGGGTCGCTGCGGCGACCGCTGTTCCGGTCGATCCACCACCCGAGTCCGTAACCGGTCGAGGCGCCAGCGCTTCCGTCGTAGACGCGGGCAATCCGGTCCTCATGGGCGCTCGCGATCGCCGACTCGCTCAGCACCCGAGTGTCACCACAGAGACCACCGCGTAGGTGCATCAGGAGGAGGCGCGCGTAGTCACGACTGTTCGCGTAGCCGCCGCCTTCGATGTTCGGATTCAACGTGGTCGGCAGCAACGAGATGTCACCGTCGAACCCCGGCGGATACGAGCTCCCGGAGCCATTCGGCAGCGTCGCCCACGGATTCGTGAAGCCGAGCGAGGCCAACCCGCACGGCTCCGAGAGAGTCTCCTCCACGAGATCAGCCCACGACCGGCCCGACACCGCCTCGGCGACCGCTCCCGCCACCTGCCACTGCCCACCGCCGTAGTCGAAGGCGGTGTCAGGCGCGCGAACCACATCGTCGTCGGCGGTCGTCGACATGATCTCAACACCGCAGTCCGACAACGTCCCGGAGGGCGACCACTGGCATCCATACGGCGAGAACGACCACTCGGTCCGCAGGCCGGAGGAGTTCGACAACAACTGCGCTGCCGTGATGTCCGGGTTGCCGGCGGCCCAGTCAACGAACTCGGTGAGCGGCCGCTCCAGGTCGATGAGGCCTCGGTCTTGGAGCGCGAGCAGCACGTCGGCGGCGACCATCTTCGACGACGAGGCGAGGAGCACCACCCGATCGGGGGTGAACTCACCGTGGAACGACTCGTGGATGATCCCCTCCTCGCGATCGACGATGGTCACCGCGGCACCGTTCAGGGCCTGAGATGCAACAAAGGCGCCGACAACCCCGTCGACCGAGTCGAATCGGACACCGGGACCGTCGGCAGCGCGTCCGTCACCCTCGGCGGTCTCCGTGCCACCGCAGGCGGCCGCAACCGACGCCAGCACGAGAAGGGTCGCCACCCATGGCGCCCGACGGGTGCTCACCACCGCGGAGTTGCGCTGTCGGGGGATGACGCTCAGGCGTTCAGCATGACGATGAGCAGGGCGGTACTGCCGAGCATCGACACCGTCATGAGCACGAAGTAGACGGGGAACGGCGCCTTCTCGAAGTTCATGCCGAAGGCGGTCGAACGAAGGGAGTCGTCCATGTCCTTGCGCATCGTGGCGATGTCCATGACCGCGCCGAACGCGGCGAACCAGAGGAAGAACCCGATCAGGCCGACAGCCACCGAGAGCGCGACCGAGGCGTCGTCACTCAACCCATCCAACGACACCGCGACGGCGACCCCGACGATCATCAACACCAGCGACTTCATGCAGACCCAGAGCATCTGGGCGCGATGGTCGATCCAACCGCGGAGTTCCTTCGACTTCATGTGATTGTCCTTTCGACGGGGAGGCGGGCCGAGGCGCCCGCGCCGATCACCGTAGCCAAACGTTGCCGACCGGGTTCCCGTCGGCGGACCCGGCTCCACCCACACCCGCATGCGAGCCCCCCGAAACGACCGCCGCATACCCCGCTCGACCAACGGTATACTTACAGTATGCCTCAGGGGGAGCGGATCACCACCATGAAACTGTCGAACCGGAGCCGAGACCGGATCAGGGCCCTCTCGAGCACCAACGAGACCCTCGAGGGGACGGTCATACGGGCCATCGAGTTACTTGAGCGCCAAGAGTTCTGGGCGCGGGCCGCCTCCGCGACCTCCACCGGTGGGCAACAGGCCCATGACGCCGCGATCGACTCGTGGATGGACCGACTCGAGTGATGCCGACCGACGGCGAGGTCTGGGTCGCCGACCTCGGCGACGAGACCCGACGACGGGTACTCGTCCTCTCCGATGCACGGCTTCATCAGATCGCCCAACGTGCCATTGTGGCGCCGGTGAGCACCGAGGCCCCGAATGGGGCTCCCTGGTTCGTCGACACCGGGCACGACGAGCACGTCAACGTCCACCTCATTCGCTCGATACCGGTGGCGCGGCTCCTTGAACGGGCGCAAGTCATCGACCACCGAACGATGATCGAGATCCGTTCGGTGCTCACGCACCTCCTCGACCTGTAGGTCAACCCGACGACGAGGCGATGCCGGCCCGGCGGCGGTCTCGCATCCGAGCGTCCGCGTCGGGGGTGCCGTCGTGGAACGTGCCGAGCATCTCATCGACCGGAGACTCGAGCCCGCCGTAGTTGCACTCGACGAGGCGGTGATGCAGCTGATGGTGGAAGTCCCCGACGCGAATTCGGAGTGGACCGAAGGTGAGGGCGTCGTAGCCGGTATGCGACAGAGGCGCGCCGAGACTGTGGTGCAGCAGTATGAAGTAGAGGTGGACCGGGTGGAACGGAACCAAGAGCAACAGCGCCACATCAGAGAACAGGACCACGTGCTCAACCGGGTGCATCGCGAGGCCCGACCACGGACCGACGTTGGTGTTCCGGTGATGCCAGGAATGCACCCGCCGATAGAGGAACTCGGTGTGCAGCAGTCGGTGGTGAGCGCTGAAGTACATCGCTGACCACCAGGGGATCAGCGCAACGACGACCACGAACCACACCGGGTGCTCACCCATCTCATAGATCGAGATCCGGCCGCTCGCCGCGAGATGCAGGATGAGGCACTCGGCGAAGGTCCAGACTGCGACTCCGGAGACGACACTGAGGAAGACGTTGTCGCGCACCTGATCTCGGAACAGGAACACCCGCTTGTTCTTCGGAAAGGGCCGACTGTCATATCGGAGCGCCGTGCCCTGACCCTCGCACCGATACAGCCACAGGTGCGTGCCGCCGGCGACGATCGTGAGCAGGACGAGGTTCCGGATGAGTGTGGCCCCCAACCACCCCGGCGACAGCTGCGCAGCGGACTCCATCGACGGCATCAGCCAACGCCAGACGAGGAACGCCAAACCGAGCATGAACACCCGCGGCGTCTGCGGGGACCAGGTCCGGATCAGGTGCGCGGCGGTCGCTCGCAGCCCGAAGGGCCAATGGAGGAATGGCGCCGAGCGCAGTGGTAGCGGCGGGGTGAAGTTCCAGCGATCAGGCCGGGTCGCCGTCACGACCCACCCCCACCGCCAGACGATTCCAGGTCCCATTCCGCGCTGAGGCGCGAGGGCCGTGACAGCACCACCTCGACGAGCGGCCGGAAGTCAGCATCGGTGAGCGAGTCGTAGCCGGGATCGAAGCAGTTCTGGTCGTACTCCTGGCAGAACCAGGCGCACCGCTCGAAGAACGGCGACTCGCGATAGCGGTCGCGGGCCTCTCGATCCCCGCCGAGATGGTGGAAGTAGTAGTAGCCCTGGAACACCCCGTGGTGACGGATCACCCAGGTCGTCTCCTCGGACAGGTACGGCGCGAGGATCTCAGCGGCGACGGCGCTGTGATTGTGCGGGGCGATGACATCGCCGACATCGTGGAAGAGCGCTGCGACCACCAGTTCGTCCGGTTCACCGTTGCGCAACGCCCGCGTCGCCGACTGCCGACTGTGCTCGGCCCGATCAACCCGATAGCCGAGCGTCGGACCTTCCATCCGCGTGAGCAGATCGAAGAGCGAGTCCGCGAGACCCTCCCGGGCGTGCTCCTCGTAGATGCCGGAGAGGAACTCGTAGTCCTCTCTCGTCCCATCAGCCATCGCCGTCCACACAACCTGCTCAGCCATGCTTCCCCCACCGATTCGAATCCGCCGGACGCGGGCATTCTGATGCTGCGGGTTCTCCGCGCGCAAGAGGCAATTCAGGCGACGCGACGCAGCTCAGCGAACCGGCGGGCAATGAACTCCGCCACCTCGCACCCGCACAGGTGAGGAGCATCCTCGACCCCGGCCGCGGCCGCCGTGCGCCAGCGGACATGGCCCGCCACCCGCTGATCGGCATGGGCGTCGGGCACCGGATGCCATCGGCCGCCGAAGACATTTCCAAGCACGCGGATCGAGGCCAGCTCGGTCGGGTCCACCTCGAACGGATCCTCGGCGAGCACCGTCAGGTTCGCGCGCTTGCCGATCGACACCGACCCGAGTTCGTCCTCGAGTCGCCAGGAGAAGGCGCTCTCGATCGTCACGGCGCGCAGCGCGGAGTGGAGATCGATGCGCTGATCCGGTCCCGCGACACGCCCCGACGGCGTGATCCGATTCACCCCCCAGGACGCCATCGCCAACGGGTCACTGGCGCAGATCGGCAGATCGGAGTGATACGAGAGTGGGATGCCCCGATCGAGCACCGATCTGGCCCGCACCATCTGATCGGCGCGGTCACGACCGAGACCCCACTCGCCGTAGCGGTCGGCGAACCCGACCGGGTAGTACGGGTTGGCCGACACGATCGACCCGGTGGCCGCGATGCGCTCCACCAGTTCCTCGGTGGAGTTCGCGAAGTGCACCACGACCGTGCGGTGATCCTCGCGGGGGTGTCGACGCTGTGCGTCCTCGATGATCTCGACGAGCACCTCGAGACCGAGATCGCCGTTGACGTGGATGTGGATCTGCCAGTCGTCGTCCCAGTAGGTGTCGAAGGTCGATCGGAGCTCGGCCGGCTCCATGATCCACTCCCCGTGATGATCGGGGTCTGGGTTGCCCTCACCGTCGAGGTACGGGTCGGCCATCTGCATCAACTGGCTCACGATGGCGCCGTCGCAGAACAACTTGACGTGACGGTCCATCATCGCGACCTTCCCCTCGATGCCACCGACCGCGATGCGCTCGCGCGACTCCTCGAGGGCGGCCGCGCCGATGACGCCGCGGGTCGGTTGGGTGCGCGCCTCCACCATGAACAACGAGGTGAACGGCACCGAGTCGTCACCGAGGATCTCCCGGTAGAGATCCCAGGGCTCCACGCCCCAGAAGATGCCCGGCTCGCTGATCGCCGTCACCCCGTTCATGTGGAGGTAGTCGACGAGGAGCGACAGTCCGGCGCGCATCCGCTCCTCGGTCAGGAACACCGGGAGCAGGTGGCGGCCGAGGCCGAGCATCCATCCGTTCTCCCAGTAATGGCCGCGCGCGACATCGAGTTGCTCGCTGATGACACCGAGGCCGGCCATCGACTCCTCGGTGATGCCGAGGGCTTCGGTGGCAGCGGAGTTGATGAACCACTCGTGCACCGAGCGGTGCCAGATCGCGACCGGGCGGTCACCGGCGACCGAATCGAGGCGGGCGCGATCGAGGGTCCCGTGCCACAGCGAGTGATACCCCCACGAGAAGAGCCACGCCCCCTCATCGAGAGCGTCCGACGCCGCCCGGAGTCGCTCATCGAACTCATCGGGGGTGGCCGCGGCGGCGAAGACGCGCTCGGGCAGCACCCAGTCCTCCGGGGCGATGACCTCGGTGGTGAGGGTGCTGGCCCCGAGGAACGGATGCAGGTGCTGATCGATGAAACCCGCCACCAGCACGCGATCAGCCAACGCGTCGTCGAGCACCCAGTCAGAACCGAGATCGGCGACGACCTCGTCGACCTCGCCCACAGCGACGATGCGCCCGTCCCGAACCGCCACCGCCGTCGCCCGCGGACGATCGGGGTCCATGGTGATGATCGTCCGCGCGATGAACACCGTGGTCGACATCACGTCGACACTAAACCCCGACGTCGTTCCAGAGACGCGACGACGCTCAGCGGGCGCGACGGATCCGGATCGGACCCTTCGCCGTGGACGGATCGACGACCCTCCCACCCTGGAGCACCTCGATCTCGCCGCTCACCACGAGGCGCCGCGCCGCGGACCGCGCCCGATCCATGAGCGGACGCCAATCATCGGACACCACGCGAGCGGCCTCGCTCGGGCAGATCGTCGCCCCGCGAGCGCGAGCCTCGAGAAGGGAGCGGATCTCGGATTCGAGACGCCGGTCGAGGTCACCTGGGCGCTGCCGACGACAGCGATCGGAGCAGTACCGGACGTTCTCCCAGTCGCGGGCCCATTTGCGACGCCACTCGATACGACGACCGCAGGAGTCGCAAAATCGTTCGGATACGCCAGCCACGGCGCGACCCTAGGCACCGAGGCCGACCACCCGCCGAGCGGTGATCAGACAAGGTCGGCCTAACCTCCGCCGCGTGCTGTTCGAGACATGGGGAGCGACCGACGACGAAGTCCATGGCGCGGTGGTCGGCGACGACCTGGTGCCCGCGGCGCGCCTGGTCGCCACCCGCGCCGTCACCATCGCCGCGGCACCGTCAGCGGTGTTCCCGTGGCTCCGGCAGATGGGATTCGGCCGCGCCGGCTGGTACAGCTACGACTGGATCGACAACCTCGGACGGCGCAGCGCGAGCACGATCCTGAGCCAGTGGCAGGACGTCTCCACCGGTGACGTCATCCCCGGCGGCGGCCCGGTCGGCTTCGAGGTCGCCCTCGCCGAGGAGCCCCGGGCGTTCGTCCTGTCGCTCGCCCGCACCGGCGGGATCACCGACCGGATCGCGTTCACCCTCGCCTACGAGCTCCGCGACCTCGACGGATCGACACGGCTCGTGTCACGGGTGCGAGCCCGGGTGGATCTACCCAGTGGCCGCCTGATGGAGCGCGCCCTGCTCGGCCCTGGCGACGGGATCATGGTGCGTCGGCAGTTGCTGAATCTCGCCGGGCGCGCCGCTCAGAACGCCTGAGCCGGGCCCGACGGAGCCGGGAACGCGTCGTTCGGGCCGCGCTCCCCCGCCGGAAGCCCCTCCATCGCCCGCAGGATCTCGATGCGCTCCGAGATCGGCGGATGGGTGTCGGTGAGCCCAGCGAAGAACTTCGTCGGCCCATGGGCCTTGTCGGCCGGCGACTCGATCCACATCGAGTTCATCCCCGCTCCCATCCGACGGATCTCGCGGGTGTCGGCCTCGAGTTTCTCGAGCGCCGAGCGGATCCCGCTCGGGTCGCGGGTCAACTCCACCGCGGTCGCATCGGCGAGCGACTCGCGGCTGCGCGAGAGTGCCGCGCGCAACACGATCGCGAGCGGCAGACCGACGATGAGGATGGCGAAGCCGATGAGGGCGAGCGGGATGGTGGCGCCACGGTCGTTGCTCCGCGACCGTCGCCCCATCGAGGAGTAGAAGCCGATGCGGATCAGGAGATCGGCGAGCAGCATGATCGCCGACACCGTCACCACCGAGATGGTCGTCACCGCGATGTCGCGATTCCGGATGTGCGCCATCTCGTGCGCGATCACACCCTTCAGTTCGGCCCTCGACAACGACGACAACAGCCCAGTGGTCACCGCCACCACCGCCTTCTCCGGTCGGTGGCCGGCGGCGAAGGCGTTCGGAGCGGCATCGTTGATCACCCACACCTCGGGCACCGGCAGACCGGCGGCGATCGCCATCTCCTCGACCACGTTGCGCAACATCAGGAACTCATCGCCGACCGCCGGATGGGCGCCCGCCATGCGCAGCGCCGTCCGGCTCGCCGCCCGCTGAGCGAAGAACAGGTACCCCACGGCGACCACGAGCGACACGATCACCGAGGGCACGAACGACGACCCGAATCCGAGCACGCCGACCGCCACGATGATCAACCACAGCAGCACGACGGTCGCGGCGAGCAACCCCCAGGACCGCCGCGCGTTCCGACGGGCGATCGCGACGAACGACGGCCGCTCGGCCACGCTCAGAACTCGACGTTCGGGACGCTCTCGGCCGAGACCGGAGCGTCGAAGAGCTCGCGCTCGGTGAACGACCCGGCGCGCGCCACGATCAACGTCGGGAACGACTGGATCCGGGTGTTGTAGGCCGTCGTCGAGTCGTTGTAGTGCTGGCGGGCGTACCCGATGCGGTTCTCGGTCGAGGTCAACTCCTCCTGGAGCTGCCGGAAGTTGGTGTCAGCCTTCAGGTCGGGATACGCCTCGGCGACCGCGAACAGACGACCGAGGGCCGCGGTGAGCGGGCCCTCAGCGGCTGCGGCCGCGGCGGGCGTCGACGCGCCGCTCGCCACCGAACGGGCCGAGATGACGGCGTCGAGGGTCTCGCGCTCGTGCTCGGCGTAGCCCTTCACCGTGTTGACGAGATTCGGGATGAGATCGGCCCGACGGGTCAGCTGCACATCGATCTGTGCCCAGGCGTTGTCGACCTGGTTGCGGAGCCGGACGAGGGCGTTGTAGGTGACGACACCGAAGATGACGAGGACGGCGACGACCGCGATGATGATGAGCGTGTTCATGACAGCACCTCCACAGCGAGCCTAACCCTCGGGGTTCCGCAGGTTCATTCGGTCGGGATCGGTCGCGCGAGCCCCTCCACCACCTCGACGGCATCGAGGGCGGCCAAGGTCGACGGCGGGAGCACCAACTTCATCGAGCGGCTCCCACCACCCACCACGATCTCGTCGCGCTCCAACACCGCGGCATCCACCCACACCGGTAGGCCCGCTGGCAGACCGAACGGCGTCACCCCGCCCATCACCATGCCGGTCACCTCCGCGGTCAACTCGGCCGGGGCGAACGACACCTTGCGGGCTCCGAGCCGGCGGCGCACCACCCCGTTCACATCGAGGCGATGAGTGGCGAGTACCACGCAGGCCGCCATCACCGGCGACTCGCCCTTGGAGGCGACCACGATCGTGTTGGCCGAATCGGCCGGGGAGAATCCGTAGCGGTCGCAGAAGGCGGCCGTGTCGGCGAGATCCGGATCACACGCCACCTCGCGCCAGGGTCCACCCGTCGCCGCGGCCGCCGCGCGCACGCGCTCCTCGAGGTCATCCACTCCCCCACCCTGCCACAGGTCGAGCCGCGGCCCGCCGGTTACGGTGACGCCATGGATCCGATCCACAACGTCATCGACCGCTGGCACCAGCACCTGCGGCGCGAACTCCCCGGCGGCCTCGACGCCCTCTTGCACGACGACGTCGTGTTCATCTCACCGGTCGTGTTCACCCCTCAGCAGGGCAAGGCGATCACGAAGCTCTACCTCGACGCCGCCTCGGTGGCGCTCCCAGGAGAGGCATCCGACCTCGGCGAGGCGGTCACCGGCGATGGTGATGGATCGTTCCGCTACACGAAGGAGATACTCGACGGCCACCACGCGGTCCTCGAGTTTGAGACCACCGTCGACGGCAAACACGTGAACGGCGTCGACATCATCACCTGCGACGACGACGGCATGATCATCGAGTTCAAGGTCATGGTCCGCCCCCTCCAGGCCGTCAACGCCGTGCACCGGCAGATGGGCGAGATGCTCGAGAGGTTGAAGGGCGCGAGCTAGTGAGCCGACCACACACCGGACGGTGGTTCGAGGAGCTGACTCCGGGCACCGTCATCGAACACGCGATCCGGCGCACCATCACCGAGTCGGACAACGTCATGTTCACCTCGATGACGATGAACCCAGCCTGGCTCCACCTCGACTTCGACTACGCGGCGAACGAGACCGAGTTCGGTCAACCTCTCGTGAACTCCATGCTCACCATCGCCATGGTCATCGGCATCAGCGTGCACGAGACGACGCTCGGCACCACCGTCGCCAACCTCGGATTCTCCGAGGTGGTGTTCCCCGCGCCACTGTTCCACGGCGACACCATCCGGGTGGAGACCGAGGTGCGCGCCGCCCGCGAGTCGAAGTCGCGACCCAACCAGGGGGTCGTCACCTTCGAGCATCGGGCCCACAACCAGCACGACACGCTGGTGTGCCGCGCGGTTCGCGACGCTCTCATGCTGAAGCGCCCCGCTGACTGATCGGTCGACTACTCGGCGAGGGCGATGATCCGCCTCGCCTGCGCCGCGAGGGGCTCATCGACCATCTGTCCTTCGAAGGCGATGGCGGCCACCCCGCGCGCCGAGGCCTCCTCGTAGGCCTCGAGCAACGCCCGGGCTCGGTCGACCTCAACCTCGGAGGGCACGAACCCCGCGTTGGCCACCGCCACCTGACCCGGATGGATGCAGAGTTTCCCCGAGTAGCCGAGGGCGCGGGCCGAGGCGCACTCCGCGCTGAAGCGATCGAGGTCACCGAAGTCGGTCACCACCTGATCGAGGACGGGGACCCCGGCCAGGCGGCCGGCGAGGGCGACGATCGATCGGGCCGTCGCCACCTCGTCATTGGACGCGGTGCGCACCCCACCCATATCGGCGACGAAGTCCTCGGCGCCGAAGTAGCTGGCCACCACCCGAGGGTGCGACAAGAGTTTCCGCGAGTCGGCGACGCCGAGCGCGGTCTCGAGCCCCGCGATCACTCCGAGGTCGTCGAGACCGGCCTCGGTGAGCGCCCGGTCGACAGCATCGAGCCCCTCGAGCGACTCGACCTTGGGCACCACCACCGCGACCAGCGCAGCGCTCAGGGCCTCGCGAACATCGTCGGCGAACCACTCGGTCAGCTGGGCGTTGACCCGCACGGTCACCGCCACACCGGCCGCCGCCAGCACCGGGGCAAGTCGCGCCGCGTTCGCGCGCCCCTCCGCCTTGGCGTTCGCCGGGGTTGCGTCCTCGCAGTCGATGACGACCGCGTCAGCCCCTCGCTCACCGAGGTGCTCGACGAAGTCGGGGCGCACCGCTGGGGCGAAGAGGAGGGAACGGAGACGAGGAACTGGACGCATGGGGAGAGATCAGGCCGCCACGATCGAGCGCTTGGCGACCTCCTCGAGCATGACCTCGGTCGCCCCACCCCCGATCGGCAGGATGCGGGCGTCCCGGTACATGCGCTCGACCGGGGTCTCACGCATGTAGCCCATGCCGCCGTGGAACTGGACGCAGTCGTACATGATCTGCATGACCGTCTCGGCGCCGAAGGCCTTGACCCCCGACATCTCCTTCACGTTGTCGCCACCGGCGTCGCCGACCCAGGCCGCGTGGTACATCGCGGCCCGCACCGCGTCGAGCCGGGCCTGGTTCATCGCCATGCGCTGGCGGATCGCGCCGAGGTCGTAGAGATGACCGCCGAAGGCGGGTCGCTGCTGCACATAGGCGAGGGTCTGATCAATCGCCGCCTGCGCCGCGCCGACGCCCATCCCGATCAGCACCATGCGCTCGTTCTGGAAGTTCTTCATCGTCTCGTAGAACCCCCGGTGCACGGTGCCGAGCACCTGGGAGTCCGGCACCCAGACGTTGTCGAGCACCAACTCCGCGGTGTCCGAGCAACGCCAGCCGTGCTTGTCGAGCTTCTTCGCCACCGAGAACCCCTCGGTGCCCTTCGGCACCAGGAACATGGTGATCCCATACCGGTTGTCCGGATCGGTCTTCGCCGCGACGATCGTCATGTCGCCGTAGACGGCGTTGGTGATGAACGTCTTCGTGCCGTTGATCCTCCAGCCGTCACCGTCGCGAACCGCCGAGGTTCGCATCCCCGCCACATCGGACCCGGCGTCGGGCTCGCTGACCCCGATCGACAGGATCGTCTCCCCGGAGAGCACCGTCGGCATCCACTGCTCGAGCTGCTCGGGCGAGCCCGAGTTGATGAGGTGCGGGGCCGCCATATCGGTGTGGACCAGCACGGTCACATCGAAGCCGGCGAAGGTTGACGCGCCGAGCGCCTCGGAGAACGTCGCCGAGGCCAACATTCCGAGACCCAGACCGCCGTGCTCCTCCGGGGCGCGCAACCCGAACATGCCGAGGGCGCCCATCTTGTGGAGCACCTCACGAGGGACCTTGCCCTCGGCCTCCCAGTCATCGCCGTGCGGGGTCACCTCGGCGGTGACGAACTCGACGGTCTGGTCGTGGATCGCCTGCAGTTCATCGGTCATGTAGATGTTGCGGTGCACCTTGTCTCCCTCTGATCACTCATCCGATGCCGCGGCGAAGGTGACGAGCACCTGATTCGACGCGACCTGGTCGCCGACGGCGACCCGTACTTCCTCCACGGTCCCCGGCCCGGCGGCCGTCAGGGTGTGGAGCATCTTCATCGCCTCGATGACGACCACCGGGTCGCCGGCGGCGACCGTGGAACCCACCGAAACGGCGACCTCGGTCACCCCACCCGGGAACGGGGCGACCACCGCCCCAGCCGAGCCGTGACCACCGGCCCCGACCGGAGCCCAGCGCTGCGAACGCGACGGCACGGCGAAGGTCTGGGTGTAACCGTCGACATTCACCGCGACCGAACGGTCGGCCAACGAGACGCTGGCCACCGCGGCGCGATCCGAATCGGCGCCCCGAGCCACCTCGTGCGCCACGCCGTCGGCATCCACCAGGACGCGTGGCAGTGAGCGTCGGTGCGGGGTCAGCGAGAACGACCCGGCGCCGAACCACACCGAGGTGTGATCCGCCGATGACGCGACGGCCGCCGCCCAGGCCTCAGCCGCTGCGGCCGCCGCCGGCTCGGGCCGCGAGGGCAGTTCGGTCTCGTCGAGGAACCGGGTGGTCACCCGGCCATCGCGCACCGGCTCGCGGTCGATGAGCCATCGCTGGAAACCGGTGTTGGTGACCAGTCCGCCGAACACCAGTTCGTCGAGGGCCGAACCGAGGCGCCGCAACGCGGTGGCGCGATCGGAACCGCTGACGATGAGCTTGGCGACCATCGCGTCGTAGTAGGGGGTGACCTCGCTGCCAGCCACCACCGCGGAATCCCAACGCACCCCACTCGGCACCACCAGATGCGACACCGTTCCGATCTGGGGGGCGAAGCCGTTCGCCGGGTCCTCGGCGTTCACCCGCGCCTCGACCGCATGACCCGAAAAGGTGACGTCGTCCTGGGTGATGGGGAGCGGCTCGCCCTCGGCGACCCGGATCATCAACTCGACGAGATCGAACCCGGTCACCTCCTCGGTGACCGGATGCTCCACCTGCAACCGGGTGTTCATCTCCAAGAAGAAGTAGTCACCGGTCTCATCGTCGACGACGAACTCGACGGTGCCGGCCGAGTCGTATCCGATCGAAGAGGCGAGGGCCACCGCCACCGCGTGCAGCCCCTCGCGGGTCTCGGGCGGCAGGTTCGGCGCCGGTGCCTCCTCGAGCAACTTCTGGTAGCGGCGCTGCACCGAGCACTCGCGGGTTCCGAGATGGATCACCGAACCGTGCCGGTCACCGACGATCTGCACCTCGACATGACGGGGACGCTGGATGAAGCGCTCAACGATCATCGATGCGTCACCGAAGGAGCGCTCCGCCTCGGCCGCGGCCTCAGCGAGGGCCGCTCGGAAACCCTCCGGCTCGTGGACGATGCGGATCCCCTTGCCACCCCCACCGGCGGCCGCCTTCACCAGCACCGGATACCCGATGCCATCCGCCGCCTGAGCGAGCACCTCCGGGTCTTGGGACTCGTCGAAGCCGGGGATAATCGGAACGCTGGCCGCCGCGGCCAGACGGCGCGCCTCGATCTTGGAGCCCATCATCCGGATCGCCTCGGGCCGCGGGCCGATCCAACGGCATCCGGCATCGACGACGGCTTCGGCGAAGGCCGCGTTCTCCGAAAGGAACCCGTAGCCGGGATGCACCGCGTCGGCACCCGTCTCGGCGATGGCGGCGAGCAGACGCTCCACCGAGAGATAGCTCGATGCGAGATCGGCGGGACCGAGGTGGAACGACACGTCGGCCTCGGCGACGAAGGGGGCCGAGGCGTCGGGGTCGGCGAACACGGCGATCGTCGTGTGGCCGAGGGCCCGGGCCGTCCGGATGACGCGGCGGGCGATCTCCCCGCGGTTGGCGATCAGGATCCTCACGACATCACATCCGGTACACCAGCGGGTTGCCCCGGTCGGGAGCGTCCTGACGAGCGGCGAGGGCGAGGCAGAGTCCGAGGGCGTCGCGGGTGTCGACCGGGTCGATCAGGCCGTCGTCCCACAGCCGCGAGGTGGCGTGATACGGGTCGCTCTGGGTGAGGTACTGCTCGGCCACCTCGGCGCGGAGCGCCTCGACCTGCTCGGGGGTCGTGTCGTCGCCCTTCAAGCCGGCGAGGCGGATGTCGACGAGGACTGTCTGCGCGGTCTCGGCCGACATGGTCGCGATCCGCGAGTTCGGCCAGGCGAACAGGAATCGGGGCCGGAAGCCGCGGCCGCACATGCCGTAGTTACCAGCCCCGTAGGAGCCGCCGATCAGCACCGTGTACTTCGGCACTGTCGCGTTCGCGACGGCAGCGACCATCTTCGCCCCGTGCTTGGCGATGCCGGCGGCCTCGGAGTCGCGCCCCACCATGTAGCCCGAGGTGTTCTGCAGGAAGAGCAACGGGATACGCCGCTGCTCGCAGAGCTCGATGAAGTGGGTGGCCTTCAACGCCGCGTCGGAGAAGATGATGCCGTTGTTGGCGATGACGCCGACGATGTGTCCCCAGATGCGGGCGAAGCCAGTGATGATCGAGGTACCCCACTCGGGCTTGAACGGCGCGAACCGGGAACCGTCGACCATGCGGGCGATGATCTCGGTGGCGTCGAAGGGGATGCGGTCGTCGGCGGAGATGATCCCGTAGATCTCCTCGGGGTCGTGCAGCGGTGGCTCCGGGGGCGCCCAGTCCAGCCAACCCTGGCGATCATCGACCCGCCGCTGGGCGGTCGTCTCGCAGATCTCGCGCACCCGCCCGTAGGCCTCCGACTCGGTGGCCGCCATGTAGTCGCTAACCCCCGAGACGCGCGTGTGCAGTTCGGCCCCGCCGAGGTCGTCGGGCTCGATGATCTCGCCGAGGGCGGCCTTCACGATCGGCGGGCCACCGAGGAAGATCCGCCCGATCCCCTCCACCATGATCACCTCATCGGAGAGCGCCGGCACGTAGGCGCCTCCGGCCGTGCAGCCTCCGAGCACCACCGAGAGCTGCGGCAGGCCCATCGCCGACAGTCGCGCCTGTCGGTAGAACGACCCGCCGAAGTGATCCTTGTCGGGGAAGATCTCGTCCTGCAGGGGCAGGAAGGCCCCGCCGGAGTCGACCAGATAGATGACGCCGAGGCCGTTCTCCTCGGCGATCTCCTGAGCGCGCACATGCTTCTTGATCGCGATCGGCACCAGGGAGCCGCCCTTGACGGTGGCGTCGTTGGCGATGAAGACGTACGGCGCGCCCTGGACGACACCGATGCCGGTGACGATCCCGCCTCCGGGCACCTCGTCGCCGTACTGGCCCCACCCCGACAGGGTGGAGAACTCGAGGAACGGGGTGTGCTCGTCGGTGACCATGTCGATCCGGTCGCGCACCATGACTTTGCCGCGGGCGAGGTGCCGCTCGATGGAGCGCTCGCGACCCGGGCCGCCGTCGATGGCCCAGCGCATCCGCTCGCGCAGGGTGTCGACGAGTTCGAGGTAGGCGTCGCGGTTGGCGGCGAAGGCCGATGACCCGGTGTCGACGCGCGTCTCGATGACCCTCATGAGGCCACCCCGCTCCAGAACTGCGCGGTGATTGCCGCGGCGAAGCGATCGAGATTGCCGCGGTCGGTGTCGAACCACTCGACGGAGGCGTTCATCGCGCCGAACAGCACTAGCCGGATCACGTTGACGTCGACCGTCGGCTGGATGGCGCCGTCAGCCTGGAGCAGTCGGAGCATCTCGGTCCAGCGAGCCTCGTAGGCGTCGCGGAGCGGGACGACGATCTCGCGGACCGTCTCGGGGGCGGTGCGGAAGGTCGTGACGTGCGCGGCGGTGTAGGGGCCGTTCTCGAAGAGGGCCGACAGGTGCGCGCGGACGTGGGCCTCGATGCGATCGACGGGGCGGGAAGCGCCGACCGAGGCCTCGGCCTCGTCGAAGGCGGTCTGCATCACGTCGATACCGCGTCGGAGGATCTCGGTGAGGAGATCGTCCTTGGAGGCGAAGTGGTAGTAGAGCGAGCCGGCCTTCATGCCGACGGTGTCGGCGAGTTGGCGGAGCGAGGTGCCCTCGTAGCCATGGCGGAGGAACAGCGCGGCGGCCTCGTCGAGGATGCGATCGCGGCCGGACTCGGCGAGCACTGGTGAGGGTGTCTGCGGCACAGAGGGACCCTACCTAACGTTCGTTAGGTAGGCAAGCGGCCTCCTATATGTACCCGCTCAACTGCTTCCGCAGGCCCGACCCCGAACGGGTCACATGGTGAAGCGCAGGTTCCGCGCCGCGTGACCACCCCACTCGTCGTCCCCCGACCACGAGATCGTGCCCGCGGCCACCTCAGCCTCAGGGTCGATCCGACCGCAGGCCAAGAGGATGAACGTGGTGGAATCCGCCGACACCGTCACATCGGGAGCGTCGAGCGCATCGACCAGACCGGCGCGACCATCCACCGCCACGTGCATGGACCGCTCGATCGGCCCGGTCACCGAGAAGGTGATCGACATGCCATCGGGAAGACCGATCTTCTTGCCGACGATGTACGGAAGCGAGCGATGCACCTCGTCGAGCGCGATCTCGGCGCCCGGACCCGACTCGTGGCCGGGGCGTCCGAGCGGGCGACGGACATCTTGCTCGTGCACCCAGTAGTCGAAGGCCCGGACGGCCATGAACCTCGCGTAGGTACCGGGGCCGACCGGGGTCGCCGTCGACCGACCCAGCTCGTCGGGACCCATCGCGGCCAACTCGGCCCGTCGCGGAGTCAACACCGCGCGATACCGCTCGAGGAACTCGCCGTCGGAGAGATCGGCCACCTCAGCCATCCACTCCCCCGCCCGCTCGAAGGGCAGCGAGTCGACCATCGACCCCGGCTCGGCGCCGAGCAGCATCGCTTCGATCGCGCCGAGGTGCGCTGCGACCCCCCGGACCGTCCAGGCCGGACAGAGCGACTGCGTCGACCACCCGTCGGCATCGAGACCGCCGATCAGGTCGTCGAACGATGCCATACACATCTCGAGGGCATCAGCCGACGCCCGGGTCACCTCATCACTCATCGATCCTCCGATCGGTCACGGCCGGCTGGGCCGACCCGTTGGAATCCATCCTCGGTGAAGGCGATCTCCTCACCGCGGTTGATGCTCACCCAGTCGCGGGCGTTGAGATACGGCTCGAACACGTCGGTGATGCGCCGCTCCATCTCCCGGGTCTTCGGTTGCTGCAACTCAAAGAGGTCGGGGAACTCGACCCAGGCCGTCACCGCCTCCCAGAGACGAACCGCGGCGGCGTCAAGCGGAGGGTTGACGACCACCGGCCCGAACAGGCAGTGATCACCGAAGAAGAGGGTCGGTGCCCCGTAGCCAGCGGCTTCCGTCACCCGTCGATGCTCGGCCAGCACCTCGTCGTTCGTCGTGTCATCGGCGATCGCCGCGTCAACGATCGCCGGGTCGAAACCGAGTTCGGCGAGCAACTCTCGAGCCACCTCCGGTCGATGGGGCCGGAGTCCCTCCTCGTGGAGAGCGCGTCCAATCCGTTCGTACCAGCGATCGAGATCGTCCATCGAGGAGCGGCGCAGCATCGCCCCGACCCGCATCAGCGACCACCCGAAGGTCCACTCACGCTCCCAGGGGTGCTTCTTGCCCTCCACGCGGTTGATCTCCTCAAGACTGAAGAACCGCCAGGAGATCTCGATCCCGATCTGCTCGCGAACGGCGCGGATCCACTTCGACGTCTGATACGCGTACGGGCAGAGCGGATCGAAGTGGAAGTCGACCGACGTCAGGCTTGGTCGCATGAACGGACCGTAGGGCACCGGTGGACGTCCACCTCAGTCGGAGCGCGACCGACGACCGTCGATAGATTCCGGCAATGTTCTCCGTGGCGCTCAGCGTGGCCTCCTGTCTTCGCGCCGGCACCGAGGTGCATGTCGCCTGGGTGCTCTCAGCGCAGAACCTTCCCGGCCTCGAGCCCGGTGATGCCGTGGCGCTCACACCGGGAGGAGGACGGATGGGCGCCCTCGGTGGCGGGATGCTCGACAGTCATCTCGCCGAACTGAGTCTCAGCGGTACCGGTTGCATCGTCGACGTGACCCTCAGCGAGGTCGACGCCCTGATCGCCGGGGTGAGCGGACCCGCCTCGGCTCGGATCGCGGTCGCGGCGGCCTCGGCCCTCCCTGAGCAGACCTGGGGGCTGCTGATGAACCGGGAGGCACTCGCCATCTCGGCCCGAGTCGACGACGGTCGACTCTCCGACCTCGAGATCCACACCCTGGGCGACTCGGCTCCGGAGGAGGTCACCGAGGCCCTCGGTCGAGGAACCTCGTCCATCGAGACACCTGACCGTCTCGTGAGCGCCTTCGTGCCGGTCACGCGACTCGTCATCTCAGGCGGCGGGCCGAACGCCCGCGCCCTCGAGGAGGCTGCCGGGCTGCTCGGCTGGCAGGTCGACCGGGCCACCGACCCCGACACGGCAGCCGGGCTGATGGCCACGCTGTCACCGCTCGACGGGGCCGTCGTGATGGGACACGACGTCGAGTCATCGAGTCGGGTGCTCGGCGCCGCACTGGAGAGCGCGGCCGGCTACATCGGCGCCCTCGGATCGCTGCGGATGCAGCAGAACCGTGCCGACTGGCTCGCCTATCGCGGCGTCACCGATCTTGAGCGCGTGCACGGGCCGGCCGGCATCGACATCCATGCCGACACCCCCGCTGAGATCGCGGTGTCCGTGCTCGCCGAGGCGATCGCGGTCCTGCACCAGCGGGGATGACGCGGGTCGGACAACCATCCGCTCCGCTCGCCCCCTTGTGAACACGACCGTAGACTGTGCCGATGAGCGAGGAATCCGGGACCAACCCCACCGGCCACACGGAGTCAACGAGGGACGTGCTCACCTCCGTCTGGCAGTCCCAGGGTGACCCCGCGGCCACCCTCGACGATGAGTGCAGCCCGACCAAGGTCTGCCGGAACATGCAGGGCATCGACTTCAGCGGATTCGCCGAAGGTGATACCGACATCCGCGACGCCTGGCGCAACCGCCTCGCCCGAGAGGGCAAGCTCAGCGAGTCCGGACAGTCCATCCGGGATCTCGTCCTCGGCTCCGACGAGCGCTGACCGATGCCCACGCCGTTCCCACCAGCGAGCGTCGACGGCCTCATCGCCGACCTTCGCGAGGTGGGGTACCTCGCCGATCGAGGTCTCGCCACCGCATCCCACATCGCCCTGACCCTGGGCCGACCCCTGCTCCTCGAGGGAGAGGTCGGCGTCGGCAAGACCGAGCTGGCCAAGACCATGGCCGCCATGTACGGCAGGGACCTCATCCGCCTCCAGTGCTACGAGGGCATCGACGCCGGTCAGGCCCTCTACGAGTGGGACTACGCGAGGCAACTGCTCAAAGTCCGTGCATCCGATGGCGGCGACGGGTCGATCGACCACCTGTTCACCGACGAGTTCCTCGTGGAGCGACCGCTCCTGCGGGCCGTGAGAGCCGGTGCCCAGTGTGTGCTCCTGATCGACGAGATCGACCGAGCCGATGACGAGTTCGAGGCCTTCCTCCTCGAGGTGCTCTCCGACTTCCAGGTCACGGTGCCCGAGATCGGAACCATCGAGGCGCCATCGGCACCGATCGTCATCCTCACCTCCAACCGGACGCGCGAACTGCACGACGCGCTCAAACGGCGCTGCCTCTACCACTGGATCGGGTTCCCGGCGCGGGAGCGCGAGATCGACATCGTCATGTCGAGGATCCCCGGTGTGGCAGCCGCGATGGCCGAACAGGTCGTCGACGCCGTGAACCGCCTGCGCGACATGGATCTCGCCAAGCCGCCCGGCGTCGCCGAGACACTCGACTGGACCGAGTCGCTGCGGGTGGTCGGGGCCGATGCGCTCGACGAGCAGGTCGTGCTGGACACCATCGGCGCCGTCGTGAAGGACCGTGATGACCTCGAGGTCGTCGGCGACATGATCGGCCATGTCAGCAGCGGCACCTGACGGCGGGTTCGTCGAGCTCTTCGTCGACTTCGGCAACCACCTCCGCGAGGCCGGCCTGCCGATCGGCTCCGACGACGTCATGGCGATGTGCTCCTCCATCGCCCTGCTCGACCCGACCGACATCCTCGACGTCTACTGGGCGGGCCGATGCTCCCTCGTGAGCCGACGCGATCACATCCCGGTCTACGACAACGTCTTCAGGATGTTCTTCCTCGACGAGAAGCCGACCGCTCCCGATGATCCCCGCACCAAGATGAAGCCCTCCGACAACGCTCAATCGGTCCTGCAGATCCCCGATGCGGAGTCGGAGCGACCCGGTTCGGGAGGCGAGGAGGAGATCCAGCTCGGCTACATGGCCTCACCGGCCGATGTCTGGCGAAACAAGGACTTCTCCGAATGCACCCCGGAGGAACTCGCCTCACTCCGCCGGATCATGTCCTCGATCCGGTTGACCCCACCGCGCCGCCACACCCGCCGGCGCATCGCCGCCCGCCGAGGGCGGACGATCCACATGCGACGGATGGTCCGGGAGACCATGCGTCGCCAAGGCGATCCGGAGACGATCATCCACGCCGAGCGCCGCCTCCGGGAACGGCCCGTCATCCTCCTGCTCGATGTCTCGGGATCGATGTCGGACTACTCCCGCAACCTCCTCCAGTTCGCCTACTCAGCACGGCGGGCCGCCGGCCGCGTCGAGGTGTTCTGCTTCGGCACACGACTCACCCGAATCACCCGCCAACTCGACCGTCGCCGGCCGGACGAGGCGATGGCTGAGGCCGCCTCCAAGGTCTTCGACTGGGACGGAGGCACCCGGATCGGAGACAGCCTCGCCGCCTTCGTCCGCGGCTACGCCCGCCGCGGCCTCACGAGAGGTGGCATCGTCGTGATCTGCTCTGACGGACTCGACCGCGGAGATCCCGAGGTGCTCGCCAACGCAATGGAGTCGCTCTCGCGCCTCAGCCACCGGATCGTCTGGATGAATCCCCACCGGGGCGACTCCCTCGACTACCAGCCGTCGTCCCTCGGGATGATGGTCGCCGAACCCCACATCGACTCGATCGTCTCGGGTCACAACCTGCGGAGCCTCGAGGAGTTCGCCCGCGAACTCCCGAGCATCCGATGAGAGGAGATCCATGAGGTACAGCGTGTCCGTCATCGCCGAGGGCGACCGCGAGATCCGACTCGACGAGGTGGTCGAGCTCGCCGACGCCGTCGCCGGACTCGACGGGATCGCCAGCGGTGCCGGGTCGATGTCCTACGGGGCCCAGATCGTCGTCGAGGCACCCAACTCCGATGCAGCGGTCGACGCAGCCGTCCCGCTCTTCATCGAGGCAGCTCGGTCCGCCGGGCTCCCCGAGTGGCCCGTCACCCGAGCCGAAACCATCTCCGAGGTCGACGACCTCGAGGCGTTCGAACCGTGATTCGACTGGGTTCGCTCGCCGGGTATCCCTTCGAGGGGCCACGGGTGCTCGCGGGTTGGACAGCACCGGCCGTTCCCGCCGTGTACGCCGTGGTCACCCGCAATGACGCCGAGTCGAAGCCCCAGGAGTTCTCCGTCATCTACATCGGCCACGCCGACGACCTGTCGGCGGAGAAGTTCCCGTTCCGCCACTCCCACTCGCCCGCATGGATCAAGCGCGCCGGATCGAAGTGGAACCTCCACATCTGCTTCTACGAGGTGCCCGGAGGACTCCGATCACATCGCGAGCAGATCACGCGCGAGCTGATCTCCATCTACAAGCCGTCGTGCAACCCGGACCAGTACGACCGCACCTGGAAGGACACATGGATCGGCGCCTATCAGACACCGATGACCGGTCCTCTCACCACCGGACACGCCCCCGACTCAGCGAGGTCGGAGACGACCGGTGATCAATCAGCGGGCCGGTAACCGACGCCCTCGAGCAGTCGAGAGCGGCGGGTCCCCATGGCCGGGCGCGCGGGCGGGCGCTCCGCGTCAGCGGGTTCAGGCTCGAAGGTGGCGCCGGTGACGATGCCCTCGGCCATGCCGTAGAGCAGCGGCAGTGCACCGGCGACCACGCCGCCGGTGCCGTTGATCCGCTCGACCCCCGGTTGGATGACCTCGGCATTGGCCTTGATCTCCCACACCACATCGGCGCACTCCTCGAGGCGCGTTGCCACCTTCGTGAGTTGGCCACCCACGATGAACAGGTAGATCGCGAGCCCGGCGATGAGCAGAGCGATGTCGATCACAGTGAGCACGATGAGCGTCGTCATGAGCGGACCTTCTCGAGAACTCGGCCGAGGAACAGGTGATGCTCGAGACCTTCGGCGAGCACGGCGTCGACGCCGGCTCCGACAGTCTCGATGAGCGCTGTGTCATCGGTGTTTGCCTTGGCCTGGTCGAGCGTCGCCTTGATTGCATCGACCCGCTGGTCGATGGTTCGGACGAGCACCACCAAGATGGTGAGCAACGCGGCGACCGCGAGGACCACCACGAAGCCGAGGATGACGGCGACCCACCAGAGGGTCTCCTGGGTATCGGTCAGAGCAAGCATCTCAGCCTCCCAGCCTCTCTCGGCCCCGCTTGAGGCCGGCGACGATCGCCGTGGCCGACGAGATCGTGTTGTTCAGTTCGGACAGCGCGGCCGTGTGCTCGACCGCCTGGCCGAGCCCACCGTTGATGCGCTCGGCCTGACCGCCGATCGATTTGGCGAGCAACAGGATCGGCACAACGAGCGCGACCACGGCGAGCACCACGACGATGCCGATCACGTAGCCGATCACCCAGCCGGTGTTGGACTCTGCGAGAAGTGTGATCATGGCCATCCCCTCAGATCGAGTCACAGAAGTCGCGGACGGGTTGCAGGCTCGAGTTGACCGACGGGAGCACCGTCGGGACGGTCGAGGTCTTCGCGGCGATCACCGCGACCCCTCCCTCGAGGGCCGCGAGGCTGCGACGGACCGCGACCAGGTGGAAGATCACCCTGAGCAGTCCGAGCGCCGCAGCCGCGACGATGAGAGCGGCGACCACCAGGGTCACCACAGCAGCGGTAGTCATCTCGTGTCCCCCCTCACCCGAGGAGCTTCCCGACGCTGCCCGCGTAGCGGACCGCGCCGTCGGCGACCTCGGCGATCGTCCGGTCGGTGGTCTCCAGCAGATCCGGTGCGGAATCGAGCTCGCCGATCAGGGCGACCCCTCCCGCAAGCGCGTCGTCAGCCGCGCCCCTGATCCGCTCCAGCGCGCCGAGCACCCGGCTCAGCAGCGCGACGAGTACGGGCACCACCACCACGATCAGGATGATGTTGCCAAGTCCCCAGAGTGTCATGAATCCCCCTTCAGCGACCCGTGGGCAGCGGTTGATACGGCATGAAGAAACGTCGAACCACCCTCACCAGCGCCATGCGCGCGGCGCGGAGCGCGATCGAGACACCGCTCGCCGGCTTGGCACCGGCGACGGAGTTCGGATCGATCCCCTTCGAGATGGCATCGAGGCGCCCACCCATGTTCACGGCGAACTCGTCGAGGAGCACCGCGGTGACGTCGGCCACGAGACCGCGGCCGTATTGCGCCGCGGCTCCTGAGATCGTGAGGTCGAGCGAGATGTCGACCTTCGTGCCGAGGGCCGTCGAGGCCAGCTTCGCGGTCAGGGCCAAGGATGCCTGTCCGCGGCCCTTCCGATCGGCACCGGCGGCGTCGACAGTGATGGTGCGGTTCGCCTCATCGCGAGCGGTGATCTCAGCGGAGCCCGCGAACTCGAGCTTGACGGGGCCGGCCTTGATGGTGACATCGCCCTCATACCGGTCGTCACCGACCTGATCGGTGAGGTTCGTACCGGGAAGGCAGGCCGCGACCTGCGGGATGTCCCCGAAGAAGTCCCAGACCGCCTCGAGCGGCTGTGGGACCTCGATCTGGTTGGTGATCAGCATGACGCCTCCTGAGCGAGGAACTGGGCAGGATCCTTCTTGAACGAATAACGACAGCCCGGACAGCAGAAGTAGTAGGTCTCACCCGCGTGTTCGAAGGGGTGGTTCGCCTCGTCCACGGCGACCGACATCCCGCACACCGGGTCCACGCGGTACTCGGGACGCACCACGCTCGCGCCGCGACCCGAGGGCAGGTCGCCGGCGGCCCGGAGGGCGACCAGCTCGGCGAGGACCGCGACCGCGACCTCCCGGTGGGTCGTGTGACCCAGGTCGAGTCCGACTGGCATCCGCAACGCATCGACCTGCTCGCGCGAGACCCCCCGATCCACGAGGAAGTCTCGGAGCGCCTCCGCTCGGCGCCCCGAGGACACCACGCCGAGGTAGGCCGGCCCGGCGGCAACCGCGGTCTCGACGACTTCCTCGTCGCCGTGTCCCTGGGTGGCCACGACCACAGCCGAGTGTGGCGAACACGAAGCGGCCGAGAACTCGGCTCCGTCGACGAGGTCGACGCGCCAGTCAAGGAGGCCGGCCATCTCGGCCAGCGTCGCTGCCATCGGGGAGCGGCCGACGATCACCAGATGGGGCGCCACCTGCGCGGGTTCGATGTAGATCTGCAGAGCGCCGTCGCTCTGACACGAGATCGGCACGGTGACGACTCCCTGGGGGATGTGCATCCCCTCGAGTTCGTCGCTCTGCCCGAGCCAGACGAGCCGGGGCTCGCCGCGCTCGATGACGTCGAGTGCCTCACGGATGAGCACCGGCTCGGCGCAGGCCCCACCGACCCATCCATGCACCGCGCCATCCGCGGTGACGATCGCCCGTGAGCCGTTCTGACCCGAGGACGGCCCCTGTCGCCAGACGACCGTCGCGAGCGCGAACGCCTCGCCGGACTCCATCAGCTCGAGCGCCTTCGCCATCACGCTCCAGCCGTCGGAACGATCGATCACGGAGCGTCCGTCCTGACCGGCGGCATACCGCTCACGTCGCTTCCGGAGGTGACCGCCTGATGGACACGATCGGGTAGCAGCGGCATGTCGACGTTGCGCACACCGAGGTGCTTCACCGCGTCCATGACCGCGTTGACGAAGGCAGCAGGGCCGCCGACGGTCGCGCACTCGCCGATGCCCTTTGCTCCGATCGGGTGGTGCGGACACGGGGTGACGACCTCGTGCAACTCGAAGCCCGGGGTCTCCCACGCGGTCGGCAGCAGATAGTCCATGTAGTTCGATCCGACACAGTTGCCGTCGGCGTCGAAGGTGATGAACTGCATGCTCGCCATGGCGTAGGCCTCGGTGAGGCCTCCCATGATCTGACCCTCGACGATCATCGGGTTGATACGTACGCCGCAGTCATCGACCGCGACCATCCGCAGCACGTCCCACACCCCGGTCTCCGGGTCGACCTCGACGGTCGCGATGTAGCACGCGAACGGCCACGTGAGGTTCGGCGGGTCGTAGTAGGCGGTGTTCTCGAGACCCGGCTCCATGCCATCGGGCACGTTGGAATAGGCCGCCATCGAGCAGTCCTGGATGGTGACACCGCGGTCGGGTTGGCTACGCACATAGAAGCGACCGAGCTCCCACTCGATGTCCTCCTCGGACACCTCGAGCAGGTGGGCCGCGATCTTGCGAGCCTTGGCTCGGATCTTGCGAGCCACCATGGCGACAGCGGCGCCGGCCACCGGGGTGGACCGTGAGGCGTAGGTTCCCATGCCGAACGGCGCGGTGTCGGTGTCACCCTCCTCGACCACGATGTCATCGGCGGGGATGCCGAGCTCGTGGGCGACGATCTGGGCCCAGGTCGTCTCGTGGCCCTGCCCCTGGGTCTTCGCCCCGGTGCGCAGGATCGCCTTGCCGGTCATGTGGACGCGCAACTCGGCTGAGTCGAACATCTTGATGCCGAGGATGTCGTACTCGCGGCTGTTACCGGCCCCGAGTGGCTCGGTCATGGTCGAGATGCCGATACCGAGGAGCCGGCCCTTCTTGCGAGCCTCCTCCTGGTCCTTCAGGAACTGCTCGTAGCCGATCGCCTCAAGGCCGACATCGAGGCATTTCCCGTACTGACCGGAGTCGGTGAGGAACCCGAACGCCGTGCGGTGCGGGAAGTCGTCATCGCGGACGAAGTTCACACGACGGAACTCGGCCTGGTCCATGCCGAGGTCGTCCGCCGCCGCCTGCACCATGCGCTCCTGGAAGAACATCGCCTCGGTCACCCGGAACGAACATCGATAGGCCACTCCTCCGGGAGCCTTGTTGGTGTACATGCCGGTGGCGGTGAGGTGCGCGGACGGGATGTCGTAGCAGGCGAACGCGGAGTGCATGAGGCCGATCTTGAACTTGCTGGGCTGCGCGTCGGAGAAGAAGGCGCCGTGGTCCGAGATCGTGTGCATGCGTACGCCGAGGATGCGGCCGTCCTTGCGGAGTGCCATCTGGCCCTGCAGGTAGACGTCGCGACCGAATCCCGTCGAGATCAGGTTGCCGGTCTTGTCCTCGATCCACTTCACGGGACGCTCGGTCAGGATCGATGCCAGGATCGAGATGACGTACCCCGGATAGACCGGCACCTTGTTGCCGAATCCACCGCCGAGATCCGGCGAGATGATCCGGATCATGTGCTCGGGGAGCTCGGCGACGAGCGCGACGGCGGCGCGGATGATGTGCGGCGCCTGGGTCGTCATGTAGACGGTCAACTTGCCGGTCGAGCGATCGAAGTCAGCGATCGAGCCGCAGGGCTCCAGCGGCGAGGGGTGCGACCGCGGGTAGTGGAGTTCGAGTTTCGACACGACATCGGCCTCCGCGAAGGCGCGGTCGGTGGCCTCGCGGTCGCCAACGTCCCAGTCGAAGACCTTGTTGTCCGGCTGGTTCTCCTTGTCGTCGCGGATGAGCGGCGCCCCGTCGGCCATGGCCTGCATCGGATTGACGATCGCCGGAAGCGGCTCGTAGTCGACCATGATCGCCTCGCAGGCGTCCTTGGCGATGTACGGATCGTCGGCGATGACCGCAGCGACCTCCTGGCCCTGGAACCGCACCTTGTCGGTGGCCAACACCGCCTGGGTGTCGTACGACAGCGTCGGCATCCAGGCGAGGTTGCGGGTCGCCATCATGTCGCCGGTCAACACCAGACGGACACCGGGGATCTCCCATGCCTTGGACACGTCGATCGACCGGATCCGCGCGTGGGCGAGCGGGCTGCGGAGGATCTCCATGTGCAGCATCCCGGGGAGCGCCACGTCGTCGATGTAGTTGCCGCGACCGCGGATGAAGCGGTTGTCCTCAACTCGGCGGCGGCTCGCGCCCATCCCGCCGATCTTGATCTCGTCGATGGTCATCTCACTCCCCCGATCAACCGGCCGAGGCCCGCATCTTGTCGGCTGCCCACATGACGGCCTTGACGATGTTCTGATACCCCGTGCAGCGGCACAGGTTGCCCGAGAGCGCCCAGCGGATCTCGTCCTCGGACGGATCGGGGTTCTCCTCGAGCAGGGCCTTGGCGGCCATCATCATCCCCGGGGTGCAGTAGCCGCACTGGAGTCCGTGCTCCTCCTTGAAACCCTCCTGGACGGGATGCAACTCGCTGGCGCTCGCGAGGCCCTCGACGGTCTCGACCGAGTGCCCGTCGGCCTGGACGGCGAGCATCGTGCAGCTCTTCACCGGACGACCGTCGAACAGCACGGTGCAGGCACCGCAGTTCGTGGTGTCACAGCCGGTGTGGGTACCGGTCAGCCCGAAGCCCTGGCGGAGCAGGTGTGCGAGCAGCAGTCGCGGCTCGATGTCGGCGGCTCGGCGCTCGCCGTTGACGGTGATGGTGACGCGTCGCACCGGGACATCGACCGGCGTGACGGACACCTCCTCGTAGAGACTGGTCATCTCAGGCTGCCCTCTCATTCGATGAGGCGATGCCACTCAGGGCTCGCGCGGTGAAGGTATTGACGATGTGACGCTTGTAGCTCGCGCTGCCCCGATGGTCGCTGCGCGGTTGCGCGGCAGCGGCCGCGAGCTCAGCCACCCGGGCGATCGAGTCGGCATCGAGGGTGGAGCCGGTCAGCGACTCGGCGGCCTCGGAGGCGTCGATCGTGGTTCCACCGACCCCGGTGAGCGCGATACCGGCGCGGAGCACCATGTCTCCCGACATGTCCAGGGCGACGGCGACTGCGGCCGTGGCGAAGTCGCCGACCCGACGCTCCAACTTCAGATAGGCCCCACGCGCCTCACCTCGCGGAGCGGGGACGACCGCCTCGATCGCGATCTCGTTGTGGGCGAGCACGTTCTCGAACGGTCCGGTGACGAACGACTTGACCGGGATCTCCCGACGGCCGTTCGGGCCCTGCGCGACGATGTACCCGTCGAGCGCGATCATGCAGGCCGCCCAGTCGCCCTGGGGATCTCCGTGGCACACCGAGCCGACGAAGGTGCCGCGGGTGCGCACGATCGGATCGGCCACGAGTGGCGCGGCCGCAGCGATCGTCGGCTGACCCTCGGCGATCGACGTCGACTTCTCGATGTCCTCGTGTCGGCAGAGCGCGCCGATGTGGAGCGCGCCGCCCTCGTCGAAGTGGTGGTAGTCGAGATCGGGGATGTTGTTGATGTCGACCAAGGTCTCGGGGGCCGCGAAACGCAGCTTGAGCATGGGCACGAGGCTCTGTCCTCCGGCGAGGATCTTGGCCTCACCGCGGCCGGCATCGAGGAGGGCGATCGCCTCCTCGATGGTGCTCGGCGACTCGTAGTTGAACCGGGATGGATACATCTCTTCTCGTTTCTCGCGGGCTGCTCAGCGGCCGCCGTCGTCGGGGATCGCCGTCGGGAGTGACTCGGCATCGGGGTCGGGGCGCGGTTCCTGGTGTGGGGGCCACGGACCCTGGACCGGTTGGCCGGCGACCTTGAGGTGATCGATGAGTTGGGGCCAAGCCCACACAGTCGGGCTCTTACCGGTCTTCGGTGAATGCTCGATCAGCTCGAAGAGGCGTGGGTTACCGGCGCTGTGACCGGACGACTCAATAGGCATCAGACCCCCTGTGGTGCCGCAGGGTCTGACGTATGTCCGACCCGGTTGTGACCAGCATCACACCTTCTCAGGGCCGGCGCAAACTCGGAGGGCGGCTCCCCGCTCACACCATGTCGGCGACCAGGTCGAGCAGTCGTCCCACGGTGTCCAACCGCTCGGTCACCGAACCACTCGTCTTCGCCTGCAGGGTCGTCACGCCGGCATCACGGTCGGCGCGGATCCGTTCGCGCACATACGCCTCGGGGCCGACCAGGTTGGTGTGCAGGCCGATCTCGATCGGCACCGCGGCCGCGGCCTCCTCCCGACGGCCCTGCGACCACAGGTCGGACACCACCTGCACCTCGTCGGCGAACCCCTGCCTCGCGAAGGCCCGGCTGTAGAAGTTCCGGTCCGGCGCCCCCATCGCGCCGATCGTGAAGGCGTAGCCGTCGGCGTGCTTGCGGCCGACACGCTCCAGATCGTCGTCGAACTCCACCGCCACGGGCATCGTCACGGCGATGTCGCTGAGGTCGCGCCCCGCTCGTTGCGCCCCCCGTCGCAACGGTTCGATGAACACCTCGGCGTGTTCGGCGATGAACGCGTTGCCGAGCCAACCGTCGGCGCACTCCCCGGTCAACTCGAGCATCCTCGGCCCGAGCGCGGCGATGTGGATCGGCACCTCGGTCGGGCGCGCCAACGAGCGGATACCGCGACCGGCCCCGTCGAGCGGCACCGTGTAGACCTCACCGCGGTAATGGAGGCGTTCCCCCGCGGCAGCGGAGCGCACGATCTCGATCGTCTCGCGCATCGCCGGGATCGGTGGCGGGAACGCGACCCCATGCCAGGCCTCCATGATTCTCGGGCCGCTCGAGCCGAGCCCGAGTTCGAACCTCCCGCCCGAGAGCCGCTGGAGCGACGTCGCCTGCATCGCCAGCATCGCCGGGGTGCGAGCGCCCACTTGGACGATGCCCGAGGCGAGCCGAATGCGCTCGGTGCTAGCGGCGAGGAAGGCGAGCGGGGTGAGCGCGTCGTAGCCCCAGGCCTCAGGAACCCACACCGCGTCGACACCGAGACGCTCGGCCTCGAGCACGAACCTCACGTCGTCATCGGAGGACATGTCGACGGCGATGGCGACGCGCATGTGTGGCACAGTACGCCCATGCCCGAGCCGGCCGACGAGCAGACACCCCTCCGCGTCGCGGACCGTCCCTCCACCTCCGTCACGCGCCTCATCGCCCGTCCCGCCGAGGAACTGTGGGCGATCGTCAGTGACATCGAGTTCCCCGCGAGGCACTCACGGGAGTTTCTCGGCGCCGAATGGCTCGACGGTGCCGAGGGCCCCGCGGTCGGCGCGCGCTTCCTCGGACGCAACCGGAACGAGCACTTCGGCGAGTGGGAGACGACGTCGACCATCGTGGAGTTCGAACCCCCGCATCGACTCACCTGGGCGGTCGGAGACCCCGAGATGCCGGGGTCCTGGTGGGGATTCACCCTTGAGGAGGGCCCCGACGGGACCGCGGTGACCCAGACCTACCGGATCGGTCTCGGGCGCAGCGGGCTGACCGTCGCAATCGAGCGGAAGCCCGACCGCGAGCACGACATCATCGCGGGGCGGTTCGCTGATCGGCGGGTCGACATGGAGCGCAACCTCGCTGCCCTCGACCCGGCCGCCGACTGAGGTCGGCCTCAGCCGGACGAGACGGCCCAGGCTGAGGCGCGCTCGCGGTTCGCCTCGTTGACCAGCGGCAACTCGTTGCGCCACGCGCCGTCGCGAGCCCACATCGCGGCGGCCACCGCCCCTGAGGTGGGCACCAGCCCGATCTCGCCGACCCCCTTGATGCCATAGGGCGAATCGGGTTGGGGAGACTCGACGAGGATCACCTCGACCGGGGGCATGTCCTTCGGTCGGATGATGTCGAGGGAGCGAAGGGTGTCGTTCAGTGGCCGACCGTCGGCGTCGCAGGGGAACCCCTCGCTCATCGCGTAGCCGAGACCCATGTGCACCGACCCCTCGATCTGACCCTCACACAGCAGCGGGTTGACCGCCCGGCCCACGTCGTGGGCCGCGATCACACGCTCGACCAGACCCGACTCGGGATCCATCACCACCACCTGCGCGGCGTATCCGAAGGTCGAGTGGATCACCGGATGCTCCACACCATCGGAGAGCGAGTTCGTCCAGTCGACCCGATACTCACCCTCGTAGTCGACACCGGTGCGGCACCCGTCAGCCATCGCCGCCCGGCAGGCGTCGGCGACCGCCCCAGCACCCATGAGCGTGCCCCGGCTGCCCGTGGTCTGGCCCGCCCCCAACTCACGGGTCGAGTCGACCATCACCCGGACGCGCTCGGCCTCGACACCGAGCTCTGACACCGCCACCTGGAGCGCCACGGTGTGCACGCCCTGACCCATCTCGGTCCAGCAGTGGCGCACCTCGACGATGTCGTCCTCGCGGAAACGCACCACCGCCCGGGCGATCTCCTTGAAGCCGTTGCCGAGCCCCGAGTTCTTCAAGCCGACCCCCAGTCCGACCGCGCGACCAGCGGCCACCGCGGCGTCATAGGCGGGACGCACCGCGTCGAGACAGGCCCGCGCGCCGAGACACCCGTCGTCCATGACCTGGCCCGGTCCCCAGACGACCCCCGGCGCGACGAGGTTGCGCGAGCGCATCTCCCACCCCGAGACACCGACCCGCTCGGCGAGACGGTCCATGACCCCCTCCATCGCGAACTGCGCCTGGTTGGCGCCGAATCCGCGGAACGCACCGCACACCGAGTTGTTGGTGCGGACCGCGACCGCCTCGACATCGATCGACGGCACGACGTATGGGCCCGAGGCGTGACCGGCGGCCCGCTCGAGCACCTTCATGCCGACCGAGGCGTAGGGCCCGGAGTCTCCGATCATGCGCACCCGCAGGGCGGTGAGCCGACCGTCGCCGTCGCAGCCGGCGGTGTACTCCATCCGGATCGGATGCCGCTTGGTGTGCACCAGGAAGGACTCCTCCCGACTGAACGTGGTGCGGACCGGTCGGTCGAGCAGCCAGGCGGCGAGCGCTGTCTGACCCTGGTTCGACATGTCCTCCTTGCCGCCGAACGCGCCGCCGTTGCTGACCAGTTCGGTCACCACACACGTCGCGTCGACATCGAGGATGCGGGCGATGTCGTTGCGGTCGTCCCAGATCCCCTGCCCTCCGGAGAAGACCATGAGACGCCGGAAGTCGACCGGGTCTCGCCCGGTCACCTCGCCGGTGAGCGGCAGCGACTCGCCGGCCGGGACCGGGAGCGCGAGGGTGGACTCAGGCTCGAGGAAGGCGTGGTCGATGCGTTGGGTCTGGAAGGTCTCCGCGACGACGTGCGCCGACGACTGGAGCGCCTCGTCGACCTCACCGCGCACGTAGGCGCTCGTCGAGAGACGATTGCCATCCAGCCCCCACACCGCGTCCTCGGTCGACTCGAGCGCCTCGACCGGGTTCGTCAACGGATCCAGGGGACGGTAGGCGACCTCGACGAGGGCGGCTGCCCGACGGGCCGTCGCCCGGGTGTCGGCGACGACGAGAGCGAGCACATCGCCGAGATAGCTGGTGCGACCACCGACGGGGATGAAGACCGGCCAGTCCTTGTGGATGAGACCCGAACGCAACTCGCCGGGCACGTCAGCCGCCGTGAAGACGCGGACCACGCCGGGGACCGCCTCGGCCTCGGAGGTGTCGATCGAGAGCACATCGGCGCGGGCGTGGGCCGCGAGATGCACGGCGCCGTGCAGCAGACCCTCGGGACGCATGTCGTCGATGAAGTCGCGCTCTCCGAGGGTCAACTCGTTCGCCTCGTACTTGACCCCGCGGGTGCCGACCCCGCCGGGACGCACCGACACCGGCACCTCATCTCGGGCGAGCGACTCGATCGCGTCGAGGATCTTGACGTATCCGGTGCACCGGCAGAGATGAGCGCCGAGCAGACGGGCAGCGCGGTCACGGGTGATCGGCTTGCCGTCGGCGGTCTTGTCGAGCATGGCCTTGGTGCGCATGACGATGCCCGGGGTGCAGAACCCGCATTGGAGGGCGCCGTGGGCGGCGAAGGCGGCAGCCATGCGATCCCGCTCGGCGGCGTCGACACCCTCGAGCGTCACGACCGATGTTCCCTCGACCCGTTCGAGGGGGGTCTGGCACGAGACCCTCGCCTTGCCGTCGACGAGCACAGTGCAGCACCCGCACTGACCCGACGGAGAGCAGCCGTCCTTCGGTGAGGTGACATCGAGCTCGTCGCGCAGCGCCGAGAGCAGATGCTCGTGACCGCCGCGGATGGTCACCTGCTCGCCGTTGAGTTCGAAGGTCGTCATGGGTTGCCTCCCCCGAGTGGATCACCGGCCGGCGCGCCGAGCAGCAGCGCGACCGTCGACGCGTCGTCGCTTCCACGATGGTCGACGACCCGGCCGGCGTCGACCAGGAAGCCCTGCCCATCGTGGGCAGCGAACACCTCGGCATCGGTGTAGAGCCGTGGCTTGATCATCGCCGGGTCGCCCCGCTCGGGGCAGAACGTCAGGCAGTTCCCGCACTCGTTGCACAACTCGGCGAGGACCAGATACTGCTGACGGGCCTCGAGCCCCGAGTCCTCGGGCGTCCGGATCGAGAAGAAGGCGTCGTTCGGGCAGACCGTGACGCAGAAGTTGCACGCCACACAACCGAACATCTCGAGGTCGTGGTCGACCTCGCGGGGCAGTTTCGAGTTACCGCTGAGGGCGTAGGGCTCGCGGCCCTCACCGCGGATCGAGGCCACATGCTCGGCGCAGGTCGTGCGGTGCCCGGCAGCGACCGCCCGCTCCTGACGGTGCCTCCGCCAGCAGTCGAGATCGGCGAAGCCGTCCTCGCTGATCGTCGTGGCGAGCGTTCGGAGCATCGGGGCGAGACGTCCGTAGCCGCCCGGCTTGAGCAGATCGGAGCAGATCGTCGCCGGGTTCACGCCCATGGCGAGCGTGTCAGCCAGGTTCTCCTTCGTGACACCTGCGGAGAACGAGACCATGACCTCGCCATCGTGGCCCGGCACGGCGAGTCGTCCCGGCAGCGCCTCGCTCAACCGATCGAGGAGCGTGCTCGCCAGCACATGGAGCGGCGGGCCCGACAGGTACATCGTGTCGTCGGGCATCCAGCCCCGGTTGTTGTCGACGACAAGCGTGTTCGTCAACTTGATGCCGAAGCGGCGTCCCCGCTCGGCTGCGTAGTCAGCGAGCGAGCCGATCAGGTCGATACCGCGATCAAACTGGAGATCGTCGGCGAAGGCCTGCTCCTTCACCGACACGTCCGAGTAGCCGAGCTCGTCGTTGACGATCGCTGACACCGTCTCGTAGCCGAGCAGGGTCGGGTTGAGCTTCACGATCACGTCGAGGGCGTGCTCATCGATCAGATGGCGCGTGATGGCCTCGATCTCATCGGGGGGACATCCGTGGAAGGTCGACAACGTCAGCGTGTCGGCGATGCGAGGGTCGAAGTCGAGATCGGCCATCGCCGCGAACGATCCGGGCGCCGATGCGACCTCGGCGCGCAGAGGATCGATGACATGACGAGCGTCGAGCATGGCGGCGATAAACCCAGCCACCTTCTCACCCGAGATCCCGGCAAGGTCATAGCCGACGCTCATGTCGAAGACGTGCTCGCCGGGACCGTCACCGAGGTGCTCCGCCAACGGCTCCCATCCGCTGAGCATCCGGATGAGCATCGCGGCTTTCACGTACTCATCGACACTCGCCCGCACCGAGAGCTCCTGGCTCCACTCGATGTTGTATCCAACGGTCTGCATATCGATGCACGGCCTCGCGATGTCGAGGTCGTCGATCACCTGGACCGTCTTCAGCTCGAAGAGGCGCGATCCCCCGAGCCAGGCGAGCACGAGGTTCTGCGCCATCTGAGAGTGCGGACCGGCGGCCGGGCCGATCGGCGTGGCGCAACGCCGACCAAGGAACTCGAATCCGAGATCGACGTCGGGTTCCGGGCTCCAGATGCGCGCCGTCGGCAGGTCGAAGATCCGGTTGCGGGTCGCCCACTCATGGTCGATGCGGCGCAGCAGGGAACCGAGCGACATCGGTGTGAGCGGTGCCACACCCGTCATGGACTCCCCTCCCCCGTCATCACGCTTGACAAAATGTACACGGGCCCGCCCTGAGTCGCCATGAGCCGCCACGACCACCGGTAGGTTCGCCCGGCCGAGTCCACACCGCCGAGGAGGAGATATGCGAGGACACATCACCACGGTCGCCGCGCTCGCCGCGCTGTCGATTACGGTCGCTGCCTGCGGTGAACCGACCGTCGAGTCCGAGCCGGCCGTCGCCGCCACCCCGGAGACGACCACCGCCCCAACGACCGAGGCACCTCCCGTCGAGGCCGCGTCCATGACTCCGGTCGACGGGAACGCATCCAACACCGATCTCATCACCGCGATCGAGGCGGCCATCGACGAGTTCTCCGCGACCACCGGCACCCCCGGCGCGATCGCCGCCGTCATCATGCCGAGCGGCGACGACCTCATCCAGATCACCGCGGGGGCAGGTCTCTCCGACATCACCTCCGGCGACAGCGCCGATCCGAGCGATCACTATCGCTGGGCATCGATCACCAAGCCCATGACGTCCACGCTCGTGCTGCAACTCGTCGAGGAGGGGCTGATCGACCTCGACGAGCCGGTCGCCACCTACCTCGGCGGCGACTGGGCCAGCGACTACACCTTCGACGGCGTCGACTACGCGCCGCTCGTCACCATCCGACAGATCCTGAACCACACCGATGGATTCGCCGAGTACGCCTTCGACCTCGGGTTCTACGGTCAGGCCGTCCAGCGGATGGAGACCCCGTTCGAGCCCGAGGAGATCGTCGCCTGGGGAATCGGCCGCGGCCCCCAGTACGTGCCGGGGGACGGCTACCTCTACAACACCGTCGGCCACGTCATCGCCGGACTGGTCATCGAGGCCGTCACCGGTCGAGGCGCTCACGAGGTCATGCGCGAACGGCTCTTCGACCCCGTCGACGCCGACGACGCCTATCTCACCCCGGCCGAGTTCCCACCGAACGACGACGTCGCCGGCTACGTCACTGGCGCGCTCAAGAGCGTCTTCGATGTGCTGCCCGGCCTCGCCGACTACCGAGCCGATGCGACCGTCGGCGAGTTCTTCGACGTGACCGTCCCGCCCGAAGCCGTGGTGCGCTCGGCCGGCTGGACCGGAGGCGGACTCGAGGCCCAGGCCGACGATGTCGCGCGGGTGTTCCGGTCGATGTTCACCAGCGCCCTCGCTCCCGAGACGGTGAACGATTTCACCACCCCGTTCCGCGACACCGGCTACGGCCTCGGCATCAGCGTCGGCGAGTCCGCCGGACACACCTCGTACTCCCACGGCGGCGGCGTGCCCGGCTTCCGATCCGATGCGGTGTACCTGCCCGACCTCGATGTCACCGTCGTCGTCTCGGCCAACCTCATCCCGATCGAGCCCGACATCTCCTCGCTCTCCAGCGCGATCCTCGACCTCGTGCTCGAGCGGCTCGACGGGTGAGTGCCACGCGGCGGAGCGCCGAGACCTCCGACCTGCCCGGCATCGCCACCCTTCTCGATGCCGTCTGGGCCGACCTCGACCAGCCCATCGCCCACTCCGCCGAGGAGCTCGCCGAGGAGTTCGACAGCACCGCGACCTCCCTCGCCGATGTCATGGTCTGGGAGTCCGACGACGGCGACCTCTCCGCCGTGGGGTACACCCTGCTGCTCGCCGGTGATGACCTCGCGCGGTGTTACCTCTTCGGGGGTGTGCATCCCGAGGCCCGTCGCCACGGCATCGGCACCGAACTGATCGACCACCTCATCGCGAAGGCATCGGAGCGTCTCCGCGCATCGGGCAGTCAACGACTCGTGATGCGCACCCATCGGCCGTCGACGTCGACCGCCGCTGCCAGCATCTTGTCGGCGCGCGGATTCACGGTCGCGCGCTACTTCACCGACATGCACCGCAGCACGACCGAGCCCCCGACGGCGGACCTGCCCGACGGCTACGAGATCGCCACCTGGGACAACGAACGCGCCGAGGAACTCCGCGAGCTCAAGAACCTCGCCTTCTCCGACCACTGGGGCTCCACCCCATCGAGCGTCGAGTCGTGGGACGAAACCACCTCGTCGTCGCCCACCCGGCTCGGCCTGTCGCGCAGCGTGAGCACCGCGAACGGGGAGATCGTCGGCCTGCTCCTCACCCGGCGACACCCCTCCGACGACGAGATCCTCGGAGTCCCGTACGCCTGGATGGACCTCATCGCGACCCACCCCGCTCACCGCGGACGGGGGATCGCCGCCGCGATGATCGCCGACGCTCTGCGGGCCTACCGCGAGGAGGGAATCAGTCGTGCCGCCCTCGAGGTCGACGCGGACAGCCCGACCGGGGCGGATCGGCTCTACGTCGGGCTCGGCTTCGAACCCTGGAGGGCGACCGAGACCGATGAGATGGAGGTCGAACCCCTCACGGCGCCGGACGGTGCCACATCGCCCCCGTCGGCGTGACGGTCAGCACGCCGTCGGCGAGCGCTCCGGCCCCGTCGACAACGATCGAGTAGTCGGATCGCTCCCCCGAACCCCCCGGAGGGAACACGACCACAGGTGAGGCCCCAGCCGAGATGTTGCGGGCCGCGCGACCGTCGCCGACCCCGAGGGTCATCACACCGCCCGCGGACCACTCGACGCCGAGCGACACCACATGGGCATGATCAGCGTCTGACGAGGACGTCACGAGGAAGGCCCAGCGCCGACCGGCAGCCGCTTCCTCCAGATCATCAGCGCTAATCGGAATACTCACCGGCGCGACCATAGCGGTGGCATCGGCGACGACCCGACGGCAAACTGTCGGCGTGAGCACCCCCACCACCACCGCAGCAGCCGGAGCCGTCGACGCCCTCAAGGTCTACGGCTCCGGTGACGCCAGCGTCACCGCCCTCAACCATGTGAGCGTCACCTTCACCCCCGGACACTTCACCGCGATCATGGGTCCCTCCGGTTCCGGGAAGTCGACCCTCATGCACTGCCTCGCCGGGCTCGACGACCTCACCTCCGGCGACGTCTTCATCGGTGACACCCACCTCGCCGACCTCAACGACCGTCAACTCACCGAGCTCCGCCGTACCAAGGTCGGCTTCATCTTCCAGGCCTTCAACCTGATCCCGACGCTGACGGCCAGGGAGAACATCCTGCTCCCGCTCACCCTCGGCGGCCGCGACGTCGACGAGGCATGGTTCGACGAGGTGGTCACCACCGTCGGCCTCGCCGACCGACTCACCCACCGCCCGAATGAACTCTCCGGCGGGCAGCAACAGCGGGTCGCCGTGGCCCGCGCCCTCGCCAGCCGGCCCGACATCATCTTCGCCGACGAGCCGACCGGGAACCTCGACTCCAACTCCGGAGGCGAGATCCTGCAGTTCATGCGGCACGCGGTCGACTCCCTCTCGCAGACCATCGTGATGGTCACCCACGACGCCAACGCCGCCGCCTACGCCGACCGTGTGGTCTTCCTCGCTGACGGCCGGGTCGTCGCCGACATGGACGACCCCACCGCGGACCGCGTGCTCGACACCATCAAGTCGCTCGGCGACTGAGCGCGCCATGTTCCGACTCGTCATCCGTGGCGTCCGCTCCCACCTTGGGCGCCTCATCCTCACCCTGATCTCGGTCGTCCTCGGCGTCGCCTTCGTCTCCGGGTCGTTCGTGCTCGCCGACAGCCTGCGCTCGATCTTCGACCAGGTGTCCGAAGACGCCTTCGCCGGAGTCGACGCTCAGGTGCGCGTGGCCGAGGGCGACCTCAACTCCTCCCAGGGCGACCTCCTGAAGTTCTCTGACAGCGTCATCACCACCGTCCAGGCGCTCCCCGAGGTGGAGGTGGCCGAGGGCGGCATCTTCGCCTTCGAGAAGACCTACACCATCGACGCCTCCGGTGAGATCGTGCGACCCCTCGGCCCGCCGGTGTTTACCACCTCGTGGGACGGCCCGAGCGCCGTGTCGTCGTTCCGGAACATCGAAGGCGGCCCACCCGTCGGCCAGCAGGTCGTGCTCGATGCCACCCAGGCGAACGCGGGCGAATTCTCGATCGGCGAGGAGATCACCATCAGCCTCCCGACCGGCGAGCCGGAACTCTTCACCCTCGTCGGCACCCTCGATTTCGGCGAGGGCGGCACCGGTGGCGCCTACTTCATCGGCTTCGACCTCCCCACCACCCAGCGGGTGCTCGACGCCGAGGGTCTCATCGACTCCATCGTGGTGAACGCCGCCGACGGCGTCACCCCCGAACAACTCGTCGCGGCGATCTCCGCTGTGCTCCCCGACGGGCTCGAGGCCGTGACCGGTGAGGTCGTGATCGGAGAGCAGCAGGCCGAGTTCGGCGACTTCATCAACATCTTCGGCAACGTCCTGCTCGGCTTCGCCGTCGTGGTGCTGTTCGTCAGCACCTTCATCATCCACAACACCTTCGCGACCCTTGTCGGACAACGAACCCGTCAATACGGGCTCCTGCGGTCCATCGGAGCGAGCGCCAAGCAGATCCGCGGCATGGTCATGCTGGAGGCTGGCTTCGTCGGCGTGTTCGCCTCGATCCTCGGACTGCTCGGTGGCCTCGGCGTTGCCGCTCTGCTCAAGCAGCTCTTCTCCTCCGGCGGGGCCGAGTTCCCCGACGGGCCCCTCGAGATCCGCACCCGCACGATCGTCGTGGTCGTCATCGTCGGCATGGTCGTCACCTTGGTGTCGGCGCTCCTCCCCGCCCTCAAGGCGTCGCGCGTCGCTCCGCTCGAGGCCTTCCGCAACGGCGGCGCCCGCCAACGCAGCCTCCGCTTCCGGCTGACCATCGGCGCCGCAGTCACCGTGCCCGGGGCCGTACTGCTCGGACTCGGCATGTTCGGCGACACCGGCAGCACGTCGGCGACACTCGGCCTGGTCGGCGTCGGTGGCGCGCTCACCTTCATCGGGGTCTCGATGCTGAGCGCGCTGTTCGCCGGACCGGTCACCTCCGGACTCGGACTCCCGGTCGCCAAGGTCAAGGGGGTGACCGGCCAGCTCGCCCGCGGCAACGCGAGCCGAAACCCCCAGCGCACCAGCGCGACCGCGACGGCACTGATGATCGGGCTTGCCCTCATCTCCGGTGTGGCGGTGCTCACCCAGTCGATCCTCGACACCTTCAACGACATCCTCGAGGACTCGATCTCCGCCGATCTCTTCATCTTCGAGAGCAACCAGGGTCTCGAGTTCTCGGCCGCCCTCGTCGACCAACTGCAACCGCTGCCTGAGGTCGCCGACGTCTCCGGCTTCTCCACCGTCCAGGTCCGCATCGACGGTGAGGTCCGATCGGCCACCGGCTTCGACTCCGGTGTCGGCACCTCGGTGGTCGACTTCGGCGTGATCGAGGGTGTCGCTGAGATCGGGCCCGGCGGACTCGGCGTGCTCGACGACGCAGCGGCTGAGACCGGCCTGCAACTCGGCGATGTCGTTCCGGTCGAGTTCGAGGACGGCTTCATCACCGATATCGAGGTGCGAGCCATCTTCGACGACGCCTCCGTTCTCGACGGCCGACAGTGGCTACTCGACCGGTCGCTGACCAGCGAGCACGTCACGGTTGACGATGTCTCGTTCATCGGACTCACCTACACCGAGGGTGTCGACACGATCTTCGCCCGCTCGGTCGTCGAGGAGGTCACCTCGGCCTTCCCGCAGCTGTCGGTCCAGGACAACACCGAGTTCAAGGAGGAGGCCGAGGGTCAGATCGCCCAGCTCCAGGTGGTGATCACCGGTCTGCTCGTGCTCTGCCTCGTCGTCGCCTTCTTCGGCATCGTCAACACCATGGCCCTCGCCGTGCTCGAGCGCACCCGCGAGATCGGACTCCTCCGCGCTGTTGGCATGACGCGGCGCCAGTTGAGGACCAGCGTGCGCTGGGAGGCGGCGATCATCAGCCTCTTCGGATCACTGCTCGGCATCGCCCTCGGACTCGTCCTCGGTGCGGCAGCCGTCGTCGCGATCCCGGACTCGTTCGTGTCCTCGATCGGCATCCCGTGGGGACAACTCGTCGTCTACGCCCTCGTCGGAGGCGGTCTCGGTGTGCTCGCGGCCTGGTTCCCGGCCCGTCGCGCCGCGAAACTGGACGTGCTCGACGCGATCGCCACCGAGTGAGATGGCCCTCGACCCGACCAGCCTCGACGACTCGATCCTCGAGTTCCTCGGCGAGCGACACCTCGCGACGCTGACCACACTGCGCGCCGACGGCTCACCGCACGTCGTCCCTGTCGGATTCGGCTACGACGCCAGTGATCAGACCGTTCGAGTCATCTCCTTCGCCGGATCCCAGAAGGTCGTCAACGCGATGCGAGGCGGCCGCGCGGCCGTCTCCCAGGTCGATGGCGGCCGGTGGTTGACGCTCGAGGGCACGGTGACCGCCACCGACGACCCCGTGCGGGTCGCCGCCGCCGTGGCCGCCTACGCCGCTCGCTACCGAGAGCCCTCGGACCGACCCGACCGGATCGCGATCGAGATCAGGGTCGACCGCATCCTCGGACGCGCCTGACCACCGCTGGAACCGGCGACGGCCCTCAGTCGTCGGCGTCGAGGTCGGCGAGGAACTTGGCTGCCGCCGGGTGCGGATCCATCACCGGGGTGTCATCGAGCAGACGGTGGTCGAGACGGGTCTGGCAGCCCGGGCAGTAGTAGACGAACCGGCCATCGGAGGAGAACCGCCGCTCCTCGATCGTGTCGCCGCAGCGCGAGCACCCCTGACCGATTCGGCCGTAGACCTCGAGATCCTCGACGACCTCCCCGTCGAGCACGCGCGTCGACAGTCTCGAGCGCAACGAGCGCGCCGCGGTGTTCACCAGCATGATCGCATCCGAACGCGGAAGGTCTCCGATACGGGCCCAGGGGCTGAGACGGGTCGCCCACAGAGCCTCGGAGGCCACCACGTTGCCGACGTTGCGCACCACCCGTGGATCGAGCAGGACATCACGCACCCTCGCCGACGGGTCTCGATGGGAGACCATCGCGTCGACCACCGACGACAGGTTGCTGCGCACGTCGGTGATGTCGGGTCCGATACGACCCATCGAGGGATGACGGGAATCGACACCGGTGCGGAAGGTCTCGACGGTGCTCGCGTTGAAGCACACGGCGACCCAGTCGTCGCTCTCCACGGTGACGTTCACCTCGCGCTGGGGACGCCGCCACCTCTCCCCCATCCGGTAGAGGTGCCAGGTGCCGCCCCGACGCACCGTGGTGTGGAGAATGAGGCCGTCATCCCAGGTGACATCGAGCTCACGTCCACGGGCGTCGATGCGCTCCACCAGACGTCCCGGGCGAGGGGCCGGGCCCTCGAGCGACGGAGAGTCGAACCGGATCGTCGGCCGACCGACGAGGGCGGTGCGCATGGCCGACGCGGTACGGCGGATCTCCGGGGCCTCGAGCACGGCTGAATCGTAGGTTCGGCGACCGAACCGGTGGTGGACGTCCCCCGGCGCTCAGGGCAGCTGGCCGACGTGGCCGAGCGCCAGACGGATGAGGCGGTCGTGGCCGCTCGTCATCTGCGCCCGCACCGTCGGGCTGACCGCCTCGGCCGGCGAGAACCAGGCGAGGTCGAGGGCCTGCTGCGTCGGCTGGCAGTCTCCGTCCACCGGCACGACATAGGCGAGGCTCACCGCGTGCTGGCGCGGGTCGAAGTAACCGCTCCGCTCGGGGTCGGGGAAGTACTCGACCACCGTGAACGGGGCTGGGTCGACCGGGATGCGCGGCAGGGCCATCGGGCCGAGATCCTTCTCGCAGTGACGCACCAGGGCATCGCGAACCCGCTCGCCGAAGAGGACCCGGCCACTCACCACCATGCGGCTGATCGAGCCGTCCGGGGCCACCCTCAACAACATGCCGACCGAGGTCACATTGCCCGCCGCATCCACCCGGACCGGGACCGCATCGACGTAGACGATCGGCATCCTCGCCCGCACCATCTCCATGTCCTCCGAGGAGAGCCACTGGTCGTCGGTCTGGGTGTCGATCTCGCTCACCCTGTCATTGTCCCATGTCGAAGGACTGACCGCCGGTAACAGCCCGCACGCCAGACTGTCGTCATGGGCCAGCCGACCTTCCTCGGTGATCAGACCTGGACCGAGACCGCCCCGTCCACGCTGGTGATCCCGATCGGCTCGACCGAGCAACACGGACCCCATCTGCCAGTGGACACCGACACGCGGATCGCCATCGCCGTCTCCGAGGGCGCCGCGGCCGTCATCGACACCGTCGCGATCACGCCGCCGATCGCCATCACCGCCAGCGGGGAGCACGACGGGTTCCCGGGAACCCTCTCGATCGGCAGCGACGTCATGGTCCGCGTCCTGGTCGAGTTGGTCCGCTCCGCCCGATGGGCGCCGCGCGTCGTGCTCGTCAACGGACACGGCGGCAACCATCGGGCCGTCACCGAGGCGGTCGCGCTACTCACCTCCGAGGGTGACGCCGTCAGCGCCTGGTGGCCATCGGATGTCAGTGATATCACCGGGGCCGATCCCGGCGACGACCTCCACGCCGGGAGCGCCGAGACCTCCGTCATGCTGCACCTCGACGCGACCAGGGTGCGCACCGATGCCATGGCGCCCGGTCCGAGCATCGCCATCTCCGAGCTCCAGGCCGACGGGGTCGCCCTCCACAGCCCGAGCGGTGTCCTCGGCGACCCCACACGGGCGAACGCCGCACTCGGCCAGGCGATCCTGTCGCGCTGGATCGACTCGCTCGTCGAGCACCTGCGTCGGGTGTCATGACCGGCACGACGTCCTCGTACTCGTTCGACCGAGCGCTGATCGTCACCGGCGACCTCCTCATCGGCGGCACCCCGCTCACCCTCCTCCGCCTCACCGAAGCCGGTCGCGACACGGTGGAACGACTCCGGAACGGACTCCCCGTCACCGAGGGGCCGCTCCTCGATCGACTCCTCGACACCGGGATGGTCACCCGCCACGTCGGTCCTCCCCCGCGGGAGGAACCGTCGCTGGTCGTGGTGACCCCGACGATCGGCACCCCCCGGCACCCACCGGCCCCCGGAACGGTGCTGGTCGACGACGGCTCCGAACCCCCGGTCGCCGAAGCGACGATCAGGTCGGAGCGGAACCGTGGTCCGGCGGCCGCGCGCAACCTGGGCTGGCGGCGGGTGATCGACGAGAACCCCGCCGTCGAGTTCATCGCCTTCGTCGACGCCGACGTCGACACCGGCGACGAGCGGTGGTGGGCACCGCTGATGGCCCACTTCGACGACCCCCGCGTCGGCATGGTCGCCCCCCGCATCAGAGCCGGTGAGGACGGCGAAGGCATGACGGTGACCGCCGAGCGCACGGCGCCGGCACTCGACCTCGGTCCGCGCGGGGGCCGCGTGTCGGCGGGTGCCCGCGTCTCGTACGTCCCATCCGCCGCCGTCGTCGTTCGCGCCTCCGCTCTCACCGCGGTGGACGGCTACGACGAGGACCTGCGCACCGGGGAGGACGTCGATCTGGTCTGGCGTCTGCGCGACCACGGCTGGCTCGTCGTCTACGACCCCTCGACGGAACTCACTCATGAGGCGCGCGCGAGCGCAGGCGGCTGGCTCCGACAGCGGATCGGCTACGGGCGTTCATCAGCCGGTCTCGCCGCTCGACACGGCGACGCTGTCGCGCCCTGGAGGACATCCCGGTGGGGGCTCGCCGTCATCGTCGCGCTCCTCTGGTCGCTCAGCTCGCGACGGCCCCGCCTGCTCGGCCCGGCGGCGGTGATCGGGGGCGCTGTCGGCGCGCCCGGTCTCATCCTCTCGCGGCAGGTCGACGGTCTCGATCCGCTCCGAGCGACCCGGGTCGTCGGCCAAGGGCTCGCGCGAAGCACCACCGCCGCCCTCGCCGCGGTCCGGCGGGCCTGGTGGCCGCTGCTGATCCCGCTCATCCCGCTGTCGCGGACAGCGCGACGGGTCGCGGTGCTCACGGCGGTCGGCGCCCGCCACCCGGTCCGTCTGGCAGCCGATCTCGCCCACGGCGCCGGGGTTGTCCTCGGGGCCATCGACCAGGGCTCCCCCCGGGCACTCCTCCCGGTCGTGTCATCCGGCCGACTCGCCCACCGAGAGTCGACGTCCGGCGCCTCGCCGGCGACATCCGACTGACGAGTTCGGTCCCCTCCCAACCGGTACGGTCGGACGCGATGACGATCCGGCTCACCATCGATCACGATGTCTGGACGACCCACGTCGAGACCCTCATCGCGTCGACGGAGAACCCGGTGCCTGTCGTCAAGGGCAACGGCTACGGCCTGGGACGGGCGCGACTCGCCGGGATCGCCGCCGACCTCGCCGACACGATCGCCGTCGGGACCGTCCACGAGCTCGACGACATACCGGCCGGTGTCCGCCCGGTGGTGCTGACGCCCACCCTCGAGGAACCACCCACCGACGACGCCGTGCTGACCGTCGGCGCGAGGGAGCACATCGACGCCCTGTCCGGCTGGTCGGGCGACGTTCTCGTCAAACTCGGCTCGTCGATGCGGCGCTACGGCGGCGGCACCGACCTCATCGACCTGGCCCGAGCCGCCGGTCTTGGGGTCATCGGTGTGTCGATCCACCCGCCGCTCGCCGGCAGCGACTCCGAGCACCTCGCCGAGGTGGTCGCCCATCTCGAACACCTCGATGCCGAACTCGAGATCTGGATGAGCCACGTCGATCCGGCCGAAGTTCGCGACCTGCCGGGCGACCGGACCTACCGCGTCCGCCTGGGAACCGCTCTCTGGCATGGACGACGCGACGCCATGCGCCTCGAGGCCCAGGTGCTCGACCGGCGCGCGGTGGAGGCCGGCACGAGCGCCGGCTATCGGCAGGTCATCGTCGAGGAGGACGGCCACCTCGTCATGGTCGGCGCGGGGAGCGCCTCCGGTGTCGCCCCGCTCCCCGACGGTCGCAGTCCCTTCCACTTCCACCGACGACGACTGGACCTCCTCGAACCCCCGCACATGCACACGTCGATGCTCATGATCCCCTCGGGTGTCGACTGCCCGAACGTCGGCGACTGGGTCGACCTCCAGCGGCCGCTCATCGCGACGGCCGTCGACCGCATCGTCTGGGTCTGAGGCCTCGAAGCCGGCCGCTCAACGACCGTCGAGCGCGTTGACCCGTCCGAGTCCCCGCAATGCGACCGCCCCGGCGCCAACGAGGGGGCCGCGATCACCGAGCTTGGTCTGCACGATTCTCGGAGGAGGGCCGAGGGTCACCTGCGACATGAGGTCGAGCTCGGTCTGCGCGGCCAAGAAGAACGTCGCGCCGAATCCGAGGGCCACACCGCCGCCGATCACGACAAGGTCCAGATCCAACGAGTTGCACAGCATCGCGGCCCCCCGACCGACGAGTCGACCGGTGTGCTGCATGATCTCGTAGGTCGGCTCGGTCGCGGGTCGCCCCGTGAGCGACTGCACGGCCAGTCCCGAGGCCTCCGCCTCGAGGCATCCGCGGGCGCCGCAACCACAGCGATGACCTCCGGGCTCCACAATGACGTGGCCGACGTGACCGGCATTGCCCGAGTCGCCATCGACGAGCTCTCCATCGATCACGATGCCGCCGCCGATACCCGTCGACACGGTCATCGCGCAGAAGTTGCGTACCCCGATGGCAGCCCCGAGCCACCCCTCAGCGAGAGCGAGCGCCTTCGCGTCGAGATCACCGAAGACGCGAAGACCGGTCAACTCCTCAAGATGACCCTGCAACGGAAACCGGTTCCAGGAGGCGATGTTGACCGGGGAGACCGTCGCGCAGTTCGGCTCGATCGGACCCGCGCATCCGATCCCGATCGCCAACACCTGTCGACGATGGTGTTCGCGGGCGCGGACCAGTTGCGATGACACCAGTGCCGCGAGCATCGCGAGATGCGACTGCGGGCCGACATCAGGATCCACCTCGCCGCGTTCACGGTCGATCAGCGCCCCGTCGAGGGTGACGAGCCCGACCTCGAACTTGGTGCCGCCGATGTCGATGGCGCACACCACCGGTCCGAACTCCTCCATGGCGATCCGGTCAGTCCCCGATACGTCGGGCGTCCTCCACAAGGTTGATCTCGAAGATCACCTCATCGAGGGCGTCGGCGGCGGTGATGGCCGAGTAGCGCTGCGGCCGGTCGGTCGTGCAGCAGCTCGGAACCGGGGACAGCACCGTCCACGGGCGGGGATGGCAGAACTGCACCACGCTGTAGCGCTCGCCGCTGAAGTCGGGATGGGCCACCACCCGGTGCCAGCCGATCGGGATGACACCGTTGGTCAGTCGTTCCAACATGATGCCGGTGTTGATGATCACCGCGCCGTCCGGCGGAGCGGCATCGACCCAGTCGCCGTCGACCATGACCTGGAGACCCGGCGCCGTCGCCCGTGGGAGCGCGGTGATCAGGTTGATGTCTCCGTGGGCGCCCGCCCAGACGTGGCCGTCACCGGGCGCGCCATCCATCGACGGATACCGGATGGCTCGGGTCAGGGTCGGCCCGTCCACGACCATGTCGTCGAAGAACGACTCATGGCAGCCGATGCCCTCGGCGATCACTCGCAGGAACCGCTGCTGGAGATCGGCGATCGCCTCGTGGAACCGACCGAGCACCTCGGTGATCCCCGGCACGACCTCCTCGGGAAGGACCTGGTCGGGGTAGGAGCCGGGGAAGCGGCGTCGGAGTGGGTGTCCCGGCGCTGGGGTCACCGACCAGTTGAGCATCTCCTTCCAGTCCGGTCGATCGCTCGACGCGGCCGTCTCCACCAGGAGTCCGGTGTATCCGGTCTGACCGTTCACCCCGGGGACGGTGAAGCGTTGTTTCACCTCGGGTTCGAGCGAGAAGAACTCGGCGAGCATCCCGTAGGCCGTGTCGAGGAGATCGTCGGAGAGATCGTGACTGGTGTAGACGAAACCGGTCTCGAGACTGCGGCGCACCCCGTCGACGACCGCTCGGCGCGGACCTCCGGTGGAGGACTCGAATGCGAGGAGATCGACGTCGAGGATGCCGGACACGGCCAGCACGCTAGCGAGGTCGCGGCCACCACCACCCCGGTGCCGCGACCTCGGTGTGGACCTAGATTCGGGGGGACGTGACGACCGATTGGAACCCCCTGCTGCGTGACCAGTTCGAACAGCCGTACTGGTCGGAGTTGATGTCCTTCGTCGACGCCGAGCGCGACCGATACCCCGTGTATCCACCGCGCGATGAGGTCTTCGCCGCCCTCCACCACACCTCATTCCAGGAGGCGCAGGTGGTGATACTCGGCCAGGACCCGTATCACGGGGCCGGGCAGGCCCACGGTCTCTGCTTCTCGGTGCGACGCGGTGTGCCGAAACCGCCCTCGGTCGCCAACATCCACCGAGAACTCCATGATGATCTCGGCCTCGACCCTCCCGACCACGGCAATCTCGAGGCTTGGGCCGCCAACGGGGTGCTGCTCCTCAACACGACACTCACGGTCCGCGCCGGGGAGGCGGGCTCGCACCGCGGACGAGGCTGGGAGCGGTTCACCGACCGCGTCATCGAGGTCGTGTCGGGTCGGGACACACCGATCGTCTTCGTCCTCTGGGGTTCCGCCGCGCGCGAGAAGCGGTCGATGATCGACACCTCGAGACACGCGATCGTCGAATCGACTCATCCATCGCCGCTGTCGGCGCACCGAGGGTTCCTCGGTTCTCGTCCGTTCTCGAAGGTCAACTCCGCCCTCATCGAGCGGGGGTCGACACCCATCGACTGGACCCTGTCATGAGTTGGACGCGGATACGGCCGGTTCGGCGGGCGCGTCGACGCTCTCCGGTCATCGACATCGTCGTGCTCGCGAGCCAGGGCTACGCCCGACACCTCGCGAGTCGCAACGCGGCGCTGCTCGCGTACTACGGCTTCCTGACGCTGTTCCCGCTCATCATGGTCGCCACAACCATCCTCGGGTTCTTACTGCAGGGCGACCCGGAGCTGCGGACCGAGATCGTCGAGTCGGCAATCTCCCAGATCCCGGTGCTCGGTGACCAGATCCTCAACCAGTCGGGGCAGATCGGCGGGTCGCTCACCGCGCTCGTCATCGGTCTGGCATCCGGGCTTTGGGGGTCGACGCGGGCCTTCGCCGCCCTGCAGACCGCCCTCGACGACGCCTGGGAGGTCCCCGTCGAGCACCGCCCCAACCTCGTGGTGCGGCGGGTGCGCTCCGTCATCGGGCTGCTCGTCATCGGCGGTGCCCAGATCGCCACCGTCACCCTCACATCCATCGCCGGCTGGGCCGACCTCGGATCGCTCAGCCGGATCGCGATCGGCCTCGGCGTGCTCGCCGTCAACATCGCGGTCGTCACCACGATGTTCCGCTACCTCTCAGCCGCCGAGGTGAGCTGGACGATGGCCTGGCCGGGCGGGGTGATCAGCGGTGTCGCCTACACCACGCTCCAGCTCATCGGCACCCAGGTGGTGAGCCGGCTGCTCTCGGGCGCCCACAGCGTCTACGGGGCCTTCGCCTCGGTACTCGCCATCACCGGCTGGCTGCTGATCCACGCCGTGGTCAGCCTCTTCGCGGCCGAGATCAACGCCGCGATCCATGCGCGGCGACTGGTGCCGGTCGAGGAATCACTCGACGTTCGCGTCGGAGACCACACCCAGCCGGGCTGATTCGGCGCGGTCGACGCTCGAGCGCCCGACCGAGATCACGTGCTCGCCGGCCGGGACGACCCATCCGCCGTCCCACGAGGCGAAGCAGCGCGAGCTCAGAGCGATCGACACGAGGCGCTCGGCCCCGGGTTGGAGGTGGACCTTCTCGAAACCGACGAGTCGCAGACCGTCACCCGCTAGGCCGCCGTCGACCGGATCGTGGCCCACGTAGACCTGCACGACCTCCGAGCCGACCCGGTCACCGGTGTTGGTCACTCGGACCGACACCTCGACCCCAGCGACCGGATCACCCGACACCGACACGGTCTCGACCGAGAACGTCGTGTACGACAGCCCGTGACCGAACCAGAACAGCGGCTCGCGATCCGTGGCGGCGAACCAACGGTGCCCGAGCAGGCGACCCTCGCCGTAGACCATGCGCCCGTCCACTCCCGGATAGTGAGCCGCGGCCGGTGTCTCATCGAGAGAGCGCGGGAAGGTCACCGGCAGGCGGCCGCCCGGCTCGTCATCGCCGAGGACGACATCAGCGAGAGCCTCCCCGATCGCAGCACCCGGGAACCAGATCTGCATCACCGCGGAGACGTCATCCACCCAGGGCATCGACACCGGCGAGCCGGCGTTCACGACAACGACCGTGTTCGGGTTCACCGCGGCGACCGCCGACACCAACTCGTCCTGACGACCCGGCAGGGCGATGGCCTCGCGGTCCATGCTCTCGGTCTCCCAGTCGTCGTCGGTGCCGACCACCAGGAGCACGCGATCGACCCCTCTCGCCACCTCGACGGCCTCAGCGACCGGATCGTCGCCAGCCGGAGGTCGCAGCCCGACAGCGAGGGCTCGGATGCCAGGGTGATCATCGATCGGATAGTCGATCGCAATGGTCACCTCACGTCCCGCCTCGAGGCGGACCTCCGCGACGCGCTCGGGTGAGCCGAAGTCGAAGAAGGATCCTCCACGGTCGTCCGCCGCGATCTCGAGGGAGGGCTCACCGTCGACCGAGACCGTGCACGCGCCCACCGAGCGCGCGCCGACGGTCCACACGCCGCTCACATCGGGCGTGAACGTCGTCGACATCGACGCGCTGAAACGCCTCGTCAAACCCGGAGCCGGCTCCTCCTGCCAGAACGCCGCTGTGGCGGGGAGCGTCGAGGAGAAGGTCGCTCCATGCTCGTCCACGAGGTGAAGTTCGACCTCCCCCCGGATCGGCGGGTGGTAGCGCTCGATCGAGCAACCGGGGACGTGCTCGACCGCGACACCCCGGGTGGTCAGGGTCTCCACGATCGGGGCGAAACGCGCCGGGGTCACCCGAGCGCTCCCGCCCCCCTGGGGCCGGCCCGCCGACGCGTAGGGCCCGATCACCGCCACCGAGCCGACCTCGCCGACCCAGGGCAGTTGGGCGTCCCGGTTGGTGAGCAGCACCGTGCCCGCGACCGCGGCCCGACGCTGCACCTCCCAGGTGACGGGGTCGTCGAGCGTGACCTCGGAGCCGTCGTCGGAGCCGGCTCCGGTCCACGCGGCCAGCGCCGCCACACGATCGATCGCCTCGTCGACGAGATGCTCGCCGACCTCGCCCGCCTCGACCGCGGCCACCAGCGCCTGTCCACGATGCAGGGTCGGCCCGGGCATCTCGATGTCGAGACCGGCTCGCATCGCCTCAACCGTCGAATGGAGTCCGAACCAGTCGGACACGACCACGCCGTCGAAGCCCCACTCGCCCCGGAGCACCGTGCGGAGCAGCCACTCGTGGTCAGCGCAGAACACACCTCCGAGCCGGTTGTAGGCGGTCATGATCGACCGGACCCCTGCCGCCACCGCGCGCTCGAACGGCACGAGGTAGAGCTCGCGCAGGGTGCGCTCGTCGATCTCAGCCGAGATCGACATGCGCTCGGACTCGGTGTCGTTGCCGACGAAGTGCTTGATACAGCAGGCGACTCCCTCGCTCTGCACACCATCCACGTAGGCGACCGCGATCTCCGCGGTAAGGAACGGATCCTCACTCATGCACTCGAAGTTGCGGCCTCCGATCGGCGTGCGGTGCAGGTTCACGGTCGGGGCGAGGAGGACCTGTGCCGACTTCGACCCCGCCTCCCGCCCGAGGGCTCGACCCACCTCGCGGATGAGTTCCGGATCGAACGATGCGCCGAGCGCGGTTCCGCACGGGAACGACGCCGAGGCCGGTCCCCGCCAGGACGTGCCGCGCACTCCGGCGGGGCCGTCGGACATGCGGATCGCTGGCACCCCGGCGGAGGCGGGGGTGTGCCACGTGTCGGAGCCCGCCAGGAGCGAGATCCGCTCGGCGAGCGGGGCGGAGTGATCGGCGCTCACCGGGTCTCAACCCTCGACGAGGCCTCGAGCGTGCGATGCGCCGGACAGCGTCCGCCGATCTCGTGGAGACGTTCGCGCTGGCCCTCATCGAGATCACCGCTCAGGACCACCGCCTTCGTGAACACGTCGATCCCGTCGACGCGCTCGTGATCGACGGTGACCTCCACACGCTGGAGGGGCCACTGCTTCCGATCGGCGTACATGGGGATCGTCATCGAGGTGCATGCGCCGAGCGCCGCGCAGAGCAAACCGTACGGACCGGGGCCGCTGTCGTCCCCGCCGAGCGACTCCGGCTCGTCGGCGACCAGACGATGACCTGCGACCAGAACGTCGTTGGTGAGTCGGCCCGAACCCGACTCGGCGACCACGGCTCGCATCGGCATCCCCGGAAGGTACCAGCGGGCCATTCGGGCCGACAGGGTGGAGCGGGCCGTCAGACTGCGATACTCACCCGCGTGTCCGACCAAGGCGAGCGCCGACCCACGGCGATCAACCCGCTGATCGACGTACTCCACCGCGAGTCGACCGCCGGCGTCCTGCTCGTGATCAGCGCGGTGATCGCCCTCGTGTGGGCCAACTCGCCGTGGTCCGACTCGTACCGCTCGCTCTGGGAGGCGACGATCGGGATCGACCTGAGCCGATGGGGGCTCGAGCTAACCGTCCGCGAGTGGATCAACGACCTCGCCATGGTCCTCTTCTTCTTCGTCGCCGGACTCGAGATCAAGCGCGAGGTCACCCACGGAGAACTCCGCGACCCGCGCCAGGCGGCGCTGCCGATCCTCGCCGCCCTCGGCGGCATGGTCGTACCGGCCGGCATCTACGCCGTACTGAACAGCGGCGGCGATGGCTCCCACGGTTGGGGCGTGCCGATGGCAACCGACATCGCCATCGTCATGGGGGTCATCGCGCTCATCGGCACGAGGGTGCCGGCCTGGCTGCGACTGTTCCTCCTCGCCCTCGCGATCGTCGACGACATCGGGGCGATCATCGTGATCGCGGTGTTCTACTCCGAGGGGGTGAGCGGGCCCTGGCTCGCTCTGGCGGCGGCGAGCCTTGCGGTGGCGCTCGCCATTCGATCCCGAATCCCCTGGGTCGGCGCGTATCTCGCCCTCGGCGCCGTGTGCTGGATCTCCCTGCACGAGGCCCACATCCATCCGACACTCGCCGGGGTGGCCTTCGGGCTCGCCTCACCGGTGGTGCCGCGAGGAGACCGATCCCTCGTGGACGTGGCCGAGGTGCCATCAGCGCTCAACGCCGAGACGGTCTCGGAGGTGACCCGCCGAGCCCGCGAGAGCGTCTCGGTGGTCGAGTGGCTCCAGCATCGCCTCCACCCCTGGTCGACGTTCCTGGTGGTGCCGGTGTTCGCCCTCGCCAATGCCGGCGTCGAGATCTCATCCGACCTGGTCGACGATGCCCTGTCCTCCACCGTGACCTGGGGCGTCGTCGCCGGTCTCGTGCTTGGCAAGACGATCGGTATCACCCTCGCCACCCTCCTCGCGGTGGTGACCGGCATCGGGAGACTCCCGCGGGGAGTGACCTGGAGATACGTGATCGGGGCCGGCGCCCTCGGCGGCATCGGCTTCACCGTGTCCCTCTTCGTCACCGAACTCGCCTTCGGCGAGTCGATCCTCGGAGAGGACGCGCGCATCGGGGTACTGGTCGCCTCGCTGCTCGCCGGCATCATCGGCACGCTCATCGTGTGGCCCGGAACCGTCGGCGACAGCGTCGACGACATCGTCGCCGCGAGCCACGCGTCGGAGAGCACCACGTGAGCGTCAGCGAGCGCCTCTTCGTCTACGGCACGTTGCGACCGGGAGACTGCCGGTGGGGGCTCCTCGCTCCCTACGTCTCCGACGACGGGATCGCCGACACCGTGAACGGGACGCTCTACGACACCGGTCTCGACTACCCGGCAGCGGTGTTCGGCGGTGATGGCGTCATCCGTGGCATGCACTTCGGACTCGTCGACGGGACGAGGGAGCAGGCCCTCCGAGAACTCGACATCGAGGAGGAGACCGTCGATGGTCTCTACCGGAGGGTCCGGCTGACGACGGTTTCGGGTGCGGAGGTCTGGGCCTACGAGTACGGCAGCGGACTGGACCTCACCGTGATCCCCTCAGGCGACTGGTTCGACCGGGACTGACGTCCACTCACCACCGACCTCACCGCCACCGCGGGCGAGAGCCCGGCCGGCCCATCGAGACGGTCGAGGTCTGAACTAGTGTGAGTAGGCGGGTCGCGCGCGCTGCGCGACCGTCGACCCGAACCAGAGAGAGAGGGCCCGTGGGGGACACCGTCGGAAAAGTCGTCGAGACGCTCATCACCATCGTGATCGCGGTCTCGGCCAGCGCGGCCGTCTGGCTCATCGCCAACCTGATCGTCGCCCAGGGTCGCAACCACTGGACGAGGTTCGCGACCCTTCGCCTCGGCATCGGCGGCCTGCTCTTCGGCATCATCCTGTCCGGTAACCGGATCATCTCGGGATCGGGGTCCATCGAGGTGGCCACCGAGCGCAACGGCGACACCTCGTGGGTCACCACCGGATCCTGGTCTGAGCGCCTCATCGCCTGGATCTGGTTCCCGCTGATCGCGATGCTCGCGTTCGCGGCGGTCGGAGCGCTCATGAGCATGCGCGACTCGCGATCCGAGCGAACCCTGATCGGCGCCGTGGGTCTCGCCGTGGTCGCCGGCGTCGGCGGCGCCCTCGTCCGCGAGCAGTTCCGACCCGAGGTCGACGCCGCCGCGCTCGCGATCGCGGTCGTCGTCGTGGCCGGGCTCGGCGCGGCGATCGCGACCCTGCGACGCCGCGACACCATCTCGGGGGCACTCACCGGAGCAGCGATCGGCTGGGTGATCGGTGCCTGGGGAGCACCCGAACTCGGCGCCGGATCCTCGGTCTGGTCAACGATCGCGCTCGCGATCCCGGGCGCGATCATCGGCGTCCGGGCCGCTCGACCCAACGTCCCCGATGAGGCCGGGCGCGATCGGATGGACCGCCGCTCGAGGGCGTTCATCTTCCTCGGGCCAGCCCTGCTCTTCGTCACCACCAACCTGGTGGTGCCCGCGCTCCGCACCCTCTACCTGTCCCTGTTCGACCGCAACAGCGAGGAATACGTCGGTCTCGACAACTACCGGACCATCTTCACCAACCCCAAGTCCTGGGACACCTCGACCTGGCGCGACATGTTCACCAGCCAACTCATGTGGGTGGGCCTCGCGCTCCTCGTGCTCTTCGTCATCCTCGGCATCCGCGGCAAGCGACGCACGGGCCGTGTCATCGAACTCGGCAGCGCCAGCTCGGGCCCCCTGCTCGGCGCCGTCGTACTCATCGGTTTCGCCGTGTTCACCACAGTTCGCGGCACCATCGTCAACAACCTCTGGTGGGTCCTGGTCGTCACGCTCTTCTCGACCTCGCTCGGCCTCGCCATCGCGGTGCTCGCCGACGGTCTGAAGGGCGAGCGGATTGCGAAGTCGATCATCTTCATGCCGATGGCGGTCTCGCTGGTCGGCGCATCGGTCATCTGGCGGTTCATGTACATCGCCCGCGACTCGGCAAAGACCCAGACCGGCGTGTTCAACAGCCTCTGGGTCGCCCTCGGACGACTGAGCACCGGCGACGGACTGCCGACGCTGATCATCGGCGCCATCGTGACCATCATCTTCGGTCTGCTCCTCGTCAACATCGCGCGCAACCTGGCCCGCGGCGAACCGGCCCGAGCGGCTGCTCCCGCGGTGTTCGCGATCCTCGTGGGGTGGTTCCTCCTCCGTTACTGGAGGATCACCGGGACCGGAGTCGGAGGTCACCGCATCAAGGATGACGGGACCATCGTCGCCCAGCCGATCAACTTCATCCAGGACCCGCCCTTCAACAACTTCTGGCTCATGATCGTGCTCGTCTGGATCCAGACCGGGTTCGCCATGGTCATCCTGTCGGCCGCCATCCGAGCGGTGCCGACCGAGTTGATCGAGGCTGCCAAGGTCGACGGGGCGACCGACTCGCAGGTCTTCTGGCGGGTCACCCTCCCGCAGATCGGCACGACCATCGGCGTGGTCGTCACCGCCATCATCGTGCTGGTCATGAAGGTCTTCGACATCGTGAAGGTGATGACCAACGGCAACTTCGGGACGGAGGTGCTCGCGAACAACATGTTCCGAGAGGCCTTCTCCTTCGGTGACACCGGTATCGGCGCCGCGCTCGCCATGCTGATCTTCATCTCGGTGGTGCCGATCATGTTCCTCAACATCCGCCGCATGCAGAGGGAGTCCTGAGATGAGCGACATCGCCGTCCACACCCGGGGCAGCGGCCCGATCGAGCGGATCTACTCGACCCTGCGTCGGGTGCCGACCATCGTCCTGTGGTTCATCGTGATCGTCTGGAGCCTCCCCAGCCTCAGTGTCTTTATCAACTCATGGCGAACCCGCGACGCGCAGCGGTCACGCTCCTGGTGGACGACGAAGCCGGACGAGTTCACCCTCGACAACTACGAGTCCATCTTCAACTCGACGACCAGTGGAGGGCTCAGCAACTCTCTCCTCAACTCGATGGCGATCAGCCTCCCGGCGACGATCATCCCGATCTCGATCGCCGCCTTCGCCGCCTACGGATTCGCCTGGATCGACTTCAAGGGACGCAAGGGCCTCTTCATCGCCGTGGTCTCGCTGCTCGCGATCCCGCTCCAGGTGGCGCTCATCCCGCTCCTCCAGCTGTACGTGAACGGGGCGCACCTGACCCTGCCCTGGCTCGACAAGACCATCACCATCATCCCCGACTTCAACCTCGTGAACACGACGACGGCGGTCTGGCTCACCCACACCGGGTTCGCGATGCCCTTCGCCATCTTCCTGTTGCACAACTACATCTCGTCGCTGCCGCGCGATGTCTTCGAGGCGGCGCGCATCGACGGCGCCGACCACTTCACGATCTTCTGGCGCCTCGTGCTGCCCCTGTCGGTGCCGGTGCTCGCCGCCTTCGCGATCTTCCAGTTCCTGTGGACCTGGAACGACTACCTGATCGCCAACACCATGGCCGGCACGAACCCCGATGCCATCCCGACGACCATCCTGATCGCCAACCTCGCCGGCGACTTCGGGATGAACGAGCACCTGCTCCCGGCCGCCGCCTTCGTGCAGGCCTTCGTCCCGCTGGTGGTCTTCTTCTCCCTGCAGCGGTACTTCGTGCGCGGCATCCTCGCCGGTTCCGTCAAGGGCTGAGTTGCCGGCGCATCCCGCCTTCGACAACCGGGTCACCCGCGACCTCGGCGTCGACATCCCGATCGTCCAGGCTCCCATGGGCTGGATCGCCCGCAGTCGCCTCGCCTCCGCGGTGTCCGCAGCCGGCGCGTGCGGGATCATCGAGACCTCATCGGGAGAGCTCGACGCGGTCCGTGAGGAGATCCGCGCTATGCGCGATCTCACCGACCGACCCTTCGGTGTGAACATCGCCCAGGCCTTCGTTCGCGACCCATCCATCGCCGAGTTCGTGATCGAGCAAGGGGTGCGCTTCGTCACGACCTCAGCCGGGTCACCCACCCGTTACACCTCGGTGCTGAAGGAAGCCGGACTCACCGTCTACCACGTGGTCCCCACCCTCTCCGCGGCCCTGAAGGCGGTCGATGCCGGGGTGGACGGACTCGTCGTGGAGGGCGGTGAGGGCGGAGGGTTCAAGAGCCCCACCCCGGTGTCGACCATGGTGCTGTTGCCGCTCATCCGGTCGCGGGTCGACGTGCCGATCATCGCCGCCGGCGGCATCTGCGACGGGCCGACGATGGCGGCGGCCTTCGCCCTCGGGGCCGAGGGTGTCCAGATGGGGACCCAGATGGTGGCCTGCGCGGAGAGCCCGGTCCACGACAACTGGAAGCAGGCCATCCTCCGAGCCGCCGAGACTGACACGCTGTTCCTGAACCAGCGGCACTCGCCGGCGTTGCGAGCCCTGCGGACCGAGCGCACCGAGGGCCTCGCCGTCGCCGAGCACAACGTATTCGGCGACTTCGGTGATCCCCAGGCCCTCTACTTCGGTGGCGACATGGAGGCCGCCATCGCCCTGGGCGGGCAGGTGGCCGGGCGCATCGACGAGATCCGGCCGGTGGCCGACATCATCGCCGAGACCGTCGCCGGGTTCGCCGCGACCGTCGAGCGACTCCGCGGCAGCTGAGCCGCCCGGTCAGCGGCCCTCGAAGTTGGGGGCGCGCTTCTCGGCGAAGGCCGCGATCCCCTCACGACCGTCGTGGGTCGCCATCATCTTCGCGATGACGGAACCTTCGCGCTCCCCGGCCTCCTCGAGACTCGAGTCGAACCCCTCGTAGACGAGGCGTTTCGCGTTGCCGAGGGACAGCGTCGGGCCGGAGGCGAGCGACCCCGCCAACTCCGCGGTCGCCGCGTCGACCTCATCGTCGGCGACCACCCGGTTCACGAACCCCCACTCCTCAGCCTCTCGAGCGCTGAGGACGCGATTGGTGAGGGTGAGATCGAGCATCCTCCGCAGTCCGATGTGACGAGCGAGGAAGTAGGTCGAGGTGCCGTCGGGGCTCATGCCAGCGCGCGTGTAGCCCATGGTGAACTTCGTCGACTCACCGGCGACGACAAGATCGAAGGCGCTCACCAGCGAGATCCCGGCCCCACCGGCGGCACCGCGCACACCGGCTACGAACGGCTTCGGGATGCGGTTCATGTGGTACATCGCGCCGTGGTAGTCGACGAGCATGTCGGAGGCGATGCGCGGCAGGTCATCGCCGGCCGCCGCGAAGAACTTGAGGTCGCCACCGGCTGAGAAGACCTTGCCCTCCGCGGTCACCGAGACGGCGCGGACCGCATCGTCGAACTCGATGGCCAACATGACCTGCCGGAGTTCGTGGGCGAAGACGGGGTTGACCGCGTTGGCGCCCTCGGGCCGATCGAGGCGGACATGGGCGACGCCGTCGCGGACGGCGTAGGTGATCGTGCTGAGCTCCATGGGCTCATCGTCGCACAGGGTGGGGCGGGCACCGCTGTCGGGATGATGATCGGATACGCAGTCGTCACCCGAGCAGGGCGAGGAGCCGCTTCGCGCTCGGACCACCACGGGCGCCAACCGGCTGGGCGAAGGTAGCGATCCGCAACTCCTCCATCATCCACACCGCCTCGCGGAGCGACTCCGGTTCCGCTCCGACCCGCACCGCGGCAAGGGCGCTCCGAAGGCGGGCCTCCACCGGAGCGATCTCATCCATCGCGCGCCGATCACGGTCGAGTCGGCCGGCGAGGTGCTCCACCCGGTGCGCGACACCCGCGACATACCGGCGGACATCGGGGAGTCGTCTGGTCCCCGCCCGAGAGACGAATCCAGGGCCGAGCAGACGGTCGAGATGAGCCTCCACATCAGCCACGCTCGCCGCCGCGGCCGGGGCGCGAAGACGCTCCAACCGGCGCAGGACCGAGGCGGCGTCGGCAACGGTGGCAAGCGCCGTGTGCACCACATCACTCAGCAGCGGACCGCCCTCAGCGCGGGAGCGTGCCTGGACCTCCTCGAACGACTCACGGCTGCGCGGCAGACCGGACTCCTCGACGATCCGGTCGACGACAGCGCCGAGGCAGTCATCGAGCAGGGCTGCTGGGCCGAGACCGACCAGTGGGAGCTCCAGCGCCTGTCCACCGGTGAGGACGTCGCGAAGCCCCGCGCGGGATGGAGGCGCGGTGAGCAACACCAGACGACGAACCCCCTCGCGCAACAACCGGTCGGCCAGATCGGGCTCGGTCACGAGACGCAGCGAGACCGACGAACCGCGGTCGAGCAGGGTCGGGTACGCGCGCACCGTCTCACCATCCTGCCCCCACTCGACCACCTCGGGCAGGTCGCCGAGATCCCAGTCGACGATGCCGGTGCGCTCCTCGATCGGTGCTCGCGCTGCCAACGCGGAACGCGCCCCAGGGCGCGCGAGGTCGAGCACCTCCCGTACCTCGTCCCCAAAGGCGTGCACCTCTCCGGCATCATCGCTGACGACGAGATGGATCCGCAGGTGGGTCGGTACTCGGGTGACATCGAAGTCGTCGTCGGACACCTTCGCTGGCGACACCTCTGAGAGCGCGGCAGCGAACGCCTCGACGAACCGACGGTGGTCCGGCTCGGCTGGGAGCACCCCGAGCGCAGCCGACACGGTGTCCGCAACCGGTATGAGCGATCGCCGGATGTCCTTCGGGAGCGCGCGGGCGAGCTCGCCAGCCAGCTCGGCTCGATGCCCCGGCACCTGCCAGTCGAGGCCCCGACCACTGAACCGGTTCACCGCCGTGAGCGGCACGTGCATCGTGACCCCGTCGAAGACGCTGCCGGGGTCGTGGCGATAGGTGAGGTCGTAGTCGTACCCCCCGTCGGACCAGGTGTCTGGGAGGCCGTCGTCGGCTCTGGCGAGCAGTTCGGCGACCAGCTCATAGCGGTCGATGTCGAGGGCACCCGGGTCGTCGTCGACGACGGTGCGCCACCAGCGCTCAAGATGACGGCCGCTGACGATGTCACCGGGCAGACGGCGGTCGTAGTGGTCGACGAGGATGTGCTCGTCGATGAGGTCTCGCCGACGGAGCCGGTCCTCGACACCTCGAACTCGATCGACGATCGCCGCGTTGCGCTCGAGGAAGGCCAGTCGGGTCTCCCACTCTCGGCGCACCAGGCCGTGCAGGATGAGCAGTCGTCGGGCCTCGGCGGGGTCGATGCGATCGAGGCCGACGCGGCGACCGGCGACCACCGGGAGGCCGTGCACCGTGACCCGCTCCATGACCACCGCACGACCCGAGCGCGACTCCCACTCGGGGTCGCTGTGGGATCGACGGGCGAGCGGTCCTGCGAGGTGTTCAACCCACTCGGGTCGGATCTCGGCGACCCGGCGCGCGCGCAGGCGATCGGTCTCCACGAGCTCCGCCGCCATCACCCACTCCGCTCCACCGCGCGTGAGCACCGACCCGGGTGCCACCGTGAAGCGGGTCCCTCGCGCGCCGAGATAGTCACGACGGTCACGGTCGCGCATGCCCACCTGGGAGAGCAGACCCGACAGCACCGCCTGATGCACGCGGTCGGGATGACCCGAATCAGCGCCAGGTCGGATGCCGATCTCCCCCGCCACCCGACGCAACTGGCTGTAGAGGTCGCGCCACTCGCGGACCCGCACGTAGTTCAGGTGCTCGTCGACGCACATGCGGCGGAAGGCATTCCCCGACAGTTCGGCCTGTCGCTCGCGGAGGTGGTCCCAGAGCGCGACGATCGACAGCAGGTCCGAACCGACGACATCGAACCGGCGGTGCAGGGTGTCGGCGCGCTCGCGATGCTCGCGGGGTCGCTCACGGACATCCTGGATGGAGAGGGCGGCGGCGATCACGAGTACCTCGCGCACGCACCCATGCCGATCCGACTCGATGATCATGCGGCCGACCCTCGGGTCGACCGGCAACCGGGCGAGGCGGCGGCCGAGACGGGTCAACCGGTCGTGACCCGATCCGTCATCGTCGCGGAGGGCCCCGAGTTCGAGGAGCAGCCGACGGCCGTCGGTGACCTGAGCCTGATCGGGTGGGTCGACGAACGGGAAGTCCTCCACCCGACCGAGCCCGAGGGACGCCATCTGGAGGATGACCGAGGCGAGGCTCGTCCGGAGGATCTCCGGCTCGGTGAACTCTGGGCGGGAGTCGAGGTCGTCCTCGGAGTAGAGCCTGATGCACACGCCCGGGGCGACACGACCACAACGCCCGGCGCGCTGCGCCGCCGATGCCTGGGACACCGGTTCGATCGGGAGTCGCTGCACCTTCGCGCGACGGGAATACCGGCTGATTCGGGCAGTCCCGGTGTCGACCACAGCCTTGACCCCCGGCACCGTGATCGAGGTCTCGGCGACATTGGTGGCCAGCACGATGCGACGCCCCGGGTGAGGCGCGAACACCCGCTGCTGCTCAGCAGCCGAGAGCCGCGCGTAGAGCGGCAGCACCTCCACACGCGGCAGGGCCAACTCGCGGATCGCGCGAGCGGTGTCGTGGATCTCCCGCTCACCCGAGAGGAAGACCAGCACATCGCCGTTCACCCCGTTCGGGCTCCGCGGGTCGAGCTCGTCAATCGCGTCGATGATCGACCGAACCTGATCGGCGTCGTCGTCCGGCGGCCGGTGCCGGACCTCGACCGGGTGACCCCGCCCCTCGACGAGGTGGACCGGTGCCGGCGAGCCATCGGGCCCGGCGAAGTGCTGCGCGAAACGATCGGTGTCGATCGTCGCGGAGGTGACGATGACATGGAGGTCGTCACGTCGGTCGAGCAGTCGACGGAGATAACCCAACAGGAAGTCGACGTTGAGGCTCCGCTCGTGGGCCTCATCGATGATGATCGTGTCATAGCGACGGAGTTCCGGATCGCGTTGCAGTTCGGCGAGGAGGATGCCGTCGGTCATCAGGCGGATCCGTGTCGCCGCCCCGACACGGTCGTCGAAGCGGACGCTGAATCCGACCTCCGAACCGAGTTCGACCCCGAGCTCACTCGCCACCCTCGATGCGATCGACCGGGCCGCGACCCGGCGGGGCTGCGTGTGGCCGATCACACCCGACGATCCACGTCCGGCAGCCAGGCAGAGTTTCGGCAACTGGGTGCTCTTGCCCGACCCGGTCTCACCGGCGACGATCACCACGCGGTGCTCCCGGATGGCGGCGACCAACGCATCGGCGTGGGCGGCGATCGGGAGATCCTCGGGGATCTGCGCCGTGAGGTCGTGGTCCGCGTTCATGGGCACCGGTGACGGTAGCGAGCGACCGGCGGGGCGACATCGGTGACGGGTAGCGTCGGAGCATGCGCGTCCACGGCACCTGTCATCACGACTGTCCCGACTCGTGCGGTTGGGTGGTGACGGTGGAGGACGGTCGGGCCGTTGACATGTCCGGCGATCCCGAGCACCCGTTCTCCCAAGGCGAGCTGTGCCCGAAGGTCAACCGATTCCTCGACCGGGTGCACAGCCCCGACCGGGTCCTCCGACCGCTGCGCCGGGTCGGCGCCAAGGGAGAGGGCCGGTTCACCGAGATCACCTGGGAGGAGGCGACCTCGGTGATCGCCGATCGCCTCCACTCGACGATCGCCAACCATGGGGCGGAGGGCATCCTCCCGTTCTCCGACGCGGGCAACCAGGGCATGCTGGCCCTGTCCGGCATCTCCTCGAGGTTCTTCCACCATCTCGGCGCCACTCGACTCATCCGGGCGCTCTGCGGTCCGACGGTTGGCGCCGGCGTCAGGATGACGAACGGGTCGTCCCTCGGATTCGACCCGCTCGACCTTGAGCACTCGAAGCTCATCATCCTCTGGGGGACGAACACCCGCCTCACCAACCGCCACCTCTGGCCGACGATCGAGTCGGCGCGGGGCCGCGGTGCGCGCGTCATCGTCATCGACCCGCTCCGCACGATCACCGCCGACTCGGCCGATGTGTTCATCCAGCCGAAGGCGGGAACCGACATCGCGATGATGCTCGCCTTGATGAACGTGATCATCAGCGAGGATCTCGTCGACCGGGAATGGATCGACGAGTTCACCCTCGGATTCGACGAGTTGGCCGCCCACGTCGCCGCCTGGTCTCCCGCCAGAGCCGCCGAATCGTGTGGTGTCGAGTCCGAGGCGATCATCTCCCTCGCCCGCGAGTTCGCGACCACCCGCCCAGCCGCGATCCGGACCCTGGTCGGCCCCGAGCACCACGAGAACGGCGCGATGTTCTTCCGAACGCTCGCCTGTCTGCCCGCCCTCACCGGAGCCTGGCGCGACCGGGGCGGTGGGCTGACCCGCAGCGTCGGGTCCTGGCAGGAGCAGCTCATCGACGAGGCCGCCCTCGATCGACCCGACCTGCTCGCCGGACGAAGCCCCCGCGTGATCAACATGAGCCGTCTCGGCGAGGCGCTCATCGAGGCCGATCCGGCGGTCCACGACCTGATCGTGTGGAACGCCAACCCGATGGTGACCATCCCCAACCGGGAACTCGTGCGGCAGGGTCTGGAGCGCGACGACCTCTTCTGCGTGGTGCACGACCAGTTCATCACCGACACGGCCCGCTACGCCGACATCGTCCTCCCAGCCACCACCCACATCGAGGCCGTCGACGTGGTCCCGGCTTGGGGTCATCTGTGGCTCGGGTGGAACGAAGCCGCCATCGAACCGCTCGGAGAGGCGGTGTCGAACACCGAGTGCTTCCGGCGGATCGCCCGCGCGATGGACCTGACCGAACCCTCGCTCTACGACGACGACCTGACGCTCATCCGCGACGCCCTGCCGACGGTCGACATCGACAACCTGCGGGAGGAACACCGGCTCCGGGTCCCCTATCCGGAGAGCGGCCTGCCCTGGGCCGACGGAGGTTTCCCGACCCGGAGCGGGCGAGTCGAGTTCGCCAGCGAGGACCTCGAGGCCCTCGGTCATCCCCGGCTGCCCGATTACACCCCTCCTCGAGAAGGCCCGGAGGGTCCGCTTGCCGATCGGTATCCCCTGCAGTTGCTGACACCGAAACACCATCTCCGATTCCTCAACTCGAGCTACACCCACCTCCCCGGTCACGGCGATCGGGAGGGCGGTCCGTTCCTCGAGATCCACCAGGTGGACGCCGATGCCCGCGGTATCGACAGCGACTCGACGGCGCTGGTGCACAACGATCGTGGGTCGATGTCACTGCCGGTCCGCATCACCGACCGGGTCCGCCCCGGCACGGTCGTCGTCCCCTGGGGTTGGTGGGCTGACCAGCACCCCGACGGCAACGTGGCCAACAGCCTCACCAACGACACCCTCACCGACTGGGGTGGCGGTGTCGCATTCAACGACACGCTGGTCGAGGTGCGCCGGTCCGGCTGACACGACGATCCTCCCTCGGTACCGAACTAGGTTCGTGCCATGGCTCGCTGGCTCCTCAAATCCGAACCCGACGTCTTCGGCTACGACGACCTCATCGCCGCGAAGCGCGAGGGCTGGGACGGGGTCCGGAACTACCAGGCCCGCAACTTCATGCGGGAGATGTCCGTCGGCGACCTCGCGATCTTCTACCACTCGAACGCGACGCCGCCCGGGGTCGCCGGGGTGTGCAGGATCGTGAAGGGCGCCGAACCGGATCCCACCCAGTTCGACCCGACGTCGAAGTACTTCGATCCCAAGTCGTCACCCGACGAGCCCCGGTGGGACTGGGTGACGGTCGCCCCCAAACGACGACTGCGCTTCATCCCACTCGAGGAGCTACGCGGCATGCCCGAGCTCGTCGACTGCCGGCTCCTGGCGCGGGGGAACCGACTGTCGGTGATCCCGCTCACCGAGGACGAGTTCGACGCCATCGTCGCCGCCGGCAGCTGATCACCGCCTGGGGATGACCCGGGCCACGACGCCGGCGACGACCCCCGCGACCCCGGCCCCGAACAGCATCACGCCCGGGCGGGCGAGACGTCCGAGCAGGTCATCGGCGATGGCTCTGATGAGGTCGGGTCGCGGGGCATCGGTGAGATCGATGAGCCCCGAGGCCCGGGAGATCCCGATGAGTCCCAGACCGGCCGCGGCGACCGCCAGGCCGATGGGCAGCAGCCGCCGCATCGCCCCGACCGGTGAGGCGAGCACCGCCACCGCGGCGGCAAGGACAGCGACGGCCAGTGCGGTGTTCGACCAGAACCGAAGCCGGTCGACCGTCCAGGAGAGGTCGAGATCCTGTTCGGTGCGCACGATGTCGACCGGGCCGACCTCGGAGAGATCGACCTGTGAACCGAGCTCACTCCCGACCACGAGATCCACGGCGAGACGAGCCGTCGGCTCGATGTCGACGCTGCGGCGGGGGGCGCCCACCACGAAGACCTCGTAGGCAGCCGACCCGAACTCCTCGGCGAGTCGCGCTGCCTCACCGGAGGCGAGGACGTCGTCGACACCGACCCGCACGACCTCGGGGCTGAGTTGAGCGACGACCGGTTCCTCCATGAGACGGTCGACCAGCTCCTCGGCGATCGCGTCACGGACCGGAGGGAGTTGAACGAGTTCACCGGCGAGACCGGCGGTCGCCTCCGGGGAGCCGACGATGCCGATCAGGACCCGTGACACCACGAAGGCGAGCAGGGCTGCCGTCGCGACCAGTGAGGCGACAGCGACGATCAGACGACGGAGGACCACGGCGCCGACGGTACCGGGCAACCGGTGACTGAACGGGTCAGTCGTCCATCCGTTTGTGGCCGGCCTCCCAGTCCTCCTCGACCACCTCATCGGTCAGACCACCGAGGATGTTGAGGCGGGGGACCTCCCGGAGCGAGCGCTTCAACTCGGCGAAACCGGGGAACGAGGCGAGGGTGGTGACCGCATCCCAGAGCCGCTCGGCCTCCTCCCCCAACGGCACGCGCGAGATGACCGGTCCGAAGAACGACTGCTCGGACGCCGTCACCGTCAGGATCGGGGTACCCACATCGCGTCCGGTCCTCGCGAGCGCCATTTCCCCCTCGGCGTCGATCATCGCGTCCCAACCGTGATCATCGGCCGCGCTGGCGAACCCTCGGTCAAGACCGGCGCGGTCGAGCACCTCGAGGAGGTGGTCGGGGGTCGACAGCCGGCCACGCATCCCTGAACCTTGCGGCTTGTCGAAGTAGCTCTCGCCGTAGGCGGTGACGACCGGCCCGAGTGCCTGACGCCCGAGTTCGTCCCGAATGGCGGCGGCGACGCGGAGCATCCGGAGCCCGGCCGTGTGCCCGAACTCGTACCCGGGCGGGAAGTGCGAGTCGTAGTCCTTGTCCTTGTTGATCAACCGGAGCGAGATGAATCGCCAATCGATGTTCAACTCGCGACGCGACGAAACCTCGATGAGCCAACGGGAGGTCAACCAGGCGAAGGGGCACACCGGGTCCCAGAAGAACTCGACATCGCAGTCCGGATCGCGCGCGGGGGGTTCGGTCGGTCGGCTCACGCTCCGAACATACGACCCGGGATGCCGACGCCTCCCACCCGAGGCGAGATCGTGGTGCGCCACAGCGGTCCGTCACCTAGGTTCTGCCCATGGCCGACATCACGGAAACCAACCTGCCGGGGGTCGGCGTGCGCCACGAGTTCGTCACGGAGTCGGGTCAGCACGTCGGTGTCATCTCCCACCGCGGCGGACGGCGCGAGATCCTCGTATACGACCGCGACGACCCCGATTCCTGCTCGATGGTGGTGCACCTCACCGAACACGACTCGCGCACCCTCAACGAGTTGCTCGGTGTGTCGCGGGTGACCGATTCGCTGGCCGCGGTCGAGCAGCAGATCGAGGGGCTGGCGATCGACTGGATCCCGATCGCCGAGGGTTCCTCCTTCGTCGGACGCTCCATCGCCGACGGGATGTTCAGGACCTCGACCGGCGTCTCGATCGTCGCCGTCGTGCGCGACGCCTCAACCGTTCCCTCACCTCGACCCGACTTCGTCTTCTCCATCGGTGACACGGCGGTGTGCGTCGGCACCGATGAGGGGCTCGCTGCGGTTCGGTCCCGCCTCACCGCCTGACGCACTCCGTGCACCTCCAGGTCCAGATGCTGGCTGCCACAGGAAGCGAGGCGGCGATCGCCTTCGTCGAGATCGGCGTGATCGCCGTCGGCCTCTCCTTCCTCGCCCTCATCGCCGGACGCTTCGGGATCACCGCCGTACCGCTCTACCTCATCGCCGGCCTCGCCTTCGGTGACGGCGGGATCGTCGACGTCACCGCGAGCAGCGACTTCGTCTCGCTGACCGCGGAGATCGGTGTGCTCCTGCTGCTGCTGACCCTCGGACTCGAGTACTCCGCCGACGAACTGCGGACCGGCATACGGACCGGGGCCCTGCCCGGGCTCCTCGACATGGCGCTCAACTTCACCCCGGGCGTCGCCCTCGGCCTGCTGCTCGGCTGGTCGACTCCGGCGTCGGTTCTCCTCGGCGGTATCACCTGGGTGAGTTCCTCCGGCATCATCTCAAAGGTCCTGAACGATCTCGGACGCCTCGGCAACCGGGAGACCCCGACGGTGCTGAACCTGCTCGTCATCGAGGACCTCGCGATGGCCGTGTACCTGCCGGTGGCCGCTGCGCTGGTGATCGGTGGCACTGCGGCTGACACGGCGCTGACCGTCGGCATCGCCCTGGTCACGGTGGTGGTGATCCTCTGGGGAGGGCTGAAGTTTGGCCATCTTCTCAGCCGCAGTCTGACGATCGGTTCCGATGAGACCCTCCTGTTGGCGGTGTTCGGGCTCACACTCGTGGTCGCGGGACTCGCCCAACAGCTCCAGGTCTCAGCCGCGATCGGAGCGTTCCTCGTCGGGCTCGCGCTCTCCGGCGAGGCGCAACGCCGAACCCGTCACCTCATCGAGCCGCTCCGCGACCTGTTCGCCGCGGTCTTCTTCGTGATGTTCTCGTTCCAGATCGATCCGCGCGACCTCCTGCCGGTGATCCTCCCCGCCCTCGCGCTCGCGGTGGTGACCGCGCTCGGCAAGGTGGCGACCGGCTGGTGGGCCGCTGGTCGGGCCGGCGTCGGGCGGCGCGGTCGAATGCGCGCCGGGACGATGCTGATCGCCCGAGGAGAGTTCGCGATTGTCGTCGCCGCCATCGGCGCCTCTCTCACCGAGGGGCCGGAACTCGCCGCGCTCGCGGCGGCCTACGTGTTATTGACCGATGCGATCGGTCCGATCTCGACGAAGTTCGCCGATCGCCTCGTGAGGGCTTGACCCGACCGACTCAGCGGAGGGCGGCGGGGATGTAGTCGCCGTGGGCCTCGAGGAGCTCATCGCACATGGCCCAGATCTGGGCGATGTCGAGTTCGGCGGCGGTGTGCGGGTCGACCATCGCGGCGTGGTACACGTGGTCGCGGCGACCGCTCAGCACGGCCTCCACGGTGAGCCCCTGGACATTGATGTTGGTCTGCATCAGCGCGGCGAGATGCGGCTCGATCTTTCCGACCGCCTCGGGATGCACACCGCTGTCGTCGACCAGACAGGGCACCTCCACGCAGCAACCCTCGGGGAGGTTGTCGATGAGTCCACGGTTGGCGACGTTGCCGTAGACGACGCGCGGCTCCCCGGTGACGATCGAGTGGATGATCCCCGCCCCGTACTCCTCACTCCGCCGCACCGTAAGTTCGGCGTCCGGGTCCTCGAGCCGGTCGCGCAACTCCTGCCATCCCGCGATCTGGTTGACACATCGACGCGGGTACTCATCCAGCGGGATGCCGAACTCGTCAAGGAGGTCGGAGCGGCCCTCCTTGATGAACCAGGGCACGTACTCGGCGAAGTGCTCACTCGACTCGGTGACGAAGCGGCCGAGACGGCGGAACACCTCGTAGCGGACCGCGTCGGAGAGGCCCTCGGTGCCCCCATCGGATCGGTCGGGATCGCCTCGTGACGGGATGTCACCCTGAGCTCGCTCAGCCAGCAGCGGGTAGAGGTCGATCACGTCCCCGTCGGGAGTGTGACGCTCGAGTTCGGAGTAGAAGGCCATGTGGTTGATACCGGCGCAGCGATAGCGCATCTCGTCGAAGGGGATGTCGAGATCTCCGGCCAATTGGTGCGCGGTGCCCTGGACACTGTGGCAGAGCCCGATCGTCGAGATCGACGAGGACCGCGAGACCGCCCAGCACAGCATCGACATCGGGTTGACGTAGTTGAGGAGCAGGGCGTCGGGGCAGACCTCCTCCATATCCGAGCAGATGTCGAGCAGGACCGGAATCGTGCGGAGACCGCGCATGATCCCACCGATGCCGAGGGTGTCGCCGATCGTCTGGCGCAGCCCGTAGCGCTTCGGGATCTCGAAGTCGATCACCGTTGAGGGCTCGTAGCCGCCGACCTGGAACATGGTGATGACGTGGTCCGCCCCGTCGAGCGCCCGCCGTCGGTCGGTGGTCGCCTCGATGGTGGGTGACGCGTCCACCGCGCGCGCCGTCTTCTCAGCCACGACGCGGCTCGTCTCGAGACGGCGGTCGTCGATGTCGTGGAGGCTGACATGGGCGTCGGCAAGGGCCGACTCGGAGAGGATGTCGCCGAGCAGGTTCTGTGCGAACACGGTGCTGCCGGCGCCGACGAGGGTGATCTTGGTTGCCACTCCTCAACATTACGTCGATCACCAACCCGTAGGATCGCCACGCATGGCGAGCGCGCACCAACGAGCCCTCGATCTCCATCGAGCCCGGTACCGCACCACCCCGACCCGTGTCGCCTCGGCTCCGGGTCGCGTGAATCTCATCGGTGAGCACACCGACTACAACGACGGCCACGTGCTGCCGCTCGCTCTCCCGATGCGCACGGTCATCACCGTCGAGCCCACCGAGGGCGATGTCGTCCTCGTGTCGGAGTCCTTCGGTGAGACCAGGTTCGATCCCGACAACCCGGCCTCGGACTCGGTCGGGTGGGCGCGCTACGTGCACGGCGCCGTCGAGCTCGCCCAAGGAGAGGGCTACGGGATCTCGCCCTGGCGGGGTGTGGTCACCACTGATGTGCCGGTCGGAGCGAGCCTGTCGTCATCGGCTGCTCTGGAGATGGCAGCCCTCATCGCCGCCTGCGCCCACGGTCAGTCCCCCGAGCCCGCTGCCCTCGCCCGACTCGGGCAACGGATCGAGAACGAGGTGATCGGTCTCGGCACCGGGATCATGGATCAACTGGTGAGCGCCGCCGCGGTAGATGGCGCGACCCTCCTCATCGACTGTCGGTCGCTCGAGACGCGGCCGGTACCGCTGCCGGACGGCGTGGAGGTCGTGGTGGTCGACACCGGCACCCGGCGCGAACTGGAGACCTCCGACTACGACGAGCGGCGGGCCGACTGCGCCGAGGCGGCCCGTCTCCTCGGTGTCGCCGCGCTGCGCGACGCCGATCCCGACGACTGGCAGCGACTGGAAGGGCGCGTCGCGATGCGCGCTCGGCACGTCCTCGGTGAGCAGGTCCGGGTCGCGGGTGCCGTCGAGGCGATGATCGCCGGTGATCTCGCGACACTCGGGCGGCTCATGGACCAGAGCCACGACAGCCTCCGCGACGACTACGAGGTGTCCGGTCCCGCCCTCGACGCCATGGTGAGCACGGCTCGTGGACTCCCCGGGTGTCTCGGGGCTCGGATGACCGGAGGTGGATTCGCGGGGTGCATCGTGGCGCTCGTCACCGGCGACAAGGTCGATTCGTTCTCCGAGGCCTTGGCGGCCGGCTATCAGGCTCCTGCTGCGCAACCCTCGACCGAGCCCGTCGCGGTCATGGCGGTCCGACCGAGCTCGGGTGCCTCCTCCGAGTTGGTCACCTAGTCGCTGAGCCGCGTTCGGAGTCCGCTCGCGCGTCGGGTCGGGCGGGCGAGTGCCGCCAGAACCGTGTCGAGCGATCCGATGAGGGTCACCGAGGACCGCGCGCGGGTGATCGCCGTGTAGAGCAGTTCCCGGGTGGCGAGCAACGAGTCGGCCGAGGGCAACACCACGATGACGCGGTCGAACTCCGAGCCCTGGCTCTTGTGGATGGTGAGCGCGTGCACCGTCTCGACGCGGCCGAGGTGCACCCGCGGCACCGCGCGCACACCATCGCCGTCGGGGAGCACGACCTCGAGCGCGCCGTCGCGATCCACGACGACACCGATGTCGCCGTTGAACAGTCGACGTGACGCATCGTTCTCGGTCACCATCACCGGACGTCCTGCGTAGTCGGAGAACGGCCGGACATCGCCGAGCCATGACTCGACCATCGCATTCCATCGGGCCACCCCGGCCGGGCCACGACGGTGCGCGCACAGCACCCGGACCGAGTCGAGATGCTTGGCCGCCGCGGTCGCGTCGCCGCTGAGCGCCGCCTGTCTCATCGCGCTCGCGACCGGCTCGATGATCGAACGCCCCGAGGTGGAGCTGAGCGACACCGCCTCATCGCCCTCGAGAGCCCGTCGGGCGGCCTCGGAGTCGCCGGCCCTCACCGCGGAGGCGAGTTCGGCGATCGCCGAACCGTCGCCGAAGCGGTGGTTGGCGGTGAGTTCGGCGACACACGTCGAGGTCGGGCCGACCGCGGCGACGAGGTCGGCGAGCACCGAACCGGCCTCGACGCTCGCCAACTGGTCGGGATCTCCGACGAGGATCACCCGTGTGGAATCGCCGAGGGCGTCGAGGAGCGATGCCGTCAGCGGGAGCGACATCATCGACGCCTCATCGATGATGACGACGTCGTGGTGCAGCGGATCGGAAGCGTTGTGGCGGAAGGCGGCACTCCCGGTTCGGACACCGAGTAGCCGGTGCACCGTCGACGGCTTGATCTGACGCATCGAGTCAGCGAGTTCCGGGTCGGCCCCGTCGAGGAGCGCGGCGGCCCCGGCAATGCTCTCTCCCATCCGCGCCGCCGCTTTCCCGGTCGGGGCCGCGAGAGCGATCCGCGGGGTCGCGCCGTCACCACGAAGCAGAGCCGCGAGGATCGTGGCCACGGTGCGGGTCTTTCCGGTGCCGGGACCACCGACGAGCACGCCGAGTCGGGATGCGAGACAGACCCGGACCGCCTCGCGCTGCCCGTCGTCGAGATGCATCTCGTCTGAGAGGTCGTCAGCAGGAGCCGGCACCGGGGTCGGCTGCGAGGCCAGGGCGACCAGATGCTCGGCCACGGTGCACTCGAGGTCGTGGAAGCGCCGCAGATAGACGAGGTCATGCTCGACCCGCAGGATCTCCGGGGTGAGCGGCGAGTCACCGACATCGTTCAACCAGGCCGAGGTGTCGACCGGCCAGGGCAGGTCGGCGACCTCGTCGCGCGAGACATCGTCGACCCGCTCAGCCTCGCGCATGGCCGACTCGCGGACGTGCGCGGGATCGAGGGCGACATGGCCCGATCGGGGTGCTGCTACGGCGAGAGCGAGAGCGAGCACGACGTGGGGCCGCGACTCCCCCGCTCGCGCTGCGAGGCTGGAGGCGATGTGGACCTCGGCCGCGTCGAGCACACCGGCCTCGCGCCAGATTCGGAGTCCGTCGAGGAGTTCACGCCGCGTGCTCATCGGTTCCCCTCCCGGAGGAGGCGGTCGACAGCGCGGACCGCCGACGACGACGGTGTCCACCACACCGTGCCGCTGCCGGTCTCGTCGGGCCGCATGCCACGCACGAAGAGGTAGGCCGCGCCGAGCACGGGGAGGGCCTGACCGGGTGCCCGCAGGTCGAGGAATCGGTGGAGGGCGACGAGATAGAGCAGAGCCTGCAGGGGGTAGTCGTGGTGGGCCATCTCGGTGACCAGGTCGGCGGTGGCGAAGTCGCTGGACCCCGAGACCCGATTGGTCTTGTAGTCGGCCACCCAGTAGGAGCCGCCGGTGCGGGCCACGAGGTCGATCGACCCGGTCAGGAAGCCCTCGATGGGCACCTCAGCGGTGGACTTCAGTCGCGCAAAATACCCGTGGAAGGGATCGTCGACGGAGAGCTCATCGAGCACCGCGCCGGCGATCGCTCTGCTCGAGGTGGCGGCCAGGGTGAGATCGAAGCGCATCTCGTCGCGACGGTCCTCACGCGTGAGCGACCGGAGCGCGACGCCGCCGAGTGGGCCACCGAGTGGGGTGCGGAGCGCATCGGCCAGACCGGAGGCGAGCACCTCGGCCGGTCCGCCGATGTCTCGGTGTCGGAGCGCCTCCTCACATCGCTCGGCGAGCTCAACCCCGAGGTCGTCGGCGGCGAAGTCGGTCTCCTCGAGGATGGAGTGCACCAGCGTGCCGAAGGCCGCTGATCCGGGCAGGTCGGCGAAGGCGCCGCGCGAGGATGCTGATGACTCGTCCGGATCGGCCTCGGGTTCGTCGACACCACCGAGCACCGGGAGATCGTGGTCGTCGAGATCGGCGAGTCGTTTGGAGACCGAGGTGAACGACCAGGTGCGCCAGACGTGATGGAGATCGCGCTGGAAGTCAGCGGCCTCGACCGAGTCGGGGCGATCGTTCGCGACCGTGTAGCGGGCTCCGACCTCGGGTACGACCGGCGCGGCAATCGTGATGGTGCCAGCGGAAGTCGCGGCCAGCGCGTCAAGGTCACCGTCGCAGCGGCGTTCGAGCACCTCGCTCAGACTCGAGGACCCCTTCTTGAGCTCCGGCGCGGCCCAGATGACGAGACGGTGACGGGCTCGGGTCAGCGCGACATAGAGCAGTCGGCGGCTCTCACCGTCAACCTCGGCGGCGGCGGCGTCTCGGACGAGCATCGTCTCGCGACGCTTGGTCTCCTTGTGCGCCACGCCGAAGAGGTCGATGAGGCGCTCACCTTCGATGAAGGCGTGCTTCGGGCGACCCCGACTCACGTTCGCGCGCCACAGGAATGGACACAGCACGACTGGGAACTCGAGCCCCTTCGCCTTGAAGACCGTGAGCACCTTGACGGTGTCATCGTCACGATCGATGCGACGTTCGAGGAGTTCGGAGCCGAGTTCGTCGTCGGTATCCCGCGACCACCGCTCAAGGAGGTCGAGGAGCCGCCGCGCGCTGCACCGGGCGCCGGCCGTCTCCCGCTGGAGGAGCTCGCCGATGTGCTCGAGATCGGTGAGCTCACGCTCTCCACCGATGGTGGAGAGGACGCGCTCACGGAAGCCGGTGGCGCGGAGCTGAGCCAGGAGTCGGGGCACTCCCCCACTCTCGAGCGCGTCTCGACGCGCCGCCGCCTCGTCGAGGAGCGCGAGCTCATCGGCGTCGGAGAGGTCGGTGAGGTCACCCACGGAGAGTGAGCCGAAGTGCCCGAGCGCGACGGCCCGAGACGCGTGGACGGCGTTGGGACGGTCGAACGACTCAAGGAGGGTGCGCCAGTGGAACGCAGCCGACGACGTCATGACCGAGTCGCGGGTGCTGGTCACGACGGGAACACCCACCGCTCGCAACGCCATGGCCACCTTCGCCGCGTCGGAGTTCGACTTGGTGATGATGCCGATGTCGGAGGGCCGTAGCCCTCGCTCACCCTCGTGATCGGTCAGACGGCCGATCTCGAGGAGTCGCAGCACCTCGGCGGTGAGGTCATCGAGGACCACGGGCTCGGCTTCAGGCACCGTGCCGCCCGGCACCGGTCGGAGCTCGACGGGAGCGAAGCGGCCGTCGTCGAAGACGGCGCGGTCGGGGCGGTCGGCGGGCTCGACCGGTTCGAAGAGGACATCGGGGGCACCGAACTCCTCTCCGGAGAGGATCGTCTCGATCGCGGTGAGCATCGCGGGGTCGGAACGCCAGTTGGTGGACAGGGACCGGATGACACCGCCGGTGCCGGCGGCGTAGGCCCGGGCCTCGAGGTACGCGGAGAGCTCAGCCCCCCGGAATCGGTAGATCGACTGCTTGGGATCGCCGACGATCACCACCGGGATCGGACCGCCCTCGAGGAACGCGGTCCGGAAGATGTCCCACTGGACACTGTCGGTGTCCTGGAACTCGTCGATCATGACGAGACCGAAACGGTCGCGCAGTTCGGCGACGAGCGCTGGTCCACGCTCGGGCGACAGGAGCAGGTCTCGGGTGTCGGTGATCATCGAGTCGAAGGTGCGCCGTCGCCAGCGGCGTCGGGCCGACTCGACCGTCTCGACGCAGCGGTCGACGAAGTCGGCGATCTCCGCGGTGTCGGCGTGGTCCCACAGACGCGCATCAGGCATCGCAAGCCGGCGGGTGACCGCGTCGCGCAACCCCTTGACGGGAGCCGGCGCGACACCACCGAGGGCCAACAGTCGGTCGTTGACCACCTCGTCGATGTCGGTCAGTGAGTCGTTGACCGTGGTGGCCAGGGCTCCCGAGGCAGTGAGGATGCGCTGACAGAAACCGTGGATCGTCGAGACGGTCATCGAGTCGAAGTCGGTCAGTGCCTGCCCGAGGCGACGCGTGCGGGCATCGACCTGCGCCCGTGTGCCGACGGAGAGAGCGGTGACGAGTTCGTCGGTGGCATCACCGGACCCACGACGGAGTGCCGACTCGGCCGACTGGATCCGCTGACGCAGGCGTCCCTTGAGCTCGGCCGTGGCCGCCTCGGTGAAGGTGACCACTCCGACACCGGCGGTGGTGACATCACCCTCGGCGAGTGCGCGCACCGCGAGCGAGGAGATCGCGTGGGTCTTTCCGGTGCCGGCTGACGCCTCGACCACGGTGAGACCGGGTGCGAGAGCCACCATCGGGTCGAGGGGCTCAGACATCTCGACCCTCTTGCGCTCCGCCGCTGTGGACGGTCATCGTCGACAGATCGTGGAGGTCGCTCCAGAACCGACGGGCCTCGGCCTCGATGTCCGTCGTCGCGAGCAGGTCGTCGAAGTCGAGATCGACGAGGAGCTGCGCGGCGACGCCCTCGTGTTCAGTGGCCGCCCCCGACCAGCGGGAGCCTGAGGCTCCCCACGCGGAACGGGCCGCCCCGAGGTCGCCGACCGCGAGCGCCGCCGAGGTCTCGGGGAAACGGATGACCGGCCCGGCGAGCGCGGAGTCGTGGGTGGAGATCAACAGATCGAGGGCCTCCGCGCCCCGATCGGCGCCGATGACGATCTCGGTGACCTCGACACCCTGCTTGGCAGCCCGTTGGATGACGACCGCCCGATGGATCCGCCCTCCGGTCGCTCCGAGGGCGAGCGCGAGGTGGGTCCAGGTCTCGAGTATCCGAGAGGTCTTCGAGAACGAGGGCGTGACCAGGGCGACCGTGTCGCCGAGCACCATCGGGATCGAACCCTGGATGTGACGGCCATCGTCGGTGGGCGTGTCGACGACCAGGCGTTCGGCATCTGCGAGCGGCGTGCCGATGTGGTCGGCCACCGACTCGAGCAGGGCATCGACGCGATCGATGGCCTCATCGATCTGACCGGCCGGGTCGACGACCGGGATGTCGCCCGACCGGCGGAGCCAGGAGAGCACCTCGTCGCGGCGGTGCCCGGAGGCATCCGCATCGAGCAGTTGTTGCGCCACCGCCCACGAGTAGAGGCCGGAGAGGTCGACGGGGATGAGATCGTCGACGGAACGGTCACGCGCTGCGGTGACCCGAAGCCCGAGACGGACCTGAGCCAGCAGGTCGAGGGGATTCGTCATGGCGGTCACCAGTGCCGGCACCGTGATGATCGGGCTGGCCGGGGCCTCGGCGAGCGGGCCGAGTGGCGTGGCGATGTCGGGAGCCGCCTCGCGTCGGGCGAGCGCGGCACGAGCGGCTGAACGGTCGTGACTCCAGGGGCCCTGTCCGGGGAACAACTCGGTGAATGCCCGCTCGGACCAGGTCTGTCGGGGGTGGTCGATGGGCTTGAAGCGGTTGCCGATGAGACGCTCGACCGCCTCGACCAGTTCGGAGAGAACCACCGCCGGCGGGATCTCAGCTCGGGTGCGGACATCGAACCCGGTCGAACAGATCACCAGGCGCTCGCCGGCGGAGAGGACCGCGTCGAGGAACTGGGCCCGCTGCTCTGACCGACGATCGCGATCGCCGAGACAGGGTCGTGTCGCGATGAGGTCGTCGGGCCCGCTGAACCCGCCGATCTCGTTGGCCTGATCGACGCCGAGGAGGCAGACGACGCGGTGGGGTATCCCTCGTTCGGCGGTGAGTGAGGACACGGTCAACCGACCGGTGCCGAATCGCGGGCGACCGGGGCTCGACCGGAGCGCCCCGTCGAGCAGGGTGACGAGGTCGGCCGTCGACACCGTCGACGGGTGCCCTCCAGCGGAGTCGGCGAGAGCGGCGATGGCGCGGTCGACCTCACTGCGTTGGAACCAGGTGTCGGGGTCGGTGTCACCGACGAGTCTCGTCAGGACATCGGTCAGTGACGCGCACCACTGTCCGACCGGGCGATCCCCGATGAGCTCGTCACGGAGGACCTCGAGCGCCTCGACGACCTCGCCGAGCGCGCCGATCACCGCGATGTCATCGAGTGGCAGGGCGGTCACCGGGGCGATGTCGAGGACGGTCGCCGGCGGACCGAGACCGGTGACGTGTCCGGCGACGAGCCGGTCGAGCGCGTCGCGGAGCGTGTGGACCTCGAGCACTCCGATACCAGCGGCGACGTGATCGTCGCGATCGATGCCCCACCGCATGTTCGCCTCGCGCAGAAGGTCACCGGCTCGTCGCGCCTGCTCGGCGTCGAGCCCGAGGTGCCGACGTACGGGAGGTTGCAGGATCAGGTCGGTGACATCACTGGCTCGGAACCGCCCGTCGAGCATGCGCAGCACCGCGGTGACGACGGGCACCAGAGGGTTCTCCTCGCCGACCGATCGGTCGGCGATCTGCAACGGGATGGACGGCACCCCGTGTCGATCGTCGCCGGCGAAGACCGACTCGATGAGCGGGGCGAAGGTCGGAAGGTCGGCGCACAGCACGACGATGTCGCGCAGTTCGTAGCGCGGTGCGCCGTCGTCATCGATCTCGGAGAGGAGATGCAGGATGTGGTCGCGGAGGACCTCGACCTGTCGACCAGCCCCGAAGGTGCGGTGCCAGACCAGCGTCGAGTCGACTGCCACCTCGGTGCGAGCCGGTTCGTGGTGATCACCGGCGATGTCGCGTTGCAACGCGACCAACAGTGACGGGTCACGGTCGTCGTTGGACGGCACCACCTCGATCGCGGCGTCGGTCTCGGCCCGCACCGCGTCGAGGAGCAGGGTCTGACCCTCATCGGCGGTGCGGCCCCACAATTGTGACAGGGGATGCCCTCCCGCCAACAACGCCTCGTCGCTGCGCGGCACGGGGTGCGCGAGCGGTGTCGTCCAGGCCGAGTGCAGCCGATCCCACCGGACCAGTGAGGGGGTGACGGTGTGGATGTCGACCTGGCGGTGACGGGAGACGCCGATGACCACCTCGAGCAGGCTGCGCGGCATCGAGGTGATACCGAAGACGGAGATCCGCTCGGGCAGTCGCGCTTCGGGGTCGGGGCCCTCCGCACGGAGGCGCTCGAGTCGGTCTCGGATCTGCTCGGACTCGGGCACTCCGAGTCGGGCGATGAGCGCCCGCCAGAGATCGGCCTGCCAGATCTGGTGGGCCGGGAGCGGCTGGCCGTCGGAGGTGACGTCGCGACCCTCGGCCCATCGGGCGAGCATCGTCGGCCGATACATCTGGTAGCGGTCGAACAGATCGGCGACCGAGCGGGCTCGAACGACATCGTCGAGGCCATCGGCGAGCCAGAGCGATCGGATCGTCCAGGTGAGTCGATCGACGGTCCAGTCACCACCGAGGTCGTCGCCGAGCGCACGGGAGGCCAGCGCCGCCGGAAAGGTGAACTCGATGTTCGCGGTGATGCCGAGCCGCTCGGCCAAACGTTGAGCCAGCCAGTGGCGGACCCCAGCTGCGGGAACGACGATGAGTTCTGGAGCGAATGGGTCAGGCAGCGGCACCCGAAGCCGATCGGCGAGCCCGTCGACGAGATCGTCGAGCCGCTCGCCGACCCTCAACAGAGCTCCCACCGGAGCGACAGTACCCATGGGGTGTGAGAACGTCAGGCGACGTGCCATATGTGACGCTCGTCGACATCGGGCATGATCGTGAGGTGACCAGTGCGCACCTCCTTCCGAGACGGCCACCTCGGCGCCGAGCTGAGCAGTCGAGGGCCCTCGCGAAGATCGACGCGCTCGTCACCGAGACCGTCCGGGTGCTCGAGTCCGAGGGCGAGGCCGCCGTCCGGGTCGCCGATGTCTGCGACCGGGTCGGTGTCTCCTACGGCACCGTGTACCACCACTTCGGTGACCGCGAGGGGCTCATCCGGGCCGCGCAGTTCGCACGTCTCCGGGCCCAACCCGAGCAGGACATCGACGCGTTCGCGGCGGCGCTCGATCGAGTCGGTGACGGCGGCGGCGACTTCATCGACTCGCTGATGGAGATCTGCCGCGCCATCGCCTCCTCAGACCGAGGACCGGTGCGCCACATCCGCACCAGTGTCCTCGCCTCCACCCATGCCCGACCCGAACTGCGCGAACCGGTCGATGAACTCGAGACGAACGTCATGGACGACCTCGAGCGCACGGTGGCACGAGCACAGGAACTCGGCATCGCCGATCCGAGCCTCGATGCGAGGGCGATCGCGGCGTACCTCGCGGCCGTCTCCTACGGGTTGGTCCTCGTGGAGCACATCGACCGGCGACCGTCGGACGAGGCGCTCGCGCAGGTGATCCTGCGCGGCTTCACCGCCTTCATGCCCGACTGACATCGTCGCCCCTCCCACGGTGGGGACCCGCCGGTAGCATCACGGTGCCCCGCCCTCGTAGCTCAGGGGATAGAGCATCGGCCTCCGGAGCCGTGTGCGCAGGTTCGAATCCTGCCGAGGGCACCACTCGCGCAAGACGGCGATCAGAGCGACGACACGTCGAAGCCGTAGGGCAGTTCGAGTCGGTTCGCAGCGAGCAGTTCGGCATTCGACAGGATCTCGCGGGTCGATCCGTCGGCCACCACCCGTCCCCCGCTGACGATCATGGATCGCGGACAGGTCTGCAGGGCGAACGGCAGATCGTGGGTCACGACCAACTGCGTCTGGGGTAGGCCGGCGAGCAACCCGGCGAGTTCGCGACGCCCGACCGGGTCGAGGCCGGAGGTGGGTTCGTCGAGCACCAGGGCGTGCGGATCCATGGCGAGCACGGTCGCGATCGCCACCCGCCGCTTCTCGCCTCCGCTGAGATGGTGCGGGGTCCGGTCGATGAGCGCTTCAGCCCCGACCTGTCCGAGGGCACGTTCGACGACGGCGTCGAGTTCGGCGCGGGGCACGCCGAGGTTGGCGGGTCCGAAGGCGACATCCTCCCGGACGCTCTGCATGAACAACTGGTCGTCGGCGTCCTGGAAGACCGCGCCGACCCTGCGGCGGATCTCGGGCAGGTTCTCCTCCCCCATCTCCAGGTCACCGATCCGGATCGACCCGAACTGCAGTGTCAGCAGCCCGTTCAGGTGCAGCACGAAGGTGGTCTTGCCGGAACCGTTCGGCCCGAGCAGTGCGACCCGCTCACCCTCAGCGATCGACGCGGACAGCCCGTCGAGGACGTGGTGGTGTGAACCCGGGTAGGTGAAGCGGAGGTCGCTCACCTCGATGGTGGTGCAACTCACAGCACCACCGCCGAGAGGAGCGCCGCGAGGGCGACGACCGGGGGTAGGGCGGCCCGCACCCAGTCGGCGCCGGGTGTCGCGCGTTCCTCGGTGTCGGGCATCGTGCCGCTGAATCCGCGCGAGAGCATCGCCTGATGGACCCGCTCACCCCGCTCGTAGGAGCGGACGAAGAGCGCGCCGGCCGAGGAGGCGATCGGTTTGGCCTGCCAGAGCCATCGGGGGTCGTGGCAGCGAGCGGTCATCGAGGTACGCATCCGACCCAGTTGATCGACGAGAAGGTCGAGGTACCGCATCATGAACGACATGATCGACACGAGCACGCGGGGCACGCGCAACCGTGTGAGTGCCTTCAGGATCTCGGGCACCGATGTGGTCGCCGAGAGGATGATGCTCGCGGTCGCGCCGATGGACGCCTTCGCGGCGACGTTCCAGGCCCCCCAGAGGCCATCCCGGGACAACCCGACGCCGAGGACGTCGACCTCCTCACCGCCTGCCACGAACGGCACGAGCACCGCGAAGGTCAGGAAGGGAATGATGACCGCGAGCCTCGCGAGCAGGACCCGCGTCGGCACACCGGCCAGGGCGACGATCGAGATGGCGACGGCGGCGTGGACCCCGAACGCCCAGATCTGCTCACGCGGCGTGAGGGCCACACAGATCACGAAGGCGAACGTCGCGACGACCTTGGCCTCCGGGGCGAGTCGGTGCACCGGAGAGTGGCCGTGTACGACGAGGTGGCCAACACCGCCCACGCGGCCCTCGACGTGCCCTCCGGCCATCGCCTCAGGCGCCCGCGCGGCCGCGTCCCTGGCGGGCAGCGCTGATCAAGCCAAGGCCGACGAGCAGCGTGATGAGCACCCCGGAGACACCGGCGACCGCGAGGCTGAGGGTCTCGTTGCCGACCCCTGAGGTGGCGTAGTCGCTGAAGATGCTCGAGTCGAGGGCATGATCGCGACCGGCTTCGATGAAGCCCTCGTCGATCGCCACCTTCTCGAGCCCGTCGGGGTTGTCGACGGCGAACTGACTGACGACCGTCGCGAACACGACCGCCACGAACAGCCCACCGAACACGAAGGTGCGGCGGCCGACGCGGCGCTCCGCTGAGAGCTGCGCGGCGTCGAGGTCGGAGGCACCGGTGACGAGGTCCGGGCGGGCCGCGAGAACCGCACCGACAGCGAGCGCGGAGATGATCGCCTCACCGACACCGATGAGCACGTGAACGCCCACCATCGCGCCGAAGACGGTGTCGAAGGGCACCTCAGCGCTCGCGCCGAACAGCCACTGCACCGAGAACGCGGCAGCGGAGAGCACGACCGAGACGAGGGCGGCGATGGCCGTCGCCCCCATGACCCCGGCCGCATTCCTCGGCATGACCCTGCGCAACAGGCGGAACACCGCCCAGCCGCCGAACGCGGTCACAGTCGCCATGTTGATGACGTTGTATCCGAGGGCGGTGAGGCCGCCGTCGGCAAAGAGCAGGGCTTGCACGACGACCACAACGGTGACGACGAGCGACCCGACCCACGGTCCGAGGAGGATGGCGGCGAGCGCCCCACCCATCAGGTGGCCGGTGGTGCCAGCGGCGACCGGGAAGTTGAACATCTGCGCAGCGAAGATGAAGGCGGCGGCGATCCCGGCGAGGGGCACCTGACGGTCACCGAGTTCGCGTCCGCTCAACCTGAGGGCGAGTGCCACGAAGACGAGGGCGATGACGGCGGTGGCGAGGGCGACGGGCGCTTCGAGAAACCCATCGGGGGCGTGCATGGCGATCATTCGGTGTGACTCCGTGTCGAAGGGGCGACCCTCAACGTAGTGACAACCGATCACTCCTGCAATTCGTTCGCAATACATTCACCCGCCGTGTTCCAGCCCCGTGTCGGCCGACGGACTCGGGTGGCGACCCCAGGCCCTAGGGTCGCCCTGTGGGACTCGAGGACATCCTCCGAGAGCGGGACTTCCGGCTCACCCGACCACGCCGGGTGGTGTGGGAGGTGCTCACCGAGAGCGAGCGTCACCTGAGCGCCGCGGAGATCGCCGAGGAGGTCCACCGCCGTGACCCGGGCATCAACGTCTCCTCGGTGTACCGGACCCTCGCCCTGCTCGCCGAGCTCGACCTCGTCCGCGAGTCGCGCCTCACGGAGACAAGCACCTGGGAACCGGCCCACGCCGACGCCGTCATCCACCTGGTGTGCGAGAACTGCGGAGCGACGCGGCACCACGACGCAGCCCTCGTGGAGGACCTTCGCGCCCAGATCTCGGCCACAGCTGACTTCGCGCCGTCGGTCATCGACGTGAGGGTGTTGGGCACCTGTGTAGCATGCCCAGCGCCGTCAACCGCCGAGTGAGCCGAACTCCGCCCACTCGGAGTCACTCCAGTTGGCGCGCAGTTCGGCGGTGACGAAGTCAGACGTCCATCGCACCATCTCGAACCAGGGGAGATCGGCGCTCATCGTCTCGGTGAACGCCATACCCGAGAGGACGAGCGCCACATCCTCGATGTGCAGTTCGACCTCACGGTCGGGGCCTTCACCGGTCTCCAGCTCGACCGGATCCCACCAGCCGATCATCCGACCCTCGAGATCGACGAGGTGCTCGGTGTCGACGGGCCAGTCCGAGGGGCCGGAGACCCCGGTGAGCGAGTCGAACAGGATGCCGAGGATCTGCCAGACGGCGGCCGCTGCCTCGGTGGAGAGCGTCACACGGCGGGGACGGGTCATGGGGTGCCGAAGGCCGACGGCGGCAACTCCGACTCGCCGTCAGCCACACCGCGCACCATGCGCTCAGCGACGGCCTCGGGCGTGAGGCCCGTCGGAAAACGGGGGGCGGCACCGAAGATCGCGCGATCGGCCAGACCGGTCTCGGTGTGAGGTGGGCGGGCATCGAGCACGTTCACGCGCCGCGACCTCAGTTCGCGTCGGAGGACACCGCACGCCGCGGAGAGGCCGGCCTTTGCGGCCGTGTAGGTCGAGGTGCCCGGGATCGGCGTATCGACGATCGCTCCGGTGAGCACCGCGATCGTGCCCCCATCCTCGACCGCTGGCGCGACCTCACCGATAAGGGCGAGCGGAGCCGCCAGATCGACAGCGAGCAGGGTGGCGATGTCACCGGCCCGTAGAACCGACGCCGGACCGAAGCCGACCACACCGGCCGCGATGACCACCAGGTCGAGACCACCGAGCGCACCGAGCGCGTCGTCGATGATGCGCTCCCGATCGGATGAGACCGTGAGGTCGGCCTGGACGTGCACGGTCGCGCCGACCCCGGCGAGTTCACGGCGTCCAGAGGTGACCACGCGAGCGCCGCCAGCGACGAGGCGTTCGGTGATCGCCGATCCGAGACCGCCCGTAGCGCCCACAACAAGGGCGCGCGCGCCATCGATCGAGAGTCCGGAGGGGGGATCCATGGCCAGAGTCTGGGGGTTCCGACCCCTGGCTCGCACCTCGTGCGCTTGCCCCCGCGGACTACCGTCGCCGCCATGAGGAGAACGGTCAACGATCTGGTTCGCGAGGCCAAGGCCCGCATCGAGGAGTTGTCCGTCGCCGAACTCGAGACGGAGGTCGCTGCCGGGTCGTGCATGGTGATCGACATCCGCGACTTCCGCGAGCGCCTCGAGCGCGGAGCGATCCCGGGCGCGGTGTCGGCACCACGCGGGATGCTCGAGTTCTGGTTCGACCCGGAGAGCCCGTATCACCGCGAGTCGTTCACCTTCGACCAGCGCTACGTCCTCTACTGCGCGGGTGGCCAGCGGTCCGCGCTCGCGGCGGCAGTGTTGCGCGACATCGGCTTCGACGATGTGGCCCACCTCGAGGTCGGGTTCAACGGGTGGGCCGAAGCCGGCGGTGCCGTCGAGGACGTCTCCGCCGACTCCAAGTGGGTCAAGCGCTCCTGAGCAACTAGTCGGCACGGACCGCGCGTCGGCGATCACTCGGTTCCGGGGTTCGACGGTGCCGGGAAGTGCCGTCGGTGGGTCACCAGCCAAATGAGCGGGCACAATGTGGGGGTGACCCTCGTGAACAGCTCTCCCCGGACGATCGGCGATCTCGGAGAGGTCGGCCCGCTGGCCTACGGCATGTGGAGGTTCACCTCCACCGACCTCGACACCTCGGTCGCTCTGGTCGAAGCCGCCCTCGACAACGGCATGAACCTCATCGACACCGCCGATGTCTACGGACTCGACTGGAACGGCACCGGATTCGGCACCGTCGAGGAGAACCTCGGTGAGGTGCTTCGACGAGCCCCAGGTCTCCGCGACCGCATGGTGCTCGCCACCAAAGGCGGGATCCGACCGCCGGTCCCCTACGACTCGTCGCCGGCCGGCATCACCGCCGCCTGCGAGGACTCGCTCCGTCGGCTCGGCGTTGAAACCATCGACCTGTACCAAATCCACCGGCCCGACATGTACACCCATCCGGCTGCCCTCGCCGAGGCGCTCACCGCGCTCCGCGACGCGGGCAAGATCCGCGCGGTGGGGGTGTCCAACCACACCCCGGCTCAGACCGAGGCCCTCGCGGCCCACCTGCCGTTCCCGGTGGTGACCGATCAACCCGAGTACTCGGTCATGCATCTCGACCCGATGCGCGACGGCACCTTCGACGCCTGCATGCGGACCGGTCGCACCCCGCTGGTGTGGAGTCCGCTTGCCGGTGGGCGAGTCATCTCCGGTGAGGGGATGTCCGATGCCCTCGCCAGCGCCCTCGACGCGATCGCCGACCGCGAGGGGGTCGACCGCGCGACGGTCGCCCTCGCCTTCGTGCTCGCGCACCCGAGCGCCCCGGTCGCCATCGTCGGCACGCAGCGGCCGGAGCGGATCGCGGCATCGGCTGCGGCGTTCAGCGTCAACCTCGACCGCTCCGACGTCTACACCCTCGTCCAGGCATCTGAAGGAGTTCCCCTGCCATGACCACCGACCACTCCCCCGTCGAGATCTCCTGGTTCGGAGCGCTCTGCGACGACGACTACGAGTTCCTCGGCGAGCCCGACCCAGCGCTCGCCGCGAGTTGGCCCCACTGCAGCGACATCGTCACCGCCGCCGACCGCAACGGCTTCGACAACGTGCTGCTGCCATCGGGTTACACCCTCGGCATCGACTCGACCGCTTTCGGGGCCGCGATCGCGACGCACACCCACGACATCAACCTGCTGCTCGCGGTCCGCATGGGCGAGATGTGGCTCCCGCAGTTGGCGCGACAGCTCGCGAGCATCGATCAGTTCGCCGATGGCCGCCTCACCATCAACATCATCTCCTCCGACATCCCCGGTGAGGCGCTCGAGTCCGAGCCGCGTTACCAGCGCACCCTCGAATGGATGCAGGTCCTACGTCTGCTCCTCGACGGCCAGCCCATCGACTTCCACGGCGAGTTCGTCAACCTGACCCTCGACCCGCCTCGCGCCCGCACCGTCGACGGCCGCTGCCCGCCGTTCTACTTCGGAGGGTTCTCCGAAGCGGCGAAGGAGGTCGCAGCGCGCGAGGCCGACGTCTTCCTCACCTGGCCCGACACCGTCGCATCGGTCGGTGAGACCGTCGCTGAGATGAACAGCCGCGCCGAGCGCCACGGCCGGTCGCTGATCACCGGCCTGCGCACCCACGTCATCGTCCGCGAGACCGAGGCAGAGGCACTGGCCGCCGCTGAGCGTCTCGTGTCACGACTCGATGACAGCATCGGCGCCGAGATCCGCGCCCGGTCGCTCGACTCGGCGTCGGTCGGCGTGCAACGCCAAGCGGCCCTCCGCGAATCAGCGAGCGACGACGGTTTCGCCGAGGAGAACCTGTGGACCGGGATCGGTCGCGCCCGCAGCGGCGCCGGCGCCGCCATCGTCGGCGACCCCGACCAGGTGCTCGCCAAGCTCGAGGCCTACCGCGACGTCGGTGTGGAGGCCTTCATCCTCTCGGGGTACACGCACCGGGCCGAGTGCGACCTCTTCGCAGAGCACGTGCTCGGCCGTATCGAGCACGCTCCCCTGAAGCCGCGCTGGACCCGTAGCTGATCCGGGAGCGCCGATCGCGTCGGCGCGACTCGGGTCAGGACCAGATCGACAGGCGCGAATCGGCGTCGAAGAAGTGCATGTTCTCCGTCGCCACGGCGATCGAGATCGAGTCGCCGGCACGCACCCGTGAACGGGGGTTGAACCGTCCGACCGCGTTCGCCTGATCCTCGCCGGTGCGCTCCTCGACCGCATCGGGGTCACCGGAGTCGACGGTGGTCGCGTCGAGCGAGAAGTGCACCATGATCTCGGCGCCGAGGGCCTCGATGAGACGGACCGGCGCGTTGAGCCGCTGGTCGGCCGGCGTCTCGGGGGCGAACTCGACGTCCTCGAAGTCCTCCGGTCGGATGCCGAGGATCACCTGACGGCCGTCGTAGCCACGAAGCGCTGGGCGCTTCGACGAGACCGAGTCGGACAGGGTGACGGTCTGCGAGCCGACGGTCGCGGTGATGCGGTCACCGGACACCCCGATTCGACTCTCATAGAGGTTCATCGAGGGTGATCCGATGAACGCCGCAACGAAGACGTTCTCGGGACGGTCGTAGAGGTTCTGCGGGGTGTCCACCTGCTGGAGCACGCCGTCCTTGATGACGGCCACCCGATCGCCCATGGTCATCGCCTCGACCTGGTCGTGGGTGACGTAGAAGGTGGTGACTCCGAGGTTGCGCTGCAGCGAGGCGATCTCAGCGCGCATCTGGACACGCAGTTTCGCGTCGAGGTTAGAGAGCGGCTCGTCCATGAGGAAGGCGGCCGGCTGACGAACGATCGCGCGACCCATGGCAACGCGCTGACGCTGGCCGCCGGAGAGCTGGCCGGGCTTGCGGTCGAGGTAAGTGGTCAACTCGAGGATGTCCGCGGCGCGGCGCACCCGCTCCTCGATCTCCTCCTTGGGCACCTTCGCGAGCTTGAGGGCGAAGCCGATGTTGTCGAAGACGGTCATGTGCGGATACAGCGCGTAGTTCTGGAACACCATCGCGATGTCGCGGTCCTTCGGCTCGACCTCGTTGACGACCCGCTCGCCGATACGCATCTCACCCGAGGTGATCTCCTCGAGACCGGCGATCATCCGCAGCGCCGTCGACTTGCCACAGCCCGAGGGCCCGACGAGGACGAGGAACTCGCCGTCGTTGATATCGAGAGAGAGGTCGTGGATGGCCTGGAAACCGTTGTCGTAGACCTTGTTGACGCCCTCGAGCGAAACCGTCGCCATTCCCCACCTCGTATCCAGTCACCCGACTCGCGCCGGGGGACTCCCGTGGCGTCTCACGTCGAGACGCGCGTGCGCCCAAGTGTAGACGGTCAGTCGCGGCGCGCCGGCAGGTAACGTCGAGCCGCGTGAATCAGGTGAAGAACCGTCTCCAGTCGCTCGGTCTGCTCGACCGCACCTTCGCCCTCGCCTCCGACGACGACCTGAAGTCGATGATCGACGCGCTCGACGAGGAACATCTCGACGCACTCGCCGAACTGATCGAGACCGAGGTGGACGTCGAGTCCGTTCGCTCGGCGATCACCACCGGACGTCTCGATGGGACGATGGAGGGCGCGGCGATGGTCCTCACCGACGCATGTCTCGCGGACTGCATCGAGCAGCTCGGCGACAGTGCCGACCACCCATCCTCGGAGGATCTGCGCGAGGTGCTGCCCGGCCTCATCGAGCGGCACGGCCTCGCTGCGAACCGCATCATGTTGGCCTCGACGGTCGCCGGTGAGGCACCGGCCGCGGCGATTATCCGTGACCTGCTGAAGAACGATGACATCGTCGCGCTCCCGCCGGCCGAGTCGAAGTCGGTGATCCCGACGCCGACGTCGGGTGATGACCGCGACGACGCCGAGCGCGAGGCCGTGCGTGAGCGCCGCCGTGAGGCGAAAGCCCGCAAGCAGGCCGAGGCGAAGGCGCGGCGCGAGCAGGCGGCCCGGGCCAAGCGCCGCTGACACTCAGCGGATCGGGGCTGACGGCACCGTCGGCGGCTCGGCGGGCACCGGGTTCCGGCCCGGAAGTCGGGTCCAGACGATCACGAGGCCGATGAGGGCCATCACGACCCCACCCGCGAAACCGCTCCGTTTCCCGGCGAGCTCGGCGACGATGCCGAGGGAGAGCCCGCCCACGATGTTGCCGACCTCGAAGAACATGGTGAACGAACTGACCGCCGCGGTGCGCTCATGCGGCTCCACGCTGTCGACCACTCGGGCCCACAGCGGCGGGTAGTTGAGCGCCATCCCCGCGCCGGTCACACCGGCAGCGGCCCACAGCGCCCAGGCCGAGGGCACCGCTGCGAGCAAGGTCAGCCCGACCGCGAGGCTGACGAGGGCGATCGTCGTCGAGGCGCGCAGCCCAATCATCTCGGGAATCCGCGCGCCGAAGATTCTGATGATGAGGCTGATCCCGCTGTAGACCGCGAAGAGACCTCCCGCGCCGGCGAGGCCGACCGAGCGGGCGTGGTCCGGGATGAAGGCCCCGAAGGCCGCGAAGGAGGCGATCGCGCAGGCGAGCACCGCCCCCGGCCAGATCGCCGCGCGGTGCACCAGGGTGAACCCCCTCGCCGGGCCGTCGGCGACCCGATCCACCCGCGCGGGCACCCGGAACACCGAGATCGCACCGATCACCGCGAACACCGCTGCCGCGGTGAAGGTGCGGGTGTAGTGATCGTCGCCGAGGAACCACTCGCCGACGATCGGGCCGATCCCGACCCCGGTGAAGACCGCGACCGAGAGATAACTCGCCCCCTCGGCGCGTCGACCCTCTGGTGACAGATCGGCGATGAGGCTCGACGCCGCGACGAACACGACCGCCTCGCCGACCCCCATGACGGCTCGCAGGGCGAGGAACACCCCGAGGTTCGGTGACAGCCCTGCCAGCAACGCCGAGGCGGCGCACATGAGCGCCCCCGTGCGCATGAGCGCGCGCCGACCGAAACGGTCGCTGAGCGGGCCGATGGCCGGACGACACGCGACCGCCGCCCCAGCGAACGCCACCAGGGTCAGCCCGATGCCCAACTCACCGGCTTTGAGGTGCAGTTCGACGAAGCGCGGGATGATCACGATGACCATCCCGACGAACATGAACTGCAGAAACAGCGCGGTCGTCACCGCGATGAACGGCCCGGTGACGAGGCGCTCCCGCTCGGCGCCGTCTTCGTTGCTCACGGGGGTCAGCCGGGCTTGGGTTCCTTCGGCAACCCGAGGACGCGCTCACCGACGATGTTGCGCTGGATCTGACTGGTGCCACCCCAGATCGTCTCGGAACGCGAGAAGAAGAACGCCGACACCATGCCGCTCACCGGGTAACCCTCACGGCGACGCTCACGCATGGCGCCCGGCCAGGAACCGCCCTCGGGTCCGCTGTCGACCAGCATCGCCTCAGCCCCGAAGATGTCGAGGGCGAGTTCCATCGCGCGCTGGTGCATCTCCGACCAGAACATCTTGTTGGTGGCGCCGAGGGCGATGGTGCCCATGTCCTTCGAACCGCTCAACGCCGACGACAGGTTGCGCAGGCCGTTGATGCGGAGGATCTGGATCTTGGTGAAGTACTGCATGAGGCGCTGACGGATCATCGGATCGTCGATGGCGCCGTTGGCGCGGGCCGCTTCGACGAGCAGGCGGTACTCCTCCTCGAAGCGGCGGTATCCGGTGGTGGCCGACTGGCCGCGTTCGAAGGCGAGGGTCGAGTTGGCCACCTTCCAGCCGTTGTTGACCCCACCCACCACGTTGTCGGCCGGGCATCGGGCATCGGTGAAGAACACCTCGCAGAACTCGGCGGTCCCGTCCGGCTGGGTGATGCCGCGCACCTCGACGCCGTCCTGGCGCATCGGAACGAGCAGATAGGAGATGCCGGCGTGCTTTGGCGCCGCCTGATCGGTGCGGGTGAGCAGGAAGCAGTAGTCGGCATGGTGACCCTGGGTGGTCCACACCTTCTGGCCGTTGATCACCCATTCATCACCATCGAGCACCGCGGTGGTCTTGAGACTCGCCAGGTCAGAACCCGAGTTCGGCTCGGAGAACCCCTGGCACCAGCGAGTCTCACCCTTCAGGATGCCGGGGAGGAACTCGCGCTTCTGCTCCTCGGTTCCCCACTGCAACAGCGTCGGGCCGACCAGGGTGTCGCCGAAGAAGTCGCCCCGCATGGGAGCGCGTGCGCGAGCGAACTCCTCGGCGAGGACGACCCCCTGCATGGTGCTGAGACCCTTGCCGCCGTACTCGGTCGGCCAGGTGGCGCAGATCCACCCACCCGAGAACAGCTTGGCGGGCCACTGGGCGTTGAACTCGCGGCGCTCCTCGTCGGTCATCTCGAAGCCGGGTTCGAACCACCCGGAGGGGAGGTTCTCCTCGAGCCATCCCCGGATCTCGGCCCGGAACTCCTCGGCGTCGGTGGGATACGTGAGGTCCATGGCTTGAGTCTGCCCCCGTCGACGCCCCCACGGCGCATCGACGTCGCACTGCCCGGCGAAACACACCGTTCACACTGCGCCAACACGCCGGTCATCCCGTTCGGCGAGGCTCAGGTCATGTCGCGGCCCGCTCCTGTCGAGACACTCCCCGAGTCTGAACCTCCCGGGGCCACGTCGGCTGATCGGCCCCCGCCTGGCGGGACACTCAGCACGCAGGAGCGGGCCGTGCTGGACGCCCTCTCCCAACGGTCCGGTCGCGTCGTCAGCCGCTCCGAGCTCGCCCGAGCCGTGGGGGTCGCCGATCTCAGCGAACGCCGATGCGACTCCCTGGTGGTCGCGGTCCGCAGAGCCCTCGGCGCCGATCGGGTCGTGACGGTCCGGCGCCGCGGCTGGATGCTCCTCGACGCGAACTGAGACCCGAACCCCGCCTGGTCCCGGGGCCTCACGCACTGGTCACAGACACGAAACATTCGGGCGACAGACGCGAAACGAGGGCCCCCTACCTTCTCCCCCAGTCCACCGGCAGCGTGGCCCCGGACACCCCCTACCCATCAACAACCAGAGGAGGAATCGTGCGCAAACGTGCACTACGAATCACTTCCGGCCTCGGTGGAACGCTCGCCCTGCTCGCGTTGACACCGAACGTCGGCTTCGCCCAGGAACTCACCCCCGAGGAGGTGCAGGCGGTCCTCGACAACCTGTGGGTCTTCATCGCCGGCATCCTGGTGTTCTTCATGCAGGCGGGCTTCGCGCTCGTCGAGGCCGGCCTCACCCGCGCGAAGAACGTCGTCAACATCTTCGCCAAGAACATGGCGGACGCCGTGATCGGCATCCTGGCGTTCTTCGCGACCGGCTACGCCTTCGCCTTCGGAGGAGGTGGCGACTGGATCGGCACGGAGAACTTCCTGCTGACCGGCTACGACGACTACTCGGCCATCGACGGCGGCCTCAGCCCGGCGACGACGTTCTTCTTCCAGGCCGTGTTCGCCGCCACCGCGGTGACCATCGCCTCGGGGGCCATGGCCGAGCGCACGAAGTTCAGCGCCTACCTGCTGTTCTCCGCGGTGATGTGCGCCTTCATCTATCCGGTGGTCGTTCACTGGACCTGGGGTGGTGGCCTGATCGCGAACATGTCGATCGGTGACGCCGTCTACTCCGACTTCGCCGGCTCGGCCATCGTGCACATGACCGGCGGTGTCGCAGCCCTGATGGGAGCGATCTTCCTCGGCCCACGTCTCGGCAAGTACGGCCCGGACGGGAAGCCGCGAGCCATCCCCGGACACAACATCCCCTTCGCCATCCTCGGCGTGTTCATCCTGTGGCTCGGCTGGTTCGGCTTCAACCCCGGCTCCGAGCTCGCCGCCGACCAGTACGTCATGTCGGTCGGTGTGAACACCATGCTGGCCGCCGCGGCCGGCGCGCTGTTGGCGACGGTGACGATCTGGCTCAAGGCCGGCAAGCCCGACCTCGCGATGATCGGCAACGGTGCCCTGGCCGGTCTGGTCGCGATCACCGCTCCCTGTGGCACGGTCGATCCGCTGCCCGCCGTGATCATCGGTGGTGTCGGTGGCGTGCTCGTCGTGTTCTCGGTGCTCTTCTTCGACTCGGTCCGCGTTGACGACCCGGTCGGAGCGATCTCGGTCCACGGTGTGGTCGGCATCTGGGGCACCCTGTCCATCGGCCTCTTCGCCAAGTACGACGACGCCTTCCTCGGCCGTGAGGACGCCGGCCTGTTCTACGGCGGCGGGTTCGATCAGCTCGCCATGCAGCTCGTGATGGTCGTCATCATCGCTGTCTGGGTGGCCGCCACCACGGCGATCCTGTTCGGCATCATCAAGGCCACGATCGGCCTGCGCGTCAGCGCCGAGGAGGAGACCCAGGGTCTCGATGTCCTCGAGCACGGGCTTCAGGGCTACGCCACCGAGACCGCCAACACCGGCGCCTGATCCGGACGACACAGAGAGAACGAAGGAGAGTCATGAAACTCATCACCGCAGTCATCAAGCCGTTCAAACTCGACGAGGTGAAGGACGGCCTCAAGGCCATCGGCATCACCGGCCTCACCGTCAGCGAGGTGCGCGGCTTCGGACGTCAAGGGGGTCACACCGAGACCTACCGTGGCGCCGAGTACCAGATCGACTTCGTGCCGAAGGTCAGCCTGTCGGTCGTCGTCGACGACGGTCAGGCCGATCAGGTGGTCGATGCGATCACCACGGCCGCCGCCACCGGCAAGATCGGCGACGGCAAGATCTGGGTCACCCCGGTCGACCGGCTGGTGCGCATCCGCACGGGCGAGGAAGGCGCTCAGGCGATCTGACGCAGCGACCGCCTGCCCGACCCGCTCGTGCGGGGTAGGGGCACCCCCGGGTCACCGATGAGGGGCCCGGGGGTGTGTCGCGTCCGGGGTCAGCGCGCGGGGCGCGAGCGTCGTTGCTGACCGGGCCGACCAGCACCGGCCCTCGGCTTGGGGCGTTGCCCACGATGCGATGACGGGCGTCCCCCGGTGGCCTTCGGGCCTCCGGAACCCGCCGGGCGACGATCGTCACGCCGAGGGCCGCCGGTCCGGTCGCGGGGATCGGGGCGCCCCGAGGCGCGGGCCTTCGAGCGGCGCGAGCCGTCGTTGCCCTCCTGACGGCCATCGCTCGACCGGCTGTGACCGCCCGACGTGCCGTACCCGTTCTGCTTGCCGTTCCGGTTGGGCCTGCCGTTCCCGTTCTGCTTGCCACCCCGGTTGGGCTTGCCCTGGCCGGACCGCTCGGAGCGACCCGACGGCGCCTGCTGCTCCGCGCGGGCACGCTCGACGGGACGCGGGATGACCCGTGACGGTTCGCCGTGCGACTCGATCGCCCCGTGGTCGGGGGCGGTGATCTCCACCTCGATGCCGACCTCGCGCTGCATACGGCGCGCGGCGCGGGTGCCGTTCGGCTCGATGAGGGAGATCACGAGACCGCCACGGCCGGCTCGGGCGGTTCGACCCGAGCGGTGGATGTAGGCCTTGTGGTCCTCGGGGACATCGAAATGGACGACGGTGGCGACATCGTCGACGTGGATCCCGCGCGCGGCCACATCGGTGGCGATCATCGCCTGCACCTTTCCGGACACGAAGTCATCGAGGGCCCGAGTCCGCTGCTGCTGGCTGCGGCCCCCGTGGATGGCGACGGTGGAGACGCCGGCGTTCGACAGCTGTCGGGCGAGACGATCGGCCCCGTGACGGGTCCGGCAGAACACGATCGCTGGCCAGACCGTCTGGAGGGTCCGAGCCACCAACGCGGTCCGCTCGGTGCGCGGCACCGTCCAGAAGACGTGCTGGGCCGGCACGACGTCGGTGGTGTCGATGGCGACCTCGTGACGAACGGGATCGGACTGGTACTCCTCGATGAGTCGAGCGACATCACCGTCGAGCGTCGCTGAGAACAGCACCGTCTGACGACGCGACGTGGTCAGATCGAGGATGCGTCGAACGGCCGGCATGAAACCCATATCGGCCATCCGGTCCGCCTCGTCGAGCACGACGCGCTCGACCTCGGAGAGACGTACCCGGCCCTGGGCGATGAGATCCTCGAGGCGACCGGGGCAGGCCACGAGGATGTCCACCCCGGCCTTGAGCGCCTTCACCTGCGCGCCATAGCCGACACCCCCGTAGACGGGGGCCACACGCGTGCGACGCGAGAGCGTCGACAGCTCCTCGCTGATCTGGTCGGCGAGTTCGCGAGTGGGGGCGAGCACGAGGGCCCTCGGATGATGGGGACGGCCCCGCTCGGTCATCGAGACGAGCGGAACACCGAAGGCGAGGGTCTTCCCGGATCCGGTGGGGGCGGCACCGCAGACATCGCGGCCGGCGAGGGCGTCGGCGATGGTCGCGGCCTGGATCGCGAAGGGTTGTGTCACTCCTCGGGCCTCGAGGGCCTCACAGACGACATCGGGCACGCCGAGATCGTGGAACGTGACGGGTGCAGGTGTGGACACGGTCGTGTCGGACATGGGGTCTCCTGGCTCCGCAGCAGCGGATCGGTGGGTTCAGGTGCCCGGGCCGGATGGCGAGGGTCGGGGGGATCGTCTGGCTCACGCAGACCGGAGGAACCACATCCCGTTTGGCGAACCCACCGGAGGGAGGTCCCCACCGGCACGGGCGAGCGTAGCGGGGCTCGGCGCGGATGGGGCATGATGGCCACATGAAGCTCGTCACCGCAGTGATCAAGCCGTTCAAGCTCGACGAGGTCAAGGACGCGCTCCGAGCGCTCGACACCGCCGGGATGACCGTGGGCGAGGTGCGCGGCTTCGGCCGCCAGGGTGGTCACACCGAGACCTACCGCGGGGCCGAGTACCGGGTCGACTTCGTGCCGAAGGTACGGATCGAGATCGTCGTGGACGAGGCCGAGGTCGACGCGGTGGTCGACGCCATCCGTGGCGCCGCGGCGACCGGTCAGATCGGCGACGGAAAGATCTGGGTCACCGATGTCGGTCGAATCGTGCGGATCAGGACCGGCGACGAGGGCCCCGACGCCGTCTGAGCGCCGACTGACCCGATGCCCGACCGGCTCATCCGTCGACTCGCCGATCCCCTAGCGTGACGGCATGACCGACGCGCCGGCCAAACCCGCTCGCTGGACCGCCCAGTGGAAGGAGCTCTACTCGGAGGTGGTGACCACCGGGCTGTGCACCGGGTGCGCCGGGTGTGTCGTCACCTGTCCTCACGATGTCATCGGCTACGAGCACGAGGAGGGCAAGTACATCCCCTTCCACCTCGAGGAGGAGCTCGGTCTCGACAACTGCGTGCACGGTGAGAAGGGGTGCACCACCTGCACCCGGGCCTGCCCCCGGTTCCGGGCCTGGGAGCCGTCGGCCGACATGCACCTCTTCGGGCGCCATCGTGAACCCGACGAGATGTCGGGGATCTGGCAGCAGCTCCTGCTGACACGGGCGAGCGATGAGATGGTGCACCGCATGGGTCAGGACGGTGGCCTGGTGTCGGCGATGCTCATCTGGCTCCGCGATCACGACTACATCGACGCGGCCCTTGTCTCCGGTGTCGAGGACGACGATGCCTGGAAGGCGAAGCCGGAGGTCGTGGCAACCCGCGAGGAGATCCTCGCGACGGCCGGGAGTCGCTACACCTACTGCGCGAATCCACTCGCGCTCCCGGAGGCGAAGGCCGCCGGCCACGAGCGCCTCGCTCTGGTCGGCATGGGGTGCCAGACGTCATCCCCGCCGACCATGTGGGACCGCAAGGCGGGGAAGGTGTCCAAGCCCTTCCTGTTCAACATCGGTCTGCTCTGCTCGAAGACCTTCGACGACGCCATCTTCACCGAGCTCTTCGAGGCGAAGTACGGCCTCGCGAAACAGGACATGGTGAAGATGAACATCAAGGGCGTCTTCCAGATCTGGATGAAGGACGGCTCGTACCACGAGATCGACCTGAAGGAATGCCATCAGTGGACCCGGTCAGGCTGCCTCCACTGCCCGGATTTCGCAGCCGAGCACGCCGACGTGTCGACCGGCGGTATCGGCGAGGACAACGACTGGACCCTCACGATCGTGCGCACCGATCTCGGGGTGGAGGTGATCGAGCGCATGATCGCCGACGGATCGATCATCGCCCGACCCGCCCAAGAGGACGAGAAGGCGATGAAGCTCCTTCGGATGCTCTCGATCGTCAGCCGGCGGCGTTGGCCGAAAGATGCCGATCCGGCCCCGGCGATCGGCGTCCCACCTCCGAAGAAGAAGAAAGCGGCCGCCCCGGCTCCGAGCGCCTAGAGCGCCACCACCGCGCTCACACCGGCGAGCACGACGGCGATCCCGATCACCTGCAGGCGGCTCACGCTGTCGCGGAACGCGACCCGTCCGACGACGACGCTGACCGCCGGGAACATCGAGGCGGTCACGACCGCCGGGGTGGGGTCGGCCTGCACCCCGAACAGGTAGAAGATCGTGGAGGATCCGGCGAAGACCCCGGCTGCCAACCCCGCCGCCCGCACCCCGAGGAGCGCGAAGCCCTCAGCGGAGCGGGCCGCCACGATAAGCATGAGACCGAGCGCGGCCGCGCGCTGGGTGACCGCGGGCCAGGCACCGCTCGCCTCGGAGGCCTCCATGATCGCCGAGAGTCCGACCCCGTAGCCGAGGCCCGAGATCACGCTCCAGCGGACACCGGCGACGATGTTGGCGAGCGGGCCACCCCCGAATGACACGAGGATCAGCCCGAGGAGGGCGACCAGCGCGCCGAGCAGGGCCGCGGCACTCGCATCGGCTCCGCGGAGCACCGCGTATCCGAACGGGAAGACCGCGCTCATGGTCGCGACGATCGGGCTGACGACGGCCGAGGAGGACACGGAGAGGCCGGAGAGATAGCCCCACAGACCGACGCCGAGACCGAGGCCTGAGACCGCCCCGATCAGGAGGTCACCGGCGATGAGCTTGCTCGCGACGAAGGCGAGCATGATCGCCGAGGCCGCGACGCCGACCGCCTGCACGACCACGGCGGCGAGCACCGCGCCCCGGCGGTTGACGACATGTCGTCCGAAGAGGTCCGACAGCCCGATGCTGAGGGCTGTCAGTGAGCCGAAGAGGGCGCCCACTCAGGAGTCAGCGGCGAGGCACTGGGCGAGTTCGGCGCTGAAGGCGTCGACGGTGAGCTGGTCGGGCGAGGCGGCGACCGCCGCGACGTACTCCTCGGTCATGGCCTCGACTTTCGCGGTCATGCAGGCCACCACCTGCGAGCTCACGGCGGCCGAACCCATGGCGGGGTCGTCGAGGGTCTGGATCATCTCGAGGGCGACGAGCTTCGGCGGCGGCGGCGATGAGCAACCGACGCCCACCAGCACGAGGGTCGACGCGGCGATGGCGATCACGCGCCTGTTCAGTCCGATACGCACGGCGGCGAGGCTATCGGGATGCCGCGCTCAGCCCCGTGCCAACTCGACCGCGCGTGTGAACACATCGTCGAGCATCGACTCGGTCAGACGACCCGTGAAGGTGTTCTGTTGGCTCGGGTGGAACGACCCGAGCAGCACCGGGCCCCCATCCACGCGGTACTCGACACCGTGCCCGAATCTCGGTCGCGGCCGGACGTCGTAGTGACGGCAGGCGGCCTGGAACCCGAACGCCCCCAGACAGACCACCACCCGACAGTCACCCAGGAGCGCCAGTTCCTCGGTGAGGAAGGGAGTGCACCGGTCGCGCTCATCGACCGCGGGCTTGTTCTCCGGCGGGGCGCACCGCACGGCAGCGGTCACCCAGGCACCTGTCAGCTCGAGACCGTCATCGCGGCCCGTCGAGTGGGCCTGGTTCGCCAGTCCGGCCCGGTGCATCGCGGCGAACAGCCAGTCACCGCTGCGGTCGCCGGTGAAGACCCGCCCCGTCCGATTCGCGCCGTGCGCTGCCGGGGCGAGTCCGAGCACCACGATGCGCGCGGCCGGGTCACCGAACCCGCTGACGGGCCGTCCCCAATAGGTCTCCTCCCGGTAGGCGGCTCGGCGCTCCCGAGCGACGAGCTCGCGCCAGTCGACCAACCGGGGGCAGGCACGGCACGACTCGATGCGCTCGGCGAGTGCGTCGAGAGGTGCCCGCTCGCCGATGCCCGCCATACGACCGGACAGTAGGTTGGGCATCCCATGGCAGCGAAGTCGACGTCCCGCGGTCCGGCACGACGCCCAACGACCGTGTTGCTCGTGCGCCACGGCCGCACACCCACCACAGGCAAGGTCCTGCCCGGTCGGGCAAAGGGCCTCCACCTCTCCGACGAGGGGCGCCGACAGGCCGAGACAGCGGCCGAGCGCATCGCCTCCCTCGGATCGGTCGACGCCCTCTACTGCTCACCTCTTGAGCGCACTCGCGAGACGGCGGCGCCGATCGCGAAGGCGCTCGGTATGCGCGCTGTGACCGATCGGGGTCTGCTCGAGTGCGACTTCGGTGACTGGACCGGCCAGTCCCTCGCGAAACTCTCGAAGCTGCCCGAGTGGCGCACCGTGCAACAGGCACCGAGCACCTTCCGCTTCCCCGGGGGCGAGAGCTTCACCGAGATGCAGGTGAGGATGGTCTCCGCGATCGACCGGATCCGAGCGGCGCACCCCGGCGGCACCGTCGTGTGCGTCAGCCACGCCGACCCGATCAAGGCGGTGGTCGCCCACGCGGTCGGCACCCACATCGACCTCTTCCAGCGCATCGTCGTGTCGACCTGCTCGATCTCCGCGCTCACCTGGTCGGATGCCGGGCCGGTCGTACTCGCGGTGAACACCACCGGCGGACCGATCGGGGAGTTGGCGTGAGCGAGTTCGACCCGTTCGAACCGGTCGACGTGTTCACCACCGGCGCGGTGGGCCGGCCCGGCGCGCGGGTGTTCTTCCTGCAGCTGCGGACCGGTGACGCCCAGTTCACGATGAAGTGCGAGAAGCAGCAGGTCTCAGCGATGGTCGACCACCTCCGTCATGTCCTGGAGGACCTGCCACCGCCCGAGGATCACCCGATCGCATCGGCCCTCGAGCTCACGCCGCCGTCGAGCGCCGAGTTCGTGCTGGGGCCGATCGGTCTCGGTTACGACCCTCGGGCCGACATGGTCGTCCTCCAGTTCGAGGAGATGCACGAGGTCGACGAGGACGGCGAGCCCGTCGACGATGACCACGAGCGAATCCGTGTGAACGTCACCCGTGGCCAGGCCGCGGCGTTCTGCGATCACGCCGAGCAGATCGTCGCGAGTGGCCGACCGAACTGCCGCTGGTGCGACCAACCGATCGATCCGGACGGTCACCCGTGTCCGCGGATGAACTGAGCCCGCTCGCCGCGGTCGACCCGATCGACCATCTCGAACGGGCCGAACTCGAGGTCGAGGGGCGCATGCCCTGGAGTTCGAACGCGACCTTCCTCGTGACCACCGAGCTCGACGGGGTCCGACATCGGGCCATCTACAAACCGGTCCGGGGTGAACGCCCCCTGTGGGACTTCGAGCCGGGTCTCCACCGACGCGAGCGGGCCGCCTTCCTGCTGAGCGAGGCCCTCCGGCTGCATGTCGTGCCACCGACCATCATCCGCGAGGGCCCACTCGGGACAGGATCGCTGCAGTGGTTCGTCGACGCCGACCATCGCGAGCACTACTTCACGATCCACGAGCAGCGACCCGACCTCCATGACCGCCTGCGCGGCATCGCCGCCCTCGACTTCGTCGCGAACAACACCGACCGGAAGAGCGGTCACTGTCTGCTGACCACCGAGGACGTCTGGGCGATCGACAACGGGCTCTGCTTCTCCGAGGAGTTCAAACTGCGCACCGTCATCTGGGACTTCGCCGGCGACCCGATCGATCCCGAACTGATCTCGAGACTGCGCGCCCTCGCCGAGCGCCTCCCGGTCGACATCGCGGCTCTCCTCTCCGAGGCGGAGTGCGCGGCGGTCGGCGACCGGGCCCGGGAGCTCGCCGAGCTCGGTTCGCTCCCCTACGACGAGACCGGCCGCCGCTACCCATGGCCGCTGGTATGAGTCCCCCGATCGACGACACCCCGGACGCTGCGCGCGATCTCGGAGGAGACGAGATCACCGACCTCATCCATCGCGCCGACCTCGACGGCCTCGTCCGCCTCATCGACTCGCTGACGGTCAGCCGTGACTGGTCAGAACTCCTCCGACTGCGAGATCGGGCCCGCGCCGCCGTCGACACCGGCCGTCAGCTCTGGCCGGCGGCCACCCTGGCTGAGTTCCGTCTCGCGCTGCACGGGTCACCCGAGTGGGCGGCGCGCGTGCTCGACGGAGACTCCGGGCGGTTCACGATCGGACCACTGGCCGAGGTGGTGGCGGGTCGACTCGTCTGGGATGACGTGGCCGACATCATCGATGGACCGGTGGCGGCAGGTGTGGCCCACGAACGGGTGGTGCGCGGCGAGGACCTCACCGGTTGCGACATCGCCCCGGTCATCGAACTCCCGCTCGTCCTCGCCGACTGGGAACCGCGGTACACGGTGCCCGAGTACTCCGACGCCGGGATCGCCGACCCCGCTCCCACGACCGATCCGGTCTGGAGCGAGCATGACCTGTCCGACCGCGAACCGGTCATCGTCGACGACGAGGACTCCCTGCGCGCCTTCCGGCAACTGGTCGAGACCTGGATCGACCACTCCTCGGGACGATTCGGATTCGCCTGCGTCGAGGGAGACCCACTCGACGCGCTCGCTGCGCTCGGGCTGCGCCGCGCGCGCAGCTCACCTCTCTCCGTTGCCGAGGCCGTCGATCAACTCGCCTGGGCCGGGGCGACCGGGGCCGCACGGGGCCGACGTCGCGGGGCTGCGTTGGGGCGCTTCGGGGCCTGGTGGCTCATCGCGACCCTGTGCGACATGGTCGAGCCGTGGCCTCCCGACAGCGACGCGCTCGGCGCGGCCGTCCACTCGCTCGACTGGTGCTGCTGGGACGCCTTCGAGCCGACAGCCGGTTGGCGCCTGGCGCTGTGCGCCCACGATCGGGCGAACGGCCTCTCCTGGGTGATGTCGGCGGCCGACGAGGCCTAGGGCGTCAGCCCCTGCCCTGGAGCGCCTCGAGCAGCTTCGGCAGCACCTTGTGCACGTCGCCGACGATGCCGAGGTCGGCGACCCCGAAGATCGGAGCCTCGGCGTCCTTGTTGATGGCGATGATGTGCTTCGAGCCCTTCATGCCCACCATGTGCTGTGTCGCGCCCGAGATGCCCGCCGCGATGTAGACGTTCGGCTTGACCACCTTGCCGGTCTGGCCGACCTGCATCGAGTAGGGCACCCAGCCGGCGTCGACGATGGCCCGCGAGGCGCCCGCTGCGCCCTTGAGGGCCTGCGCCAGGTCGTCGACCATCGAGAACTTCTCCGCCTCGCCGAGACCGCGCCCACCCGAGACCACGACGTCGGCCTCGTCGAGCTTCGGACCGGTCGACTCCTCGACGTGGACGGCGGTGACCGTGGCTCCCCCGGTGGAACCGAGGTCGGGCACCGGGGCAGCGACCACCTCGGCCGCTCCTCCCCCGGCCGCCTCGGCGGCGAAGGACTTCGGCCGGAACGCGGCGAGGAAGGGGCCCTCACCGGAGAAGGTCGTGGCGACGAGGGTGTTGCCGCCGAACACCGGTGTGGTGACGGTGACCGACCCGCCGTCGACGCTGACGTCGGTGTTGTTGGTGATGACGGTGCGATCGAGCTTCACCGAGAGGCGGGCCATCACGTCGCGACCCTCGTAGTTCTGCGGGAACATGATCAGGTCGGGCCGGTCACCCCCGTCGATCACCGCGGCGAGGGCCGAGGCCACCGCGGCACCGGGCAACGCCCCGCCGAGATCGCCGGTGGCGTAGACGCGGGTGGCGCCGTACTCGCCGAGGGTCGCGGCGACCGCCGAGGCGTCGCCACCGACCACAGCGGAGACCGTGCCGCCGAGCGAGCGCGCCTTGGTGAGCAGTTCGAGTGTCCCCGTGGTGACGTCTCCGTCAGCAGCCTGAGCGAAGACCCAGATGTTCGAGATGGTCATGTCGTCCTCCGTCCGTTCCCGTGTTTCGTTCCGTTGGTCGTTCCTGTGTCAGCCCTGTCAGCCGATCAGATGACCTTGAGTCCCTCGAGGAACTCGACGATCTTCACGTGGGCCTCACCGTCGTCCTCGATCACCTCACCGGCCTCGCGGGAGGGCGCCTGGGTGACCGAGGTGATCTGCTGGCCGGCCGCCGCCCACCCGGTCGGGGTGACACCGAGGTCGCCGGCGGTCACCGTGTCGACCGGCTTCGACTTGGCCGCCATGATCCCCTTGAAGCTCGGGTAGCGGGGCTCGACCACGCCGGCGGTCACGCTGACCACCGCGGGGAGCGGGCAGGTCACCTCGTCGTATCCGGCCTCGGTCTGGCGGTTGACCTTGAGCGATCCACCGTCGACGGCCACGCTCTTGGCGAAGGTCACCGAGGGGAGGCCGAGCACCTCGGCCATCTGCTCGGGGACGGTTCCGGTGTAGCCGTCGGACGACTCGGTTCCGGCGAGCACGAGATCGGCGCCACCGAGGCGCTGCACCGCCGCGGCGAGCACCTTGGCGGTGGTCAGCGCGTCGGAGCCGGCCAGTTCGGGATCGGAGACGAGCACGCCCTGCGCCGCGCCCATGGCGAGCGCGGTTCGGAGCCCTGAGACCTCACCGTTCGGCGCCATCGACACGAGGGCGACTTCGCCGCCACCGGCGGCATCGACGAGTTGGAGTGCCATCTCGACGCCGTAGCTGTCGGACTCGTCGAGGATGAGCTTGCCCTCACGCTTGAGCGTGTTGGTCGACGGATCGAGCTCTCCGGGGAGGGCCGGATCCGGGATCTGCTTGACGCACACGATGACCTTCATGGGCCAATTGTTACCGGCCGGTCACCCCGCCACCCAACCGGAGCGAACCCCGGCCACTGGTACCGTGCGCGGCCGTGCGGCTCCTGCTGGTGGTGAACTCCTTCGCCTCGTCCGTCACGCCCCGGAACACCGTGGTCGTGCACCGCCGGTTGAGCCGCGATCACGACGTCGAGGTGGTCGAGACCAACCGCCGGGGTCATGCCACGCGCTTCGCCGTCGACGCCGCCCGACGGGGCCTCGACGCCGTCATCGCGTTCGGCGGCGACGGGACGCTCAACGAGGTGGCGACCGGGGTCGCCGGCACCGAGACCGCTCTCGGCGTGCTCCCGGGTGGCTCCACCAACGTGTTCGCGCGCACCATCGGGCTGAGCAACGACCCGGTGGCGGCCGCCGATGAGTTGGCCGACGCCCTCGGGGAGGGGCACATCACCCCGGTCGGGCTCGGCACGGTGAACGGTCGTCATTTCTGTTTCCACACCGGGGTCGGTTTCGATGCGGCTGTGGTCGCCGCGGTCGAGCGCCGTGCCTCCCTCAAGCGGTGGTTCGGGCACCCGCTGTTCATCTGGTCGACGGTGTCGACCTGGTCGAGGGGGTTCGACCGCGCCCGACCGAACCACTCGGTCACCGCCGGCGACGGTCGTTCGATCGACGGGGCGTTCCTCACGGTGGTGCTGAACACGAGCCCCTACACCTTTCTCGGCAACCGCCCGGTCGATCTCGCCCCGGTCGCCTCCCTCGACCGACCGCTCGTCGTCGTGTCACTCACTCGTCTCGACCTCGCCACCTTGGGTGGGACGTTCCTCGATGCGGTCAGAGGAGCCGCGCCTCGGCGTCGCGGTGTGGAGGTCTGGGAGGACGTCACCTCGGTGCGGGTGGCGGCCGCGTCACCGACGGCCGAGATGTCCTACCAGGTGGACGGCGATCACCTCGGTGAGCTCCCCACGCTCGACTTCGAGCACGCGCCCGGGTCGCTTCGACTCGTTCGACCCAAGGCTCGCTGAGCGTCTCGCGTCAGGCGGAACGACCGAGGAGCGACAGCGCCAGGTCCGGCTCGTCGGTGCAGATCCCGTCCACCCCGATCGCGATCGCCCGGCGGATCGCCTCCTCCCCGTCGACGGTCCACACGTTCACCTCGACCCCGGCCTCGTGAGCGCGCGCGACGGTCGCCGCGTCGAGATCACCGTGCCAGGGATGCCACACCGGGTGGCTCGGTGTCCCAGCGTCCAGGAGCTGGTCGAGAGCCGATGCCGCCGGGGCCTCGGTCAGCAGCGCGGTGCGGGGACCGGCGAGCTCGCGTACCCGGTCCACCGTCGCACGATCGAAACTCGAGATGAGCCAGCGGTCGTTCGGTTCGGATCGTCCGCGGAGGGCCTCGACCACGCGATCCGCGATCGACCGATCCGGGTCGAAATCGGGGTCCCCCTCGGAGTTCTTGATCTCGATGTTCACCATCGCAGGAGCGCAGGCGTCGAGTGCGGAGTGAAGCTCAGGGAGCCAGTCAGGGAGTTCATCGCGTCGCGACTCACGAATGACCCGCCCGTCGGGGAGCTGGGCGTCGTGGTGGATCACCAGCGCCCCGTCGACGGTGCGCCGGACATCGAGCTCGATTCCATCGGACCCGAGGGCGACCGCCGCTTGGAACGCCTCGAGGGTGTTCTCGCGGGCGCGCCGGTTGGCACCTCGGTGAGCGATGACATTGGTCGGTGCCGGCGATGCCACGAGAGGAACGTAGCCGCGGTGACAGCGGCGCGGACATGCCCATATCGCCGTCGCCGACAAGGTGCCATCTCCCATGGCGATAGGGGCATGTGAACCCCGCATGACATCTTGTGCCGGACCGGGCCGGGTCCTAGGTTCTGCGGCGTCCCCCGGGCGCGAGTGTTCACCCGGCGGCAACCCGTCCGCCTCGGGCGGGACACGCGAAACGAAGCGAATCGACCCCTCGAGAATCCAGACAGGAGCCGCAAGATGATCGTCGCCCCGAACCCCGCCCTCGACCAGGCTGACGACAACTGGCGGGACCGGGCTCTGTGCAGGGAGACCGATCCGGAGCTCTTCTTCCCCATCGGCACGACCGGCCACGCCGTCGGCACCATCGAGCAGGCCAAGCGCATCTGCTCGGGATGTCAGGTGGTCGACGACTGCCTCGACTACGCCCTCGCGACGAACCAGGACTCGGGCATCTGGGGCGGGCTCTCCGAGGAGGAGCGCCGCGACATCCGTCGCCAGCGGGCCGCGGCCCGTCGCGCCGAGCGCGCCGCAGCCGCGACCTGACCCGCGGATCCTGATCCGACTGGATCAGCTCGTCGAATCGATCAGCGAGCGCTCGACGCCGCGCTCCAGTCGGGACCGCTCACGGTGATTGAGCGGCCTGTGGGTACTGATGTCGATCTCGATCTCGCCCGTTGACTCTTGATGGGTCTCGATGTCTCCGAGCAAGATGACCTCGGTCAGGCCCGGACCACCCGCGAGATCGCGTAAGGACGTCACCACTCGCTCCTCGTCGATCCGCTCGTTGACCCTGACCCGAATCTTCGTGGCCGAGGGATCCTGGGAGAGGTTGCGTACGTGCGCCAACGCATGGTTCGGAAGATGGACCGCGCTCTCGTCATCGCGGAGACGTGTGCTGAACAGACCGATGTGGTCGACGACCCCTCGCACCTTGGTCCCATTGACCGTCTCGCACTCGATCAGGTCGCCCGCCCCGTAGCGGTCTTCGAAATGCACCAGAAGACCGGTCAAGTAGTCATTGACCTTGTGCTGGCCACCGATGGCCATAGCCGCGCCGAGGAACCCCGCCGACGACAGGAAGAAAGCAGCATCGACCTCGAGCACGTGAAACACCACGATGAGTGTGACGATCCACACGACAACCGATACGAGGTGATTCAGCACGCGCGACGCGGCATCGATGCGCTGTCGACGACGCTGCTCCCGAACCGTCGTCGACTCGTCCTCGCCTCGAGTGGATCGCACACGCCAAGGACCTGCCTCAAGTCGGACAGCACGATCAGCCAGTCGACGAACGACACGACGGATGACAAGGCCGGTCAACCGGGTGAGCATCCAGGCCGTGATGATGATGGCGGCCACGAGAATCGGCCGTGGGACGGTTTCCATGGCGCGAAGCATGCCAGCGCGGCAGCATCACGGTGGGTCAGCGCCGCGTGTCTCCCGTCACGCGCTCGGGCCGGGGCAGGCGATCACTCCTCCGAGGTGGGAACCCGCAGCCGCACGACGGTTCCGTGGGCCGTCCCACCGGTGTCGAGCCCGGCGCTGGCCAGGTCGTCGACGGAGGCCGGCATCATCTCGATGGTGCCCGCCAACTCAGTGGTGACGAGGGTGCGCACGATCGACAGGCCGAGGCCGGTGGCCTGCTCCAGATCGAAACCTCTGGCGACCCCTCGACCGTCGTCGACCACGGTGATGGTGAGATGGTCGTCGTCGTGGGCGAGCCCGACCACGACCGAGCCACCACCCGACCCCTCACCGAAGGCGTGCTCCACCGCGTTCTGCAGCAATTCGGTCAGCACCACCGAGAGCGGGGTCGCGATCGTCGCGGGGATGCGCCCGCCGTCGCCCTCGACGGTGAACTGGACGGGACGATCAGGCGACTGCAGGCCCTCCTCCGCGAGTCGGAGCAGCGGGCGGACGATCTCGAGGAAGGTGACATCGTCACCGGGCTCCCGCGACAGGGCCTCGTGGACCAGCGCGATGGTCCGGATGCGCCGAACCGATTCGCCGACCGCGGAGACGGCCTCGGGGTGGGTGAGGCGCCGCGACTGGAGCCGCAGGAGCGACGAGATCGTCTGCAGGTTGTTCTTCACCCGGTGGTGGATCTCGCGGATGGTCGCGTCCTTGGACATGAGCAGTCGATCGCGACGGCGCAGTTCGGTCACATCGCGCACCAACAGCACCGCTCCGGCAACCTCGCCCGCGGTCAGGAAGGGCACACACCGGCAGAGCAGCGTGACGTCCGAGCCCTGTTCGAACTCCTCGATCACCGGAACCCGACGTTCGAACGCCTGACGCACCGGCCCGTCGTGGAATCCGATCTCGGCGAGGTGCAGTCCGACCGCGCTCGTCCGGATGCCGACACGGTGCAGAGCCGAGTTCGCGTTCGGCGACACGTAGCGGACGGCGCCGTCCCCATCGAGGAACATGACGCCGTCGCCCACTCGGGGAGCGGCGCTGGAGTCGCCGACCCGGGCCGAGAAGGGGAACTCCCCGTCGACGATCATGTCGACGAAGTGGTCGAAGATCTCGGTGTAGACCCGCTCCAGCTCGCCCGGACGTCGCCCGGAGAGCTCGACCCACTCCTTGGTCATCACGGCGATGACCTGCCCCTCGTGGCGCACGGGGATCGCCATCATCCTGGAGGGGTCAGCCATGTCCTCGACCTCCACCTCCCCCTCGGTGATGGCCCCGGTGGCCTGTGCCGCCGCGAGCAGCGGCGCCTCGGTGTCATTGGCCGTCACCCCGACGAAGTCGGTGGCGAAGATCGTCTGACCGGTGGCGGGGCGCACCTGTCCGACGGTGAGCCACGCGCCGTCGCGGGTCTCGACGTAGAGGAGCAGATCGGAAAAGGAGAAGTCGGCGAGGATCCCCCACTCCGACACCAGCCGGTTCAGGTGTGCGATCTGGTCCCGGTCGAGGTCGGTCTGCTCGCGGACGTGGTCAGTCAGCGTCGACATCGACTCCGAGTCTGCCCCACGAGGCACCGCGCCGACGGCATCCCCGACGGCAGGTACCCTTCGCTCATGGACACCGCCCCGTCGTCGCCCACCGTCTCCGACATCCGACCCGTCGTCGACGCGGATGCGGAGCGGGCCTCGTTCACCACGTTCGAGGAGAGCACCGCCGCCGACTGGTCCGTGATCGCCTCACAGTTGCCCGTCACCCAGGCCATCGCCGCCGCCAACATCGTCGAGCAGTTGCGCATGCTCGAACGCGACCATGGCGGCTTCCCGGTGAGCCGACTCGAGCACAGCCTCCAAACCGCGACCATGGCCGAGGAGGACGGTCGCGACGCCGAGTACGTGCTGTGCGCCCTCCTCCACGACATCGGTGACACCCTCGCCCCGTACAACCACCCCGACATCGCCGCCGGGATCCTGAAGCCCTTCGTGTCACCGGCCAACCACTGGATGGTCGAGCACCACGGCATCTTCCAGGGCTACTACTTCTGGCATCACATCGGTCTCGACCGCGACGCCCGCGAGCGTTTCCGTGGCCACGAGTTCTTCGAGTACACCGAGGAGTTCTGCGCCAAGTACGACCAGGCCGCCTTCGACCCCGACTACACCAGCGCTCCCCTCGAGCACTTCGAGCCGCTGATCCGTCAGTTCTTCGTACCGGAGTCGAGCACCGAGACGTACAACGCCTTGAGATAGCCCCCGAAGCGGAAACCGATCGGGTGGTCGACCGGGTGGCCGGTGCGACGGATCTCCCGGATTCGCGCGCCTCGGTGACGCGCGGCGCGCAACAGGGCCTCGGAGAGCGCATCGACGTCGACGCGGGCCGAACATGAGGCCTGGACGAGCGTCCCACCCGACCGGGTGAGCGCCAGGCCCAGCCGGGCGAGACGCTCATAGGCCCCGAGTGCCCGAGGCACCTGGTCGGCGGACCGAGCGAACGACGGTGGGTCGAGGATGACGAGGTCGAACTCGCGGCCGTCGGCCACCATCGCCTCCAGCACCGCGAAGGCGTCTCCCCTCGTCGAGGTCACACGACAGGCCGCCACCTGACCGACACGCCGATTGCGCCGAAGGTTGTCCTCGGCGGTGAGGAGCGCCGGCTCGCTGACATCGACCATGTGAACCGAACGCGCGCCCCCGGCGGCAGCGGACAGCGAGAACCCTCCGGTGCTCGAGAAGACGTCGAGCACCTCCGCGCCCTCCGCCATCGATCGGACCAGGGCACGGTTGTCGCGTTGGTCGAGGAAGTGGCCGGTCTTGTGGCCGGCGATGACGTCGACTCCCAGCTGCAGTCCGCGCTCGAGGATCTCGATCGGACCGTCGGGGGCCTCACCCATGAGCACAGCGCCATCCGCGGGACCGTCCGCGCCGTCGGTGAGGGTCCGCGAGGTGCGGAGCACGACGCGCTCCGCCGCGGTCCGCTCGATGAGGGGTGTGACGACCGCTCGGAGGTTGGGCAGCCACGCCGGCGTGTACACCTTCGCGACCAGGGTGGAGTCGTACCGGTCGACCACGAGGCCGGGCAGACCGTCGTTCTCGCCGTGGATCAGCCGGTAGGCGGTGGTGTTGGGATCGGCGGCGAGGGACGCGCGTCGTTGCAGAGCCGCATCGATGCGCGAGGCCCACCACGCGACATCGATCTCGGTGGGTCGACCGTGATGGAGGAGGCGTACCCGGATCGGCGACGCCGGGTCCCAGAGCCCGATGCCGGCGAAGCGGCGGTCGGGGTCGAAGACGACCGCGAGGTCACCGGCCGACCCGTCACCGGCGCGTGAGATCGATCCGTCGAAGAGCCAGGGGTCGCCTCCGCGGACCGCCCGGGCCCCGGCCGCGGTGGCGTGCACCGCGACGCGTCGCTCCCCCGGGTCGGGGAGCGCATCGAGCGTGGTCACTGCCAGCCTCCGCTGAGTTCGGCGAGCGCGGCGACCGTCACCGGGTCATCGGCGGTCTCCGGGGTCTCGAGCACCGGCGCGTCGATCTCCATCGACTCCAGACGTCCTCTCCGACGCTCGGCTGAGCGGGCGAGTCGTTCCACGACGGACCGGACCGCTTCGGCGTGCTCGACGTCGAGGCCGTCCACCCCGGACATGACCCCATCCACGTCGAGGGTTGACGGCACGCGATTGGCGATCACGAGATCGAGCGCGTGTCGCCTCGCGAGGAGTTCGATGGAGAACTCCGACGTCTCGCGGACCGGGTTGGGCTCGGGGGTCGTCACGGCGACGAACGCGGTCCGGTCGCTCCGGAGGAGCCGCTCGACGGCGCCGGCCCGTCGGACGAACTCGGGCTCGAGGGTGATGAACAGATCGAAGAAGGTGGTGATGTCCTTCAGGAACCTCGCGCCGAGGATGACATCGGCGACGAGGTCGAATCCGCGGGAGGCCAGCGCCGCGAGGCGACTCCTCCCCGGCGATGTCAGCAGCCGCGCCAACCTCGAGGCGAAGAACTCGCGCATCCGGTCCGGTGCGTCGATCACGTCGAGGGCGTGCCGTGCCGGCGGGGTGTCCACCACGATGAGGTCGTACTCCCCGGACAGATGGTGCTCGTACACAGCGTCGAGGGCGAGGTAGTCGTGGCTCCGCGCGAACCGGTCGGTGAGGTTCCTGAAGAGGGGGTCGGCGATGAGGGCCTCCGCGGCCTCGTCGTCGGGGGCGAGACGGCGTACGAGGTCGTCCCAACCACGGCGCGTGTCAACCATGACGGAGTCGAGCACCCCGCTGCCGGGTACCTCGACCCGACCGTCTCCCTCGAGACCGAGGGCGTCGGCGAGCCGGCGGGCCGGATCGACGGTGATGACGAGCACGCGCCGGCCGTCGATGGCGGCGCGCACGGCGAGCGAGGCCGCCGTCGTCGTCTTGCCGACACCCCCCGGGCCACACACCAACAGCACCTCGCGCTCCACGAGGAGCCGGTTGACCGTGGTGAGTCCGTTCTCAGCCACGGGCCTCGTCCTCGCCCGTCAGGTGCGCGACGAGCGCATCGATCCGCTCGCTGAGGGCCACGACGATGCCTCCCTCGTCATCGGCCTCGACCTCGGGGAGCACGGCTCCCGCCACACCGTCACCGGCCTCATCAAGCAGGTCACCGAGCACTCGTCCCGCCCGGTCGGCTCGGGCTGCCGAGGCGACCACCGTGGCAGCCCCCGGCACGCCGGCGCTCTCAGCTCCGCGCAGCGCCTCGACCGCCACCGGGTCGAGCCCCGCCTCGGGCACGCGGTTCACGACCACGGAGGCGACCGCGACACCGGTATCGGTCGAAATGGTGTGGATGAGCTCCGATGTCTCGGCGACGGGGAGGTCCTCGGCGAGGGTGACGACCACCACTCCGGTCCGCACTGGGTCCTCGAGGATCTCTGACATCCATCCGGTCTGCTCGGCGATCACCCCGGAGTGCACGAACTCCGACATGGCCCGCGGCGCGTCGATCTGGGAGACGACATGACCGGTCGCCTCGGCGTCGACGATCACCAGGTCGTAGTTGTCACGACGCACCTCGTGGCAGACCTTGCCGATGGCGAGGATCTCGCGGACCCCCGGTGCCGCGTCGGCGACGTAGTCGAAGATCCGGGCGAGCGAACCCACCCGGTCGATGAAGGGGATCTTGACGAAGAGACGGATGTACTCGCGGAGCGCCCGTTCGGTGTCCATCGACATGGCGTCGATCTGGACCTCACCCCCGGCACCGATGCTGACGGTCGTCGGGTCGAAACCGAGTTCACCCACCCCGAACGACGCGGCGAGTCGGCCGCTGCCGTCCATCTCGCACACCAGCACCCGGTCGCCGGAGCGAGCGGCAGCGATCGCAGCTGCCGCGGTCACCGAGGTCTTGCCGACACCGCCCTTGCCGGTGACGATGAGCAGCCGGCGGCGGCCCACTCGGCTCAGCCGCCGAAGCCGATGCGCCGTTCGCCGTCGGCGGAGCCGATCTCGACGTAGGCGATCTTCGACGCGGGCACCGCCACCCGACGTCCGCGGCGGTCGTCGACCCACAGCACGTCGGAGGCGCCCGACATGGCGGCCTCAACGCGACTCATCAGATCGTCACGGGATGAGTCGTCGACCTCGACGGTCACCTCGCGGGGGGCCTGCGTCACTCCGATGCGTACGTCCACGGACGAGACGGTACCTGTCGTCGGGCTCCGGAGCCCACCTGCGCTCAGGTCAGGAGGAGTTCCCCGATTCGCCGCGAGGCGACGCGCAGCCCGATGACGGTCATCACCACGAGCACCGCGGCATGTCCGAGTAACCCCCAGGACGCCTCACCGAGACAGGCGGCGCGCACCAGCGAGACGCCGTGGTAGAGCGGCGAGAGCTGGGCCACCCAGGCCAGATCCCCGTAGGACGACACCGGGTAGAAGGTGGCCGAGAGCACGAACATCGGGAGGGTGGCGGCCGGAATGAACTCGAAGTCGTTCCAACCGCGCATGAACGTGGTCACCGCCATCCCCACCGATGCGAACGCCAGCCCGATCAGCACGCAGGCCGGGACCGCGAGCAGGGCCCACCAGGTCACCACCATGCCGAGCGCGGTCATGCACACCAGGAACGCGACCGAGTACATCACCCCGCGCATCAGGGCCCAGCTGATCTCCCCGACGGCGACGGCGCTCGGTCCGAGCGGTGTCGCGAGCACCGTCTCGTAGAGACGGGCATGCTTCAGTTTGAAGAAGATGTTCATGGTCGAGTCGTAGACGGCGCCGTTCATCGCCGAGGAGGCCATCAGCGCCGGGGCGACGAAGACGGCGTAGTCGACCGGACCCGCGGCGGTCTCGATGTCACCGACGAGGGCGCCGAATCCGATGCGGATCGACAGCAGGTAGAAGAGCGGCTCGAAGAATCCACTCACGATGATCAACCAGGTCCGCCGGTACACGAGGATGCTGCGCTCAACCATCCGACCGGCGCCGCGAAGGGTGCCGGGCACGGCGCGGAGCGTCGGGGCCATGACCGCCTGGTCGACGACGGTCATCGGGTCAGCCTCCGGTGGAAGGTGATCCGACACACGACGTACCCGGCGAGGGTGAGAACGCTCAGGTAGGCGAGGTGGCCAACGGCGGTCAACGGCTCGATACCCGCGGTGGTGAGGCCGCGACAGAGCTCGACACCATGCCACAGCGGCGTGAACCAGGCCACCGGCCGCAGGGCCGCCGGCAGCGACTCGACCGGGTAGAACGCCCCTCCGAAGAGGAACAGCGGGATGACCACGAACCGCTGGATGGCGGCGAAGGAGGCCTCCCCCTCACGGGTCGAGGTCCAGGCACCCATGGCCATGGCGAAGACCATGCCGCAGAGCGCTCCGGCCAGGGCGGCCGGCACGACCCCCCACCCGCGCGTCGACGGAATGGCGGCCAGCACCAAGGCGACGCCACTCGTACCGAGCAGGATGCGGCTCACCCACCAGAGCACCATGCCGTTCACGACATCCCGCGGGGCGACGGGAGTCGCCGTCATCGCCTCGAACGCCCGACGCCACTTGAACCCGTCCATCACCGGATAGGAGGCCTCGAAAGTGGCGGTCTGCATGGCGGTGGTCGCCATGAGCGCCGGCCCGAGGAAGGCGGCATAGCCGAGGCCACCGAGGGCCGCGGTCGATCCGGCCCGTTCATCGACGAGCGCCCCCACCCCGAAACCCATCCCGCCCAGGAAGACAAGCGGCTGGAGCATGCTGAGCAGGACCGACGACCGCCAGGCCCGCCACACCGTGACCACCTGGGCCTCCCAGACGCGGATCGCCGCTGGTGTACCCCTCCCCATGACCGTCGAACTCACTCGACGAGGCTCCGGCCGGTGAGTCGGAGGAACACGTCCTCGAGGGAACTGCGGCGCACGAGGGACGCCAACGGCTCGATCCCCCGGCGATGCGACTCGGCTAGGGCCTCCTCGCCGTCGTCCGCGTAGACGAGGACGCGATCCGGGAGGACCTCCACCCGCTCCCCGACATCGGCGAGGCGCTCAGCGGCGTCGGAGATGCTGGACGGGAGTCGCAGTTCGAGCACCTCTTTGGTGGAGTGCTCGGTGATCAGCCCGCGAGGAGTCCCCTCGGCGACGATGAGCCCCCGGTCCATCACGACGAGCCGATCGCAGAGCTGCTCCGCCTCATCCATGTAATGGGTGGTGAGGACGAGCGTGACCCCCTGCTCCTTCAGTCGGTAGAGCCGCTCCCAGAGCACGTGTCTCGCCTGCGGGTCGAGTCCGGTGGTCGGCTCGTCGAGCAGCAGCAGCTCGGGGCGGTTCATGAGGCTGCGGGCGATCGTCAGCCGACGCTTCATCCCTCCCGACAGGGGCTCGACCCGCGAACGGGCTCGGTCGGCGAGTTGGACGAACTCGAGGAGTTCGAGCGCCCGTTCCCGACACTCGCGACGCGGGATGTCGAAGTACCGGCCGTACATGACGAGGTTCTCCACGAGGGTGAGTTCCTGGTCGAGGTTGTCGGTCTGGGGCACCGCGCCCATCCGCGCGCGGATCGCCGCACCGTCCGCGGCAGGTTCGAGGCCGAAGATGTCGAGGCGCCCGGAGGTCACCGGGGAGACGCAGCCGACCATGCGCATGAGGCTCGACTTGCCGGCGCCGTTCGGCCCGAGGAAACCGAAGAACTCCCCTCGACCCACCTCGAACGAGACACCGCGGACGGCCTCGAAGGAGCCGAATGACTTACGGACGTCGGTGGCGGAGATCACGGGCACGGTGGCGCACGCTAACGGGGCGGCCGCGCTCAGGACTGACCGCGGTCAGGGGTGCCAACGACGGCGACGGTAGGTCCAGGTCGGCACCCGGCCGTCGGCTGGGGGCAGCAGGGCCTCAATGTCGTCGTGGCGTCCCGCCGCACGGAGGACATCGAGGAGATCCTCGTACTCGTGCAGGCTCTCGCTCTGATCGACGAGCAGGTAGCGACGTCGGCCGACGAGGGCGACGAGGGGACCCGGGGCGAGGTCGCGGCGGCGCGCCGACAGCGAGGGACGACCCCGGCTGATGGCGGTGATCCGCGTCCACGGCAACCGCTGTCGTCTGAGGATCATGCGTCGCTGCACGCCGTCGATGTCGAGCCGGCAGGCGACCGGCAGGTCGAGGAGGACCGCCGAGAGGAGCAGGACACCGGCGACGGTGACCACGTTCGCAGTGATCCCACCACCGGCGGCGAGGCCGGCGAGGCCGAGTGCGAGGAGCGCCGACGAGCCGATGAGTCCGCTGGCGATACCCCGCCAACTCGAGTGCACCGTCACCGACGCGGTGTGGTCAGTCATCGCGAGGTGATGTCGACCAGCGTCTCACCCGGTGCGAGCGGATGGTGGCAGGCGACCTGCTGCCCGCCCGGCACCTCGCGCAGTTCGGGCGACTCGGTGCGGCACTCCTCGGTGGCGATCGGGCATCTCGTGTGGAACCGGCACCCGGCGGGAGGGGACGCCGGGCTCGGCACATCACCCTGCAGGAGGATCCGGCGACGTTCGCGCTCCCGGCGCGGATCGGCGATCGGAACCGCCGACAGCAGGGAGTGCGTGTACGGGTGGCTCGGCCGTTCGTAGATGGCGTCGCGCGGACCGATCTCGACGATCTTCCCGAGGTACATGACCGCCACCCGATCGCTCGTGTGGCGCACCACCGAGAGGTCGTGGGCGATGAAGATGTAGGAGAGGTCGAATTCCTCCTGCACCTCGTCGAGCAGGTTGAGCACCTGAGCCTGGATGCTGACGTCGAGGGCCGAGACCGGCTCGTCGAGGACGATCACCTTGGGGCGCAGCGCGAGGGAGCGGGCGATGCCGATCCGTTGACGCTGCCCACCCGAGAACTCGTGCGGATAGCGGTTGCCGTGCTCGGGGAGCAGGCCGACCCGGGTCAGCAGGTCGGAGACGCGATCCGCGGCCTCATCCTTCGGGACGCCGTGGATGTGCATCGGCTCGCCGATGATGTCGCGGACCGGGATACGCGGGTTCAACGACGCGTAGGGGTCCTGGAACACCATCTGGATCTCGCGACGGAGTTCGCGCAGATCCTGTCGACCGGCAGTGGTGATGTCGCGGTCGCCGAGGGTCACCTGACCCGAGGTCGGGGCCACGAGGCGCAGCAGCGACCGTCCGAGGGTCGTCTTGCCGCATCCCGACTCGCCGACGACGCCGAGGGTCTCGTTGCGCATGAGGTCGAAGGAGACCCCGCTGACGGCCTGCACGCGTCCCACCTCGCGTCGGAACACCCCGGCGCGGATCGGGAACTCGGTGACGAGGTCGCGGACGCTGAGCAGCGCCTCGCCGGTCACGATCGACATCTCATCGCTGACGGCGCTCATGACGTCGCCTCCACTGCGAGCAGGTCGGCGTGATGACACCGGCTCGAGTGCCCGTCACCCACGGTCTCGAGCAACGGGACGCTGTCGGCGCAGACCTCGGACGCCATCGAGCAGCGGGGTCGGAACGGGCAGCCCGAGGGCGGGTTGAGGAGGCTCGGCGGGTTCCCCGGAATCGGGATGAGCCGGTCGGTCTCGGACACGAGGTCGGGGATCGAGTCGAGCAGGGCGCGGGTATAGGGGTTGCGCGAGCGGTAGAAGATGTCGTCGACGCCCCCGGTCTCGACGAGTCGGCTCGCGTACATCACCTGCACCCGGTCGGCCGCGCCGGCCACGAGGCCGAGGTCGTGGGTGATCAGCAGCATCGCCGAGCCGGTGGCCTCCTGGACGTCGCGGAGCACCTCCATCACCTGGGCCTGCACGGTCACGTCGAGAGCGGTGGTCGGCTCGTCGGCGATGAGGATCTTCGGCTCGTTGGCGATCGCCATGGCGATCATCGCCCGCTGGCGCATCCCGCCGGAATACTCGTGGGGGAACTGGTCGACCCGACGGCGCGGTTCGGGCACGCCGACCAGGTCGAGCAGTTCGATCGCCCGGGCCCGGGCCGCCTGCTTGGAGACGTCGCGGTGGGTTCGGATCGCCTCGATGATCTGCGAACCGACCGAGAACACCGGGTTCAGCGCGGTCATCGGGTCCTGGAAGATCATCGCGATCTCGTCCCCACGCACAGCCCGCATGTCGCGATCGGAGAGCGACAGCAGGTCTCGTCCCTCGAAGGTGGCCCGGCCCGAGATACGGGTCGACTTGGCGTGGAGGCGCATGAGGGTGAGCGCGGTCACCGACTTGCCCGAGCCCGACTCGCCGACGACCGCGAGCACCTCTCCGGCATGGAGTTCGAAGCTCACGTCGCTGACGGCCTGAACGACGCCCGCCTTCGACGGGAAGCCGACGTTGAGACCTTCGACGACGAGCACCGGATCAGTCATCGCTGCCCGTCCTCTCGCTGCGCGCCCGGGGGTCGAGCGCGTCTCGCAGACCGTCGCCGAGGAAGTTGACGCACAGGACGATCATCACGATGACGAGGCCGGGGGTCAGCACCCGCAGCGGATCGTTGTCGATGTTCCCCTTGGCATCGGCGACCAGACGTCCGAGGGAGGTGTCGGGTGGACGCACGCCGAGACCGAGGAACGAGAGGGTGCTCTCAAGGACGATCACCGAGCCGAGCAACAGGGTGATCTCGACGGTGACAGCGCCGACGACATTGGGAAGGATGTGCCGGGTGATGATGCGCAGGTGGGAGGCACCGGCCGCCCGGGCCGCCATCACGTACTCCTGTTCCTTGATCGAGAGCACCACCCCTCGGGCGACGCGGGCGATGCGGACCCACAGCAGACCGGCGAGGACGATCGAGAGCCGCCACCAGTTCGAGCCGAAGTTCAGAGCGAACACCGACAGCACGATGAGGGCCGGCACGACGAGGAAGAGGTTGATCACCTGGGCGATGACCGCGTCGACGGCGCGGCCGAAGTAGCCGGCGAGCGATCCGATGATGGTGCCGATGGCGGTCGCGGTGACCGCTGAGAGCAGGCCGATGGCGAGTGAGTAGCGGCCGCCTCGGGCCGTGCGTACGAACAGGTCGCGCCCGATCTCGTCGGTGCCGAACCAGTGCTCCCGTGATGGGCCCTGGAGGCGGTTGAGCACATCGGGCTTGTCGAAGGGGTAGTCGTTGATCATCGGGCCGACGATGAACCCGAGGGTGATCAGGATGAGGCCAAACAGTCCGAGGATGGCGAGGCGGTGGTGGATGAACCGCTCCCAGGCGAGCCGTCCGAACGACTTCGGTTTCTCGGCGAGGCCTTCGAGGGCGTTGGCGGAGCTCTGATCGACGGTGCTCATGTCAGTCGAACCGGATCCGTGGGTCGAGGATGCCGTAGAGCAGGTCGGCGATCAGGTTGAACACGACGGTGATGACACCGGTGAAGATGACGAATCCGAGGACGAGCGCCAGGTCGGGTTCGGCGAGGGCCTTGAGGAAGGCTGGGCCGAGGCCGGGCCAGGAGAAGATCGACTCGGTCACCACTGCTCCACCGAGCAGGGCCGACAGGCTGAGCGCCCAGAGGGTGACGATGGGGATGAGCGCGTTGCGGAGGGCGTGGCGCCACACGACGCGGCGCTCGTTGAGGCCCTTCGCGCGTGCTGTTCGGATGTAGTCCTGATTGAGGGTCTCGAGCATGGCCGCTCGGCCGAACCGACTGTCGGCCGCGATGCCGAGGATGGCGAGCGAGGTGGCGGGGAGTGTGATGTCGCGCAAGAGTTCGAGGACGTTCTCGCCGGTCTTTCGTCCAGTGTTGAACGGTTTGACCCCGAACCAGTTCTCGAACTGGACGCCGAAGATGTTCTGCAGGAGCAGCGCCATCACGAATGAGGGGAAGGCGAAGCCGATGAAGCTGATGCCGGTGAAGAAGTAGTCGCCGAAGGAGTACTGCCGACGCGCCGAGTAGACACTCAGCAGGAGGGCGATGATCGATCCGAAGATGAATGCCGGCACGGCGATCATCGCGGTGTTCCATCCGCGTACCCGCAACACCTCGCTGACCGGAAGGCCGATCGATGAGGAGAAGCCGAGATCACCGGTCGCGGCGTCCTGGAACCAGAGGAACGGCCGCAACCAGATGGAGACGTCGAGGTTGTACACCTCGAGGATGCGGTCGTAGCCCTGCTGGCACTTGGGCAGACACAGGTAGAAGTCAGCCAGCGGGTTGGTGGTCGCCGAGACGCCGACGTGCACGAGGTACAGCGTCAGCATCAACAGTGGGATGGTCGCGAGGACTCGGCGCAGGACGTAGGCGAACAACGGCGGAACCTTAGTGCTGGGCGGGGCGTGACCCCGCAGGTTCGATCGGGTGAACGGGTCGGGCCCCGGTGGTCTCCCACCGGGGCCCGATCCCTCTCCGTCGTGTCACGTGGACCCGACGGTCAGTGTTTGGACTCTTGATCCGTCGGCTCAGCCGTCGAACTGGAAGTCGACCACGTTGGTGAGCGGACCAGCGCCCTGGGCGTCCGGAGCGACACCGGCCGACACGAGGTCGGAGGTGTAGCCGTAGAACGAGGGCTTCTGGGTGATCGGCATCATGAAGAGGCCGTTCTCCGCGTCCATCTCGAGGGTGGTCGCGTACTTGTCCATGGTGTTGTAGCAAGCGGCGCGCTCGGCATCGTCGACGGTGCCGTCGCAGGTGTCGATGAGCGCGTCGAACTCGGCGTTCTGGAAGCCGTAGGTGTTGTTCCCGCCGGTGCTCCGGAGGATGCCACCCATGCCACCGGGCCACGGGCCACCGACCCATGCGAACTGGGTGATCTCCCAGGTGTCGCAGTTGCCCTCGGCTCCGCCGCTCGCGGCGCAGGCCAGGTGGTCCTCGCTGAACGGGATACCGAAGTAGGCAGCGCCCTCGATGTTGTCGATGACGATCTCGATGCCGGCCTCGGCGAACTTGGCCTGGAGGAGCTCCTGCTGGATCTCACGCAGACGGTTGCCGCCGGTGGTGCCGACGCGCAGCGAGAGGCGTCCGTCTTCCGGATGCTCGTAGATGCCGTCGGAGCCCATCGTGTAGCCGGCCGACTCGAGGGAGGCCTTGGCGGAGTCGATGTCTCCGGCGCCGTAGCCGGCGTCGCCGGCGTGGTTCTCGTACGGGCCCTGGTTGGAGAGCCAGAACACGTTGCCGAGACCCTCAGCGGGGAGGGAGTCGCCGAACAGCGGGGTGTAGAGACCAGCCATCACCTCGGACTTGTCCATGGCGAAGGCGAGGGCCTCGCGGACCTCGGGGCGCTCGACGTGCTTGGCGTTGAGGTTGAGACCCCAGTGCTCGAAGACCGGACCGGCCGACGACATCACCGTGAAGTCATCGCTCGAGGAGAGCTGCTCGAAGGCGAGCTGCGGCTGGGTCATGATGATCTGCGCCTCGCCGGCGAGCAGAGCGTTGATCTGCGCGTCGGTGTCGGTCACGAAGTTGATCTGGACACCGTCGACGTAGGCAGCGCCCTTGTTGACCGAGTCGGGGCTGTTCGAGCCGTGGTACATGTCGTTGCGCACCATGTTGAACTGGACGCCACGCTCCCACGAGTCGTAGAGCATCGGGCCCGACGACGGCATGGTGGCGCCATTGTGGCTCCACTCGCGCAGGGCGTCGTTGAGCTCGGCGGCGGCCGTGGCCGGGTCGTCCGAGAAGAGGTGGGCCGGGTAGATCTCGCCCATGACGCCCTTCCAGCCGGCGTTGAAGCCGTCCCAGGTCATGGTGATCTCGGTGTCCGAGACGAGCTCGACCGCGGAGATCTGCTCGAGGAGCGAACGGTCACCGGTCAGGTACACGTACTCACCGGCATCGTCCTTGGCCATCAAGGCGTCGAAGGTGAACTTCGCGTCGGCGGCGGTGAGCGGCGTGCCGTCGCTCCACATCAGACCGTCACGGAGCGCGTAGGCGATGGTGACCGACCCGTCGTCGTTCGTGGTGGGCACGGCCTCACCGTCGAGGAGCTCGGGGTAGTAGTCGTTGCCGCCGGAGATCCCGTAGAAGCCCTCGATCATCGCGGAACGGATCCACGAGGTGATCGACAGGTTGTTCTCGGGGTCGTCGAGGTGGAGATCCGGCGGCTCCTGCTCGTGGGCCCAGATCAGGGTGCCACCCTCGGCGCCGGTGCCGGCGTCCTCAGCCGGGCTCGGCTCGTCGGCCGGCTCGTCGGCCGGCTCGTCGGCCGGCTCGTCGGCCGGCTCGTCGGCCGGCTCCTCTGCGGGGGCCTCGGCCGGCTCGTCGGCCGGAGCCTCGGCCGCTGCGGGCTCATCGGATGCGCTGTCGTCGTCGCCTCCGCAAGCTGCGATGACGAGAGACATCGCGGCGGCGGCGGCGATCAGACGACCACTTCTACGGGTCTTGATCACGGTGTTCCTCCTTGGGTGGAACCGGGAGAACGATTGGAACCGTTGCACTGCCCTCCCCTGCGGTGCACGTGGGCCGCAGGCTACCGAATTCGTGCCATAACGAAACACGGTCGGTACCCGAGGGAGGAGGCGACCGTCAGGACGGTGTGTCGACCCGACGCGTCGCGACCGACATCGACGCGGCAGCCAACAGGATGAACACCAGGAAGGCGAGCGCGAACGGCGTCAGCGAGGTGTCGATTCGCGCGGCGACGACCCCACCGAGCACCGCCCCGCCCGCCATCCGGAGGCCACCGGACAGCGACGAGGCGGTGCCGGCGATGTGCGGTACAGGTTCGAGCGCCTCGGCGTTCATGTTGGGCATCAGGAACATGAACTGGGCGAGTAGCACAGCCAGGAGCGGCATGAACACCCAGAACGACGGGGTCCCATCACCCGCGAGGGTCACCGCCACCAGCAGAACCGCGCCGATGATCAGGCTGACGAGCATGGTGTTCATGACCGGTCGCACTCCGAAGCGGCCGACGAGACGTCCGTTGACGAGCGCCGCGATACCGAAGCCGATGGCGATCACCCCGAACACCACCGGGAAGGCGCTGCGTCGCCCGAAGATCTCGCTCACGATCAACTCGGCCGAGGCGAGATACATGGTGAACACGCTCTGCAGGAACACCGAGGAGATCGAGAACCACAACGTGGGTCGGGTGCGCGCGAACTCGGCGTAGGCCGAGGCGATGTCGGAGCGGTCGAGCCGCCGGCGTCGCTCGGGCGGCAGGCTCTCCGGCAGTCGACGCGTCCATGCCGCTATGGCGACCGCCCAGATGGCGCAGGCCCAGAACACGGCGCGCCAGGGCAGGATCGCGACGATCCCGGCCCCGACCGTCGGCGCGATCACCGGCACCAGCACGAACACGGCCATGATCTGCGACATGGCTCGGGCCATCTCGACCCCTTCGAAGAGGTCGCGGGCGACGGCGGTGGCCACCACCCTCGCTCCGGCCGCACCGACTCCCCAGACGAAACGGGCCACCAGCAACAGCGGCAGGGTCGGGGCGAGCGCCGAGCCGACCGCGCCGAGCACGTAGACGGCGACGCTCGCGTAGAGCACCGACTTTCGTCCGAACCGGTCCGTGATCGGCCCGAAGAACAGCTGCGCGACAGCGAGGCCCATGAAGAAGACGGTGACCACGCCCGCCACCTCGTTGGAGTTCGGATCGAGCCCGAAACTGAGGCGCATCTCGTCGAAGGCCGAGAGCATCAGATCGATGGCCATCGCCATGAGCGCCATCACCGCGGAGAGCATCGCGAGGGTCTCATTGCGCCCCGGATGCGGACGGGTCGCCACATCGGTCGAGGCCAAGGGGGTCACGGATCGACCCTAACGAGCGACCCGCCCACCGAGACGGCTCGGCCCCATGGCTGACATCCTGTCGGCATGGGCTCCTCCGACACCGATCTCCTCGCCTCCGACGTCGCCTGGGATCTCGACCCGCTGCTCGATGGCGCCGACGGGCCACTCGAGCTCCTCGATCGGGCCGATCGTCTCGCTGCTGACCTGCGCGCCCACCGCGGAAGGGTCGCGTCGCTCGACTCCGACGGGCTGGTCGAATTGATGACGACACTGGCGGAGCTGTCCTCGCTCGTCAGTCGGGCCGGACACTTCACCTCCCTGCGATTCTCCGAGGACACCAGCGACCCGGCGGTCGCGGCGGCAATGCAGACCGTGAACGAGCGGAGCACCGCGATCAGTACTTCGTTGCTCTTCATCGATCTGGAGTGGGCCGACACCGACGACGCCCACGCCGCGGCGGTGCTCGACGACGAGCGCCTGGCGTTCTGCCGGCACCACCTCGAGAACCTCCGTCGGTACCGACCGCACCAGTTGAGCGAGCCGGAGGAGACGGTGCTGTCGGAGACCTCGCTCTCGGGGCCGGCTGCCTGGGTGCGACTCTTCGAGGAGCAGACCTCCGCCATCGAGGTCGACCTTCCCGAGGCGATGGGTGGGACCGTCGGCCTCATGACCGCGCTCGCCCAACTGCAGCACTCCGAACCGGAGGTCCGTGGGTCGTCGGCGGCGGCCGTGACCACAGCCCTCGCCCCGGGTCTGCGCACCCGGGCGTTCATCTACAACACGCTGCTGCTCGACAAGTCGATCGACGACCGCCTGCGCGACTACCCGTCGTGGATCACCAGCCGGAACATGGCCAATGAGGCGAGTGACGTGAGCGTGCAGGCGCTCGTCGACGCCGTGGTCTCCCGCTACGACATCCCGCAGCGCTGGTACGCGCTGAAGGCCGAGATCCTCGGTGTCGACCGGCTGCGCGACTTCGATCGGATGGCCTCGGTGACCGCCGGCGGGTCAGCCGAGATCGGCTGGGCGGAGGGCACGAGCATCGTGCGCGACGCCTACGCATCGTTCTCCGATGAGTTGGCCGGCATCGTCGGGCGCTTCATCGACGAGCGCTGGATCGACGCGCCGGTGCGTCCGGGCAAGCGCGGCGGCGCCTTCTGCGCCTACGGCGTGCCCGAGCACCATCCCTATGTGCTCCTCAACTGGACGAGCACCGCGCGCGACGTCGCTACCCTCGCTCACGAACTCGGCCACGGGGTGCACGGCTACCTCGCCCGCGAGCAGGGCATCTTCCACCAGTCGACACCGCTCACTCTCGCCGAGACGGCCTCGGTGTTCGGCGAGACGGTGACCAACAACCGCCTCCTCGAGTCGCTCGACGATCCCGAGGAGCGCTTCTCGCTGCTCGCCGCCACATTGGAGGACTCCATCGCGACGGTGTTCCGACAGGTGGCGATGAACCGGTTCGAGCACTCCTGCCACTCGCACCGCCGTGAGGTCGGAGAACTGTCCGTCGAGACCTTCGGCGACTACTGGGCCGAGAGCCAGACGGCGATGCTCGGCGAGGCGGTCGAGGTGACCGAGGGATATCGCACCTGGTGGAGTTATGTGCCGCATTTCATCGCCACCCCCGGCTACGTGTACGCCTACGCGTACGGGCAGTTGCTGGCGTTGTCGGTCTACGCCCGCTACCGGGAGCAGGGCGACTCGTTCGTGCCGGCCTACCTCGACATGCTGCGCGCCGGAGGGTCGATGTCGCCCGAGGCGCTCACCGCCATCGTCGGATGCGATCTCACCGACCCGGGGTTCTGGTCGGCCGGGCTCGACATCGTCGAGGGGCAGTTGAACGCCGCCGTCGACGCCGCCCGGGCCGCCGGTCGGCTCTGAGTCGTCGCTGATCGTCAGCGGCCGCGCGGCAGGGCGAGGAGCGTCACCGCGGCGACGAGCGTCATGACCAGGGCGAAGCCGATACCGATGCCGAATCCCCATCGGTCGATGATCGCCCCGGCCGTCGGAGGTCCGACCAGCCCGCCGATCCCCGCCGCCGTGTAGGTGGCTCCGAGGATGGTCGCCATGCCGTCGGTGCCGAAGAGTTCGGCGACCACGGCCGGCGAGAGCGCGATGAACCCGCCGTAGCCGATGCCCATGACCACGGTGTAGAGCACCAGCAGCCCGTATCGGCCGTCCGAGGCCATCCAGATCAGATAGCTGCCGGCCATGGTGACGAAACTCCCCTGGAGCAGTCTGATGGCGCCGAGCCTCGCGCCGAGCGCGCCGAGACCGAGTCGACCGATGATCGAGGAGGCCCCGATCAAACCGACGAGCAACGCGGCCCGTCCCGCCTCGACCCCCCGCTCGGTCGCGTACGACTTGATGAACACGAACGGCACGAAGAGCGCGAGCGAGAGGGCGAGCGAGCCGAGGTACAGGACGACGAAGGGACGCTGGCGGGCCACCGCTCTCAGATCGACGCGGCCTCCGGCCCCCCGCGACGGTGCTCGGCGCACTCCGAGGGTGGCGAGAGCCATCGACGCGACGCCACCGATCGCGAAGATGACGTACGCCCGACGCCACCCGTGGGCCTCGATGAGGTGGGCGGCGAGCGGCGCGCACACCAGCGTGCCGGCGCCGATACCGGCGACCGCGATACCGAGGGCGGTGGTACGCCGTCGTTCGAACCATCCCCCGACCATGGCCACCATCGGCACGTAGCCACAGGCGACCGCGGTGCCGACACCGAGCCCATAGGTGATGTAGCCGAGCCAGATCGATCCGACCGCCGAGGTGGCGAGGAGCCCGAGGCCGAGGCTGACGGTGCCGACGACCATCACCGGTCGCGGCCCGTAACGGTCAGCGAATCGACCCGAGACGACACCTCCCCCGAAATAGAGGGCGGTCGTCACCGAGAACATGAGAGCCGTCAGGCCCCGACCGGTGCCGAACTCGTCGGCCATCGAATCGAAGAACGCCCCGAAGGAGTAGGCCACGCCGAACACCGTGAAGGTCGACACGAAGGCGGCCGCCACCGTTGCCCACCGGCGCACCTCGGAGATCCCCGCCGGTTCGGTAGGTCGCTCCACAACATCACATCTGATCACGCCCGCGGCGTTTGGATGGTCATCGGTGGACCAACAGGATGAAATGCGTGTAACACTTCTGAGGACCGAGTCGATCACCTCTGATGACTGTGAAATTCAGAGGCATGCAGGGAGACCGACGTGGCAGGGTCACCGTTCGATGACATTTCAGACCAACCGACAGCACGGTGGCGGAGCCTGCACCGCCCCGTGAACCGCGAGCATCCGACCCGCCCACGTCGACGTCGCGTTGCGACGAGCCTGGTCACCGGCCTCGTCGCGGCGACGGTCATCCTGCCCTCGGCTGCTGACGCGCAGGAGGACTTCGACTTCCGTCTGCTCGACACCGACGGCAACGTCCTCGACATCGACGGAAACCCGAACGACGGGGCCGAGACCCCGATCGAGGTGCCACCACCCTCGCTCCCCTCGCTCGCCTCCACGATCGACTCGGGCGTCGACCGGTATGTGCTCGTCATCGACGACGCCGACCCCGATCACTTCGCCCTCGCCCTGGCCGCCATCGTGAACGCCGGCGGACTCGTCGGAGCCCGTCACGACTCGATCGGGTCGGCTCTCGTCACCCTCTCCGGTGACCAGGCCACCGATCTCGGAGCGCACCCATGGGTGGCCGCCATCGACGTGAACCGAGGTGTCGGACTCCTCGACCGACCGACCGACCGGAGCATGCCCTCCGTGGCCGGCGATGTGGTGCCCGGCCGCTACATCGTCAGGTTGAGCGAGTCGACGAGCGATGCCCAGCGGATCGCGATCGCCGCGACCGTCGCGAATGAGATCGTGTCGACCCTCGAACAGGTCTTCGACGGCTGGGTACTCGACCTCACCGATGCCCAGGTGTCGGAACTCAAAGCCCATCCGAGTGTCGTGGACATCGAGCCCGACCGTGTCATCACCCTCGATGGGAGGACCGACTCGGTACTCCCGTCCGCCACGCAGACCGGCGCGACCTGGGGGCTCGATCGGATCGACCAGGTCAACCTCCCGCTCGACAGCTCCTACACCGACCGCAGTGACGGGACCGGCGTCACCGCCTACATCATCGACACCGGTATCTCCGCTCACAGCGAGTTCGGAGCTCGCCTCGCCTCAGGCCGCAACTTCTACACGTCGGATCAGGACGCCAGTGATGCCTCCGACTGCAACGGACACGGCACCCACGTGGCCGGAACCGTCGGCGGCTCGACCTACGGGGTCGCCGACGGGACCACCCTCGTGCCGGTGCGGGTGTTCGGCTGCACCGGCAGCACCTCGACCAGCACGATCGTGGCCGCCATCGACTGGGTGCTCACCCAGCACACCTCCGGTGACCCGGCCGTCGCCAACCTCTCCCTCGGTGGCGGCGCCTCCTGGGCTCTCGACACCGCGGTGCAGGGCCTGGTCTCGGATGGGATCGTCACCGCGGTCGCCGCCGGAAACTCGAACAACAACGCCTGCTACTACAGCCCGGCTCGCGAGTCGACCTCGATCACCGTCGGATCCACCACGAGCACCGACGCCCGCTCGTCGTTCTCCAACTACGGCTCGTGCGTCGACATCTTCGCTCCCGGTTCGTCGATCACCTCCGCCTGGCACACCGGTGGCACCAACACCATCAGCGGCACCTCCATGGCCTCGCCCCACGTGGCCGGTGCCGCCGCCGCGCTCTGGGGGACCGACCTCAACCAGACCGCCGCCGCCGTCAAGTCAGCGGTCCTGGCATCGTTCTCCACCGGCCTGATCACCGACCGCGGCCCCAACTCCCCGGACGCCCTCCTCTACCTCAACCCACTCGACGGTGGGGGTGGCTCCAACCCGACAGCCCCTGGGGCACCCACGGGGGCTGCCGCTGCCCTCGACGGAACCACCGCGACGATCTCCTGGTCGGCGCCAGCCGACGACGGCGGTGCGACGATCACGCGGTACGTCGCCACCGCCGTCGAGGACGACGCCTTCACCTGCACCTGGACGTCCGGCCCGCTCGAGTGCGACATCACCTCCCTCACCCCGGGCACCTTCACGTTCACCGTCATCGCCTCAAACTCGGCCGGTGCCTCCGATCCGTCCTCGGCGACCAACTCGGTGACCGTCTCGGTCGGCTCCAACAACGACTACTTCGTCGCATCGACCGCCCTGACCGGATCGTCCGGCACGGTCACCGACTCGAACACGGGGGCGACGTTGGAGACCGGCGAACCGCCGATCGATGTCGGCTGGGGTTCCGCGACCCTGTGGTTCTCCTGGACCGCGTCGGCATCGGGCCGACTCAACGTGGACACCTTCGGCTCGTCCTTCGACACCGTGCTCGCCGCCTACACCGGGTCGTCACTCCCCTCGCTCAACCGACTGAGCTACAACGACGACTCCCGTCAGACCGGGAACTACTACCAGAGCACTCTCACCCTCGACGTCACCTCCGGCACCGAGTACCACCTCCGGGTGAACCAGTACGGCTCGACCGGCGGGGACGTCACCCTCAACTGGGAGTTCGCGACCACCGGCGCGCCCACTGCACCCTCCGGAGTCGAGGCGCTCGCCGTCGCCGACGGCGCCGTACAGGTGCGGTGGGCCGCGAGCGACGCCTACCCCATGGTCACCGCCTACACGGTGACGTCCTCCCCGGACAGCCGGACCTGCACCTGGACGACGGGACCGACACTGTGCACGGTCACCGGCCTCACCCCGGACGCGTCGTACACGTTCTCCGTGACAGCGACCAACTCCTCGGGAACCTCGGAGGCGTCATCGGCGTCATCAGCGGTCGCCGCATCCCACCCCGGATCCGACCGCAGTTGGATCAACTCCTGGGGGCAGGACCGCGTCGACCAGGCGACGAACTCCCTCAATGGGGTGCTCTCCACCCGGGGTGACTCCTCGGTCACCAACGGTGACGCCGACCGTGGATCGGGTGCGGTGATCTTCGTGGTCGACACCGGAGTCAGCACCCACGATGACTTCGGCGCGCGTTTGGTGACCGGTCGCGACATCGTCGACAGCGACAACGACGCGTCCGACTGCGACGGTCACGGCACCCACGTTGCCTCCACCGCCGCCGGCACCAACTACGGCATCGCGACCTCCGCCACGATCGTGCCGGTGCGGGTCCTCGACTGCTGGGGATCGGGTTCCACCTCCGGCGTGGTCGCCGGTCTGGAATGGGTCGCCGACTACGACCTCACTGGCAAGAAGGGTGTCGTCAACATGAGCCTCGGCGGAGGCGCCTCCGATGCCCTCGACGCCGCCGTGGAGAACCTCGTCGACGCCGGAATCGTCGTGGTCGCCGCTGCCGGCAACTCCGACGACGACGCCTGCTCCTACAGCCCTGCGCGGGAAGCCACAGCCATCACGGTCGGGGCGACGGCGTCGGATGATCAACGGTCGTACTTCTCGAACACCGGATCGTGCGTCGACATCTTCGCGCCGGGTTCGTCGATCGAGGCGGCCTCGATCACGGGGACATCGGACACCGTCACCCTGAGCGGCACCTCGATGGCGGCCCCGCACGTAGCCGGAGCCGCGGCCCTGGTCCGCACCCAGTATCCGAGCGCGAGCGCCCACGATGTGGCCGCGATCCTGACGGCCGACGGTCGCACCGGCGTGGTGAGCGACCGGGGCACTGGCTCCCCGGACCGCTTCCTCAACGTCACGACGACGATCTACGACCTGACCGCCGCTCCGGCCACCACCGTCACAGGTGTGACCGCCACCGCGGGAGTGAACTCGGTGACCGTCTCATGGACCGCCGTGACCCCGAGTTCAGCCTCGCCGGCCGCGACCGCTCCCCCGGTGGGCACGTTCACCGTCACGGCCTCCCCGTCCGGTTCGTGCACCGCCGCCTACTACGAGTCGAGTTGCACCATCACGGGGCTCTCGGCCGGCACGACCTACACGTTCTCCGTGGCCTCCGCCGGTCTCGGCAAGACCGGTACGGCCTCGACCCCCGCGACCGCCGTGCCCTCCGCCCCGCCCAGCTCCGGTGGTGGTGGCGGCGGCGGCGGCGGTGGTGGCGGCGGGGGTGGTGGCGGTGGCGGTTCCGGTGGCGGCGGTGGTTCCGGTGGCGGCGGCGGTTCCGACGACTCGCCGGTGTCCACGCTGCAGGCCATCGCTCCCAACCGTCTCATCGACACCCGTACCGGCCAGGGAGGCGTCGCCCCGGCACGCGTCGGCGACGGTCGGATCCTCGAGGTACCCGTTCTCGGACGGGCAGGGGTCCCGAGTGCCGGGGTCTCAGCGGTGTCCATGAACGTCACAGTCACCAACACGGGCGCCACGGGAGGCTCCGGATTCCTGACGGTCTACCCCTGCGGTGCCCAGCCCGACGTCTCGAGTCTCAACTTCACAGCCGGCAGAACAGTCGCCAACGCGGTGATCGTCCCGGTCTCGGCATCGGGCTCGGTGTGTTTCGCGGCGAACGGTCAGGCCGACGTACTGGTCGATGTGAGCGGCGCGATCCTCGAGGGCTCCGGCTTCATCCCCACCAGCCCGACACGCGTGGCCGACACCCGGAACTCCGGCACGATCGGAGGAGCCAGGGTCCTCGAGGTCGGCCTGCTCGGCGTGGCCGGCATCCCCGCATCGGGAGTGTCAGCGGTGTCGATGAACCTGACGGTCACCAACACCTCGGTACCCGGGTCCGGTTACGCCACCGTGTACCCGTGCGGTGCGCGGCCGGATGCCTCGAACCTCAACTTCACGAACGGTCAGACCGTCGCGAACGCGGTCATCTCCCCGCTCTCGTCGACCGGAACCGTTTGTGTCTACGTCTACGGCTCGGCCGATGTGCTCATCGACGTGAACGGTGCCTTCCTCGATGGGTCCGGTTTCGGTGCGACAGCGCCGACCCGCCTCGCGGACACCCGTTCGGCGGGTCGCTCGGGTCTGGTGGCGAACAGCATCGTCGAGGTCCAGGTCGCCGGTCGAGCCGGCGTGCCGACCGGAGCCTCCGTCGCATCCCTCAACGTGACGGTCACCAACACGACAGCCGCCGGTGGCTACATCACCGTCTACCCGTGCGGCACCCGTTATGAGGCGTCGAACCTCAACTTCTCCACCGGCGACACGGTCGCCAATGCGGTGATCGCGCCGCTGTCGAGCACGGGAACGGTGTGCGTCTACGTGCACGGGCGCGCCGACGTGCTGGTGGATGTGAGCGGCTACCTCCCCTGACGCCTCACCACCCCCGTCCGGTTCGACCCGTTCCGTTACGCCGCCCGATCGGGCGGCGTAACACTCTCCCCATGTCAGGCGATAACAGCGGTGATGACGACAGCGAGCATCACCGAGTGCCTGATGGGCCGACCTCACGACAGACTCGGAGGCGATGACCACCCGGAGCGCATGCTCGTGCGCCGTCTCACGGAGCGCGGCCTGATGGGCGATCGAATCTCCGTGCGCGCCCTGAAGCGCGGCGACTCATCGGAGTGGTCGCGCTTCGTCGGTGACGTCGGTCCGAAGATCGTCGGCTACGCGCACCGAATGGGTTCTCGCGATCCCGACGAGGTGATGGGCGCCACCCTGGAAGCGGTGGCTCGGCGCATCGGCGAGTTCGAGGGCGGCGCGGGCGATCTTCGATCCTTCGTGTTCTCCATCGCTCATGCGCGGATCGTCGACGACCTGCGTCGCAACACCCGACGCAGCGAGGTGTCGATCGAGAACACCCTCGATCTGCTCGAGGCCGAGGAACCGAACGAGGAGACCTTCAGCGATCCAGATCTTCTCGCCGCGCTCGAACGGCTTCCGGAGGAGCAGCACCGCATGCTCGAGCTGCGGTATGTGGTCGGACTGTCGACCCGAGAGACGGCGAAGGCGATCGGCAAGTCCGAGGTGGCCACCCGCGTCGCGCTGTCGCGAGCGTTCGCGAAGCTGAAGGATCTCCTCTCGGAGGAGTTGCGTGAGGAGTCGAGCAGCGAGGGGGTGGCATCGTGATCTGGCCGCCAAACCACCGTCTCGCCCTCCGGCTCGCCGACCTGCGCGCCACCGAGGCGGCCTTCGAGGTCGACCAGGATCTCGTGGCCCGCCTGCGGTCATTGGCGATCGCCAGCTCGGCTGATCCGACGCTGGCCAAGGGTCGCTGGAAGCGCCGGGTTGGCGCCGCGGTCGGCGCGATCGGTGTGTTCGGCTGGGCAGGAGCTGCGGCCGCTGGTGCGAGCGTCGGCCTCGTGTCAACCGGTTCGCTCCCCGATCCGATCCAGAACGTGGTCGCCGATGTGCTGGAGGTCGTCAACATCGAGGTGCCGCGACCGGTGTCGTCAGTGGAGATCGTTCCCGACCCGGTCGAGGAGCCCGTGGAGGAGACGCCGCCAGCTGAGCCACCCGTGACCGAGCCGACACCGACCACGGTGGTCGAGCCGGACGATCCTGAGGAGGAGCCGATCGACGAACCTGTTGACGATCCGATCGAGGAACCCATCGCTCCACCCACCACCACGGTGCCCGACGAGTCGATCGACGATGACCTCGACGCGGACGAGTCCCCGGGACGTTCCGAGGAGGCTCCGGGCCAGACCGGCTCCACCCCGGGGCAGTCGGGAAACACTCCCGGTCAGTCGGGCAACACCCCTGCGCAGGGTGCCGAACCACCGGGCCAGGCCGGCACCACGCCCGGGCAGTCGGGTAACACTCCGGGACAGTCGGGAAGAGCTCCCGGACAGTCGAACGACAACAACAGCAACGGTCAAGGCAACACCGACAACCCATCAAGCAACGCCCCCGGCCAGTCCGGCAACAACGGGAACGGGAACAGTTCCAGCAGCGGCAACAACGGCCAAGGCAACGGCAACAGCTCCAACGACACCAACAACCCATCAAGCAACGCCCCCGGCCAGTCCGGCAACAACGGGAACGGGAACAGTTCCAGCAGCGGCAACAACGGCCAAGGCAACGGCAACGGTCGCGGAGTAGCCGCCGACGAGGCGGAGGTCGACGCGATAGCCGCCGACACCGAAGCGGAAGACGCCCCCGAGTCACCGGGTAGAAGCGAGAATGGCAACCGAGGCGGCCGGGCCGGCCGCTGAGGGAGCCAACATGCCACGACCAGCCCGTAGGGAGATCCTCGATCGCCTCGTCGACGAGGGCCGACTCGACCGCGAGGATGCTGATTCGATCGTGCGCGCGCCGGGTCTCGCCTTCTCGACACCCGAGCTCGTCGGATATCTCGCGGGCCTCATCGTGGTAGTCGGTCTCATCCGACTCCTCGCTGCGGCCGAGGCCTCCCCCTCGGCGATCGCGATCGCGCTGTTGGTGACCGGTTACGTGTCAGCAATATCGACGAGGCGAATCACAAGTGGCTCGATGTCCCGCCAACGCCTCATCGAGGTGATCGAGGTGGCGAGCGTGACCCAGTTGGCGATCGCTGTCGGGATCCTTCTCGATCAGCACCTGCTCGAATCCATCGAGTTGTCGGTCGCGATCATCGCGGCCGTGGCGTTGGCATGGGGGCTCTCACGGCTTCACACCCAGATCGCGGGGTGGGCCGTCACCTCCTCGGCCGCGCTCGTCGCGACGACCGCCTGGCTGGCCGTGGCGGATCTCGACGACCGCGCGACCCCACCTGTGTTCCTCGTGGTGGCATCGGGGCTCGTTGGCCTCGCTTCGGTGCGACGCAGTCAACCTGGAGCAGTGCTCGCGAGAGTCGCGGCGGCTGGAACCGTTGTGGTCGTGTCGATGATCTGGTTCGGCACGCACGACGGGGTTGTCGCAGCACTACCGCTCGTCGCCATCGGTCTCGGCGCGTTCGCTCTCGGCGCCAGCGAGCACTGGCTGGAGATCGCTGTCGCCGGCGCGATCACTGTGCTCATCGGTCTCGTCGGCTGGGTGCTCGACAGCGGCCTGGGCGACTTGGTGCAAGGAGTAGTGATCGTCGGGATCGGTGCGCTCTCGCTCCTCACGGTCGTCCGGGTCACCCGCACGTCGTCGGCAACCGATCACGGTTGAGCGTCTGAGAGGATCAAGGGATGGGCTCATCTCGGAAACTCTCGATCGCCTCCGTCAACGTCAACGGCATCCGGGCGGCGAAACGCAACGGAATGGAGCCATGGATCGCGGAGCGGGCCGCCGACATCGTGACCATGCAGGAGGTGCGCGCGCCCGATGACATCTTCGTCGATCACGTTGACACCATGTTCGGCGCCGACTGGCATCGGGTCCACGCCGAGAGCGAGGCCAAGGGCCGCGCTGGTGTCGCGGTGGTGTCGCATCTCCCGATCACCGCTCAGCGAATCGACATCGGTGGCAAGCACTCCCGCTACAACCGCTCGGGCCGGTGGGTGGAGGCCACCTTCGACCTCGACGGTGTCGACGCGCCGCTCACGGTCGTGTCGGCCTACATCCACACCGGCGACGCCGACAGCGACGAGAAGATGGAGGAGAAACTCGGCTTCTTCGCCGCGGTAACCGACCGGATGACCCGTCTGCGACGCCAGGGCCACCACGTCGTGGTGACCGGGGACTTCAACGTCGGACACACCGAGCGCGACATCAAGAACTGGATGGGGAACCGCAACAAGGCGGGTTTCCTCGAGGTCGAGCGCGCCTGGTTCGACCGGTGGTTCGACGAGCTCGGCTGGGTCGATGTCGCCCGCAGCCTGGCCGGCGACGTCGACGGTCCGTTCACCTGGTGGTCGTTCCGCGGGCAGGCCTTCGACAAGGACGTCGGCTGGCGGATCGACTACCAGGTGGCGAGCCCCGAGTGGGCCGAGCGAGCCGTGTCGTCGTCGGTCGACCGGGCCCCGAGTTACGCGGAGCGCTGGAGCGATCACGCCCCGCTCGTGGTCGACTACCGACGCTGACTCACATCAACTCGAGTTCGGCGCCGTCGAACAACGGCGTCATGTCGAAGTCGGCGACGTCGGCATCCAGTTGATCGACCGAGGGCGCGGTGAGATCACCGGCCGCGGTCTCGAGCACGGCCGGCAACAGGTTGGCGTCGCTCGTCGAGTTGAGGAACAACTGCTCGCGCGACAACACGTTGCGCACCGCGCGTCCGATCGCCCCGTGATCGGTCAACGGCTCGTACCAGGAGAACCTCGGGCCGTCGTAGTCCACCGACCAGCGGCCCTTCGCGATCGACTTGATGGTCTGCACCGCAACGTTCCGATCGGCGCACACCGCGAGCAGTTCCTCGACATCGCTGCGATATGCCGGATTGGCGAGCATCGTGTGATTGAACGGGAACAGGACCGAGTCGAAGTCGAACTCGGCGAGGCTGCGCACATGCATCGACGGGATGCGCACCCCGTGTCCCGTCACCCCGATCCAGTCGACGAGCCCCTCGTCTCGGGCTGCGGCCAGCGCCTCGACGGCTCCGCCGGGCCGGAAGGCCGTCTCCCACTCATCGACCTCGACGAGGTTGTGCAACTGGATCAACTCGACCCGGTCGACACCCATACGTCGCAGTGAGTCCTCCAGACCGGCCCGCGCCGCGTCACCGGTTCGCTCACCGGTCTTGGTGGCGAGGAAGATCGACGCCCGGTGCTCGGCGAGCCAGGGCTGCATGACGTCCTCAGCGTGGCCGTAGGAGTGGGCGGTGTCGTAGTGGTTGACCCCGGCGGCTCGGGCGATCTCCAGGGTGTCGTAGGCGCGTCGCTGCGACATCTCCCCGAGGGCAGCGCCCCCGAAGATGACCCTCGACGAGAGGTGTCCGGTGCGGCCGAAGACTGCGGTGGGGACCATGGGTCGACCCTAGTGGTCGAGCCCTGAGCCCTCATTAGACGCCAGTTCGTCACCGGCATCGAAGTCGTTCGGGAGTCGGCGGTAGGCGGAGCGACCGAGCAGGTGCGTGCCGACCGGGCCGGTCACCAACTGCAACACCACCACGAGCAGCGCCGTCACCAGCGCGGCGACCGAGCGCACCGACAGCGCCACACCGACGGCGATGGCGAGGATGCCGAGCGTCGGTGCCTTGGCCGCCGAGTGCATCCGCGCGAACACCGACTGGAAGCGGACCACGCCGACACCGGCGAGGAGGATGAGCGCCGAACCGAACACGAGCAGCACGCCGGCGACGGTGTCGATCATGCTCCCCTCCTCTCCACGTATCGGGCGAGCACGCCGGTGCCGACAAAGGCGACGAGGGCGACCACGAGCACGGTGTCGAGACCGGCGACCGAATCGTCGCTCGCCACCTCCACCAGGATCCCGCAGGTGATCACCATCAGCAGGCCATCGACGGCGATCACCCGGTCGACGACCGACGGCCCGATGAAGAGCCGAACCATGAAGCAGATGCCGGCGAGGGCGAGCAGCGCAAAGGCCGCGACGATCATGAGCCACCTCCCAGTTGCGCCCGCGCGGCGCGCGAGCCGAACGCTCTCACCGACAACTCCTCGAGGTGCAGCAGTTCGGCCTTGACGCGCTCGATGTCGTCGAGGTGGAGCACATGCACGTACAGCACCGGCGGTGTGCCCTTGGCCTCGATGGTCACCGTTCCCGGCGTCAGGGTGATCACGTTCGCCACCACGGTCATGGCGAGATCAGATGAGGTGCGCAGCGGCACGGCGACGATTCCGGTGTGGATGCGATCGCGCCAGGGCGTGATGATCTCCCAGGCCAGCACAAGATTCGCCTGGACCAGTTTCACCAGCACGTAGAGGCCGAAGTAGATCAGGTGCGGCAACGACACGCGCGCGCGGTCACCCGACTCCGAGCCGGCGCAGTACGACTTCGGCAGACGGGCGAACGAGATGACGACGGTCGCGACCACCGCACCGGACACCAGGTTCGCGATGCTCAGGTCGTTCCAGAGCAGGAGCCAGATGGCCACCAGCCACAACCCGAGGCCCGAGATGCTCACCCGGCCGAGCAACCTCATCGGTCCACCCCCAACACCGCCTCGACGTACACCGAGGGGTCGAGCAGGTCCCCGGCGGCCCGGAGCGACAACTCGTGGAGGGGCCCGGCCCAGACGGAGAACGCGATCGAACCCGCCACCAAGGTGGCCGTGGCGACCACCATCCACAGCGGCGAGCCGAGCCGACCGTCAGCCATCGGCTCCCGCGACGGCGCCGTATCGCGCTCCCCCCAGAACACCCCGGCCCAGATCTTGGTCATCGAGTACAGGGTGAACAGCCCGACGGCGAGTGAGGCCGTGACGATCGCCCATCGGTCGACTTCGAGGCCGGCATCGACGAGCGCGAACTTGGCGAGGAAGCCGGAGAAAGGCGGCAGACCGGCGAGGCTGAGCGCCGGCACGGCGAACAGCGCCGCGATGAGTGGCGCGGTGCGCACCAGACCCCCCATCTCCGAGAGTCGGCTGGTGCCGGCCCGGCGGTCGACGAGCCCGGCCACCAGGAAGAGCGCGGTCTTCACGATGATGTGGTGGATCACGTAGAACACCGCCGCCGCGACACCGGCGACCGTCAGCAGCCCGAGGCCGAGGATCATGTAGCCGATCTGGCTGATGATGTGGAAGGCGAGGATGCGCTTCATGTCGTCTTGGGCGATCGCGCCGAGGACGCCAACCACCATCGTCGCCCCAGCCACCCACAACAGGGTCGTGCCCATCCACCCGGGGGTGTCGAACAGGAGCAACTGGGTCCGGATGATGGCGTAGACACCGACCTTGGTGAGGAGCCCCGCGAAGATCGCGGTCACCGGACCGGGCGCTGTCGGATAGCTGTCGGGGAGCCAGAAGAAGAGCGGGAAGAGACCGGCCTTGATGCCGAACACGATGAGCAGCATGATCGAGAACGCCGCCTTGAGCCCCGGGTCGACCTCGGCGAGACGGATGGAGAGCTCAGCCATGTTCACCGTTCCGGTCGCCGCGTACAGCAGGGCGAGCACCGAGATGAACAGCGTCGAGGCCACCAGTGAGATGACGACATAGGTCATGCCCGACCGCACCTGATCCGGTCGGCCGCCGAGGGTGATCAGCACGTACGACGCGGCGAGCATCATCTCGAAGGCCACGAACAGGTTGAAGAGGTCACCGGTGATGAAACTCGCCGACACGCCGGTGGCGAGCACGAGATACAGCGGGTGGAACGCGATCCGCTCACGCTCGGCGCCGGCCTGGCCGATCGCGTAGACCATCACGACCAGCAGCACGACCGAGGAGACCACGAGCATGATCCCCGCCAGCCGGTCGACCACGAGCGCGATGCCGAGGGGCGCGCTCCACCCTCCGGCGACCTGGACCACATGGCCCTCGCGCTCGGCCTCCACGAGCAACAGGATCGAGATGACCACCAGGGCGGCGAGCGCCGTCACGCTCACCGCGCGTTGGACAGCGCGCCAACGACCGGCCACCACGGTCACGGCCGCGCCGAGGAGCGGCAACACGATCGGCAACGGGACCAGCGATGCGGTACTCACATCTCTCCGATCTCGGAGGTGGTCGGCTCGCCGTCGTCGACCGGCCCCTCCGGTCCGTCGGCCTCGCGTCTCGCGACCATGGTGTCCTCGATGTCGTTCTCGACGGCGTCGTCGCGGGTGATCTCCCAGCTGCGGTAACCGAGCGCGAGCAGGAAGGCGGTCACGCCGAAGGTGATGACGATCGCGGTGAGAGCGAGCGCCTGGGGCAAGGGGTCGGACATGGTGTCGACGGGATCGCTGCCGATGAGCGGTGGTCGACCACCCGGACCGCCGGAGGTGATGAGCAGGAGGTTCGCCCCGTGGCCGAGGAGCCCGATCCCGATGATGATGCGGGTGAGGCGTCGCTGCATGAGCAACCAGGATCCGCAGGCGAACAACAACGCGGTCACGAGGGCGAGCACGATGCTCATGGCACGGCCACCCGTTCGTCGCCCATGGTCGGGGCGTCCTCCTCCGATGCCTCCGGATCGTCGCCGAACGCCTCGTAGGCCATCAGGACGAGACCGACCACCACGAGGAACACGCCGATGTCGAAGGGCAGTGCGGAGGTCGTCTTGATCTTCCCGAGGAGCGGGAGGTCGGCCTCGAGGAGGGCGTGTTCGAGCACGGCGCCACCGAGGAGGATCGGCACGATCGCGGTGACCACGGCGATCAACAGACCCCCTCCGAGCACGGTCCACGGCTTCATCGGCAGCAGGCGCCGGACCGCCGGGTTCCCACCGGCGATGTACAGCAGGCTGATCGCGGCGCCAGCGGTCAGTCCGCCGACGAAGCCACCGCCGGGCTGGTTGTGCCCTGCGAACAGGAAGTAGATCGCGAGCGTCAGGATGGAGGCGAACAGCACCCGCGCGGAGGCGTCCACCACCGGGGACGGCACGAGTGAGGAGGTCTCGAGGCGCTTCCGGTGGACGAGGCGGGCGAGTGCGACAACCCCGAGTCCGGCGACGAGCAGCACGGTGATCTCGCCCAGGGTGTCGAGGCCGCGGAAGTCGACCAGGATCACGTTGACGACGTTCGCGCCCTTGCCGTCGGGGACCGAGCGATCGAGCATCTCGGCCGAGACCGATGGATCGTCGATCGCCCCACGCGAGTCGGCGGCGGAGAGCGCGAACACGAAGACCGAGACGCCGACAAGGGCGGCGATGGCGATGCGCACCGGGGCGATGACCGCAGCCGAGCGATCGGTGAACGCGCGCGGGAGCACCTGGAGTACCAGCACGAAGAGCACCGTGGCGAGCGTCTCGATCGCGAACTGGGTGAGCGCGAGATCAGGTGCGCCCTGCACCACGTAGAGCCCGGCCATTCCGTAGCCGACGGCGCCGAGCATGAGCGCCGCAGCGATGCGGCGGTGCACCAAGGTCGAACCGATCGCAGCGGCCACGATGAGCGCGGCCAGCGGGATGTGCAACCAGTTGTCGGCGAACACCGGTACGCGATCGAGCCCGGTAAGGGCCGGCACGAGCGGGGCGAGCGCCGACACCCCGAGGATCACCATCAGGTAGATCGGCAGCGACCCGTTCTGCACCACCCGCGTGGTCCACTTCGCACCCCGCAGAACGCTCTGGAGCAGCACCCAGAACGAGCGGTCGGCGGTGGGGAGCACCGCGATCGGACGGTGCAGGGCGGTCTGGGTCGCCTCCACCCGCCGGCGTGCGACGGTCACCAACGCGCCGATCGCGATGACCACCGCCGAGAGCAGAAGCGCCGAGTTGAACCCCGCCCACAACTCCACCGACTTCGGCTTGGCGGACGGGTGCAGCGACCTGGTGGCCTCGGCCACCAACGCGTCGACGAACACCGGGGCGAGACCGGCGACGAGGGAGAAGACCGCGAGGAGGAGCCCGGGAGCCACGAAGGCCGGTGAGGGCACGGCGGCGTCGGGACCGCCCATCGGATGGTCGTCGTCGACCGCGGACGGATCGTTGAGCCGACCGAGGACGCCGAGCACGAATCGCGCCGAGTAGGCGAAGGTCAGGATCGAGCCGACGACGATCGCGGCGACGACCCACCAGGCGCCGATGAAATGACCGTCGACTGCCGAGAGCAACGCCTTCTCCTTGGCGATGAATCCGAGGAGCGGCGGCACACCGGCCATCGACGCCGCCGCGAGCACGGCGGTCAACTTCACGCTCCCCCATCCGGGGCCGAGTGCTCCGATCCGGCGGATGTCGCGGGTGTGGGTCTGGTGGTCGATGACCCCGACCACCATGAACAGAGCCGCCTTGAAGGCACCGTGGGCGAGCAGCACCACGACCGCGGCCTGGGCGAGTCCGTAGGTGCCGGCACCGACGAGGATCATCATGAAGCCGAGCTGGCTGACCGTGCCGTGGGCGAGGAGCACCTTCAGATCGACCTGACGGAGCGCCCGCCATCCACCGACGATCATGGTCACCGAGCCGACCACCAGCACGACCGGCCGCCATCCGGTGGTGACGGCGAACAACGGGGCGAGCCGCGCCACGAGATAGACCCCGGCCTTCACCATCGTCGCCGCGTGGAGATAGGTGCTGATCGGGGTGGGTGCCACCATGGCGCCGGGCAACCAAGACGAGAACGGCCATTGGGCCGATTTCGTGAACGCGCCGATCAACACGAGCATCAGCGCGGTGGTCGACACCGCTCCGGCTGGCGGTGACGCGACGAGCTCCGACAGCCGGTAGGTGCCAGCGCTCTGGCCGAGGATCACCAGGCCCGCGAGCATGACGAGCCCGCCGGAGCCGGTGATGAGCAGGGCCTGCAGGCCCGCGTCGCGGGCTCGGGGGTTGGTGTCGTCGTTGCCGATGAGCAGATACGACGTCACCGAGGTGAGCTCCCAGAACACGAAGAGCGACAGCAGGTGATCGCTCAGGACGAGGCCGCTCATCGCCCCGGCGAACATCGTCATCAGGCCGGCGAGTCGTCCGAGGCCCGGTGTGTCAGAGCCGAAGTAGCCGAGGGCGTAGGCGCATACGGCGAGTCCGATGACCGACACGAGCAGCAACATCACCGCCGCGAACGCGTCAGCCCGCAACTCGAGTGCCAGATCGAGCCCGTCCACCCAACCGATCGAGGAGGTGACCGGTTGGGCGTCGACGATCCCACCGAGTCGGGAGATGAGCCACACCACGGTGACAAGCGGCGCAGCCGCGGCGAACGCGAAGGCCCGCCGGCCGAGTCGGTCGCCGAGGGCGACCAGCGTGGCGCCGAGCGCGGCGTGGAGGATGAGCAGGGGGAACATGATGTGAGTGCCGACCCGACTTCCCGGCGCGCCTTGTTCGCCCTCAGGCTAGGTGGCCCCGCGCGCGGTCGTCGTGACCTGCGCGTCGTTCACAGGGCGTTCACGTGGATGAGATGGTCGACGGTCGCCGGCACCGCCTCCGCGAGTCGCGTCGAGGCGCTCGCCAGATTGTCGAGGAACTGCTCCGAGGTCGGCGCCGGGTCGTCGACGAGATCCGTGATGGCCTTCACCGCCACGAAGCCGACCCCGTGCAGGGCGCACACCTGAGCCACGGCGGCCGCCTCCATCTCCTTCACCTCTCCGGAGAGCGAGAGGATCATCTCGCGGTCGGTGTCGCTCTCGTCGAGGGAGTTCCCAGTGGTGACGATGCCGAGCCGCGCCCCGAGTGCGTCGGCCAGAGCCGGCGCGCCATCCCACACCGGGTGCGAGCCGATCCCGTACTCGCGCATCCCGTCGAGGTCGATCCGCCGGTCGTGATGCACGACATGGGGCCACGAGACGTACAGGTCGCCGACGCGCCCACCCGAGTGGGTCCAGGCCCCAGCGGTCCCGGCCGAGATGACAAGCGACGGAGCAAAACGGGAGATGACCTCGTGGGTATTGAGGGCGGCGGCCTCGGTGCCGATCGAGTCGACACCGGTGCGGGGGTCCACCCCGTTCACCGCCACGATCACCCGGATGCCGTCCCGGTCGGCCTCGAACCACTCGAAGGTGAGCGGCGCCGGACCGTCGACCGACCGTGCCCCGAGCTGTTGCAGCACCCCGGCGGCCTCCGCTCGCATGGCCATCACGACCGCCACCGTCGGAGGCGCGATCGGGCTCATCGTGGTGGCAGCACCATGACCGCGACCGACATCTGTGCGTCGGACAGCACGCGCCGAGCGGTCTGGCCGAGGAAGGCCGCCCCACCGACGTCCTTCCCCTCGACGCCGAGCAGCACCAGATCGCACCAGTTGGTGGAGGCCGCGTCGAGGATGGCCTCGGCGCGGGACTGGTGCGTCGAGAAGATCCGCTCGCAGCGCACCCCGCTCTCGGCGGCCAGCGCTTCGGTGGTCTCGATGAGCTGCTGACCGACCGGGTCGGCATAGGAGCCGACGATCCGCTCGTGGGTGCGGAGAGCGGTGCGAACGAACCGTCGCACCGGGGTCGCCCCCTCGTCCGGGTTGACGTGGAGCAGTTTGACGATCGCGCCGGTCTCAGCGGCGTAGGCGATGGCGATCTCCGCGGCGGCGCGCGACGGCTTCGTCGCCGACACCGGCAACAGGATGCGCCGGAAACCACCCGGCGGGTCGTGCTCGACGTGGGTGGTGGTCGGGCGGACCAGCAGGACCGGCACGTCGCGCTGCGACAGGATCGACGCGGTCTGATCGTCGGTGTCGGGCCAACGGGTTCGCGGGGACACCCCGGCGACCACCAGGTCGAAGCCGAGTTGGAGTTGGGCGGTGACCTCCTCGACGGGGTCCCCTCCCACGGCGCGCCGGTCGACCTCGCGTTCGCCGAGAGACTCGACGCAGCGGTCGCCCCGACCGGTATCGCCGTCGACGATGTCGGTCTCGAGCAGGGTCACCGACATCTCGGGCGGGAAGGCGCGTCCGACGAGGGACGAGACGGCGTCGCAGGCGGTCGTGTCGTTCACGGGAAGGAGGAGATGCCCGGGGCGGATCACCACATTGCCGGCGAGTTGCTCCTCCCGTTTGAGGCGGGCCTGCTCCTCCGCGGTCCCCGACCAGCCACTCACCAGGGCGCGCAGGGCGGGCGGGGCGACGACGGAGGTCGCGATCGCCATGACCACGGTGATGACGTACGAGGAGGCGTTGAACACCCCGAGGTCGAGACCGACGGTCGCGATGATGATCCCGAGTGCCCCGCGGGCGTTCAACGCCATGCCGAGGGCGAATCCCTCGCGGTGCTCGAGCCCGGCCATTCTCGCGCCGATCCAGGACCCACCGAACTTCGACACCGAGGCGATGAGGGTGAGCAGGAACGCCCACAGCAGCACGGTCGAGTCGGCGAGCAGGGCGATGTCGACCCGGAGTCCGGCGGTGGCGAAGAACACCGGGGCGAGCAACGAGGAGGTGACGGTCTCGATCTGCTCCTCGACGTCATGGCGGGTGTAGCGCGAGCGACCGAGGAGGATGCCCGCCACGAACGCGCCGAGCACGGCCTCCACCCCGAGGGCCTGGGTGATCGCCCCGAGACCGACCGAGATCACGATCGCCATGGTCAACCAGCCGGCGGTGCCGACCGAGGTGCGCCGCATCGCGAGCAGCGCCCGGTCGACGATGCGCTGGCCGAGGGCCACGGCGATGACGAGGAACACCACGAGCCCGCCGAGGGTGGTCAAGAAGTCGCCGACCTCGAACTGTCCGGTCGACACCAGCCCGGCGATGAGGCCGAGGAGGATCCAGCCGACCACATCGTTCGCCATCCCGGCGGCGATGGTGAGCTGCCCGAAGTTGCGTCGGAGCAGACGGAGGTCGGCGAGGATCGTCGCGATCACCGGCAGTGACGAGATGGTGAGCGCCGTGGCCAGGAAGAGCGCGAAGATGACCCGGTCCTCCCCCACGGTGAGGAACGTGTCGGGGATCAACGCTCCGCCACCGACCCCGAACGCGAAGGGGATGACGAGGGATCCGACCGTCACCCAGAGCACCGCGCGACCGAGGCGCCCGATGAGGGTGAGGTCGGTCTCGAAGCCGGTGGTGACGAGGAGCAGCATCACACCGAGCCAGCCGACCGTGAAGAGCATCCCGGACTGCACGCTGTCGGCCGGGAACAGCCAGTCGAAGGCGTCCGGTGAGATCCGCCCGAGCACCGACGGTCCGACCAGCACACCGGCGGCCAGTTCGCCGACGACCGCGGGTTGTCCGAGGCGTTTGCACGCCTGGCCGAGCAGTCGAGCGAGTGCGAGGAGCACCGCCAACTGGACCAGGAACACCAACACCTGATGTTCAGATGGAGGTACGAAGTTCATGATCGGAAATCGTGAGACTAGTTGAGCCCGATCCCATGGTCAGCCGATACGACAGCGCCCGAGGGCCTTTTCGAGCCTCGGACCGACGGCCACTAGCGTCACGGGTTCCACCCCAGGAGCCCCCTAGTGACCCCCGACGAGATCCTCGAAGAACTGCGCCGTGTCGCCGGCAACTACCGCTGGACGTGGGACCGCCACGCCGTGCGGGTGCTCGCGGCGCTTCCGACCGCTGAGGCGGGCCGTCACCCCCTCGAGGCGATCGACCGGCTGGACGCCGACCAGGTGGCCGCGCTCGGTGCCGACGACACCTTCATGGGTGCGCTCGGTGTCGCGATCGCGGTCGTTGATGACATCGACGTGGCATCCGATCCCGAGATCGCCTACTTCTCACCCGAGTTCGGCGTCTCCGAGACACTCCCCCAGTACTCCGGAGGACTGGGCATCCTCGCCGGCGACCATCTCAAGGCGGCCAGCGACCTCGGTGTGCGTCTCGCCGGGATCGGCCTGTTCTACCGACACGGTTTCTTCCGCCAGGAGATCGTTGACGGTGGCCAGGGTGAGCGGATCGAGACCCACCACGCGGAGCACCTCGGCGCGGTCGATACCGGTGTCGTGGTGGAGGTGCCGATGCCGGGACGCACCGTGCTCGCCCGGGTGTGGCGCATCTCGGTCGGCTCCGTGCCCCTCATCGTCCTCGACTGCGACGTCGACGGCAACGCACCGGACGACCGGGCGATCACCGATCGCCTCTACAGCGGCGACCGTCTGCACCGTCTCGAACAGGAGATGGTGCTCGGCGTCGGGGGCGCGCGAGCCGTCGCGGCGCTCGGGTGGAGTCCCGGTGTCCACCATCTCAACGAGGGACACGCCGGCTTCCTGCTGCTCGAGTTGATCGACCGTGAGATCTCGGCCGGGGCATCGCTCGCCGACGCGCTCGACCGGGTGAGGTCCCGAGTGCTGTTCACCACCCATACCCCGGTGCCGGCGGGCATCGACCGCTTCGAACGCGGGCTCATCGAGCCGCACCTGCGACCCTGGGCTGATCGCTGGGGGGTCGACATCGGGGAGGTGCTGGCCCTCGGCGACGACCCGGATGCTGGCTCCGATGTGTTCAACATGGCGGTGCTCTGCCTCGGTGGGTCGGCGCGGGCGAACGGCGTCTCGGCCCTCCACGGCGAGGTGAGCCGCGATCTCTTCGCCTCGGTACCCGGGGGTGACCGCATCGGCTCGATCACCAACGGGGTCCATGCCCGCACCTGGGTGAGCGACCACCTCCAGGGGGTCTTCGACGAGATGCTTGGACTGGGGTGGGATCGCGGTGACGAGCAGGCCTGGGCCTCGATCGATGGGCTGTCAGCTGATGCGGTGCGGTCGCAGCGGCGCGCCACCCGGTCGGATCTGGTTGAACTGGTGGCGCGTCGATGCGGAACCACGATCGAACCGGACTCGCTCGTGATCGGCTTCGCCCGCCGCTTCGCCACCTACAAGCGCGCCGACCTCCTGCTGCGACACCCGGAGCGTCTGTCGGAGTTGCTCGCCGACGACGACCGCCCGATCCATCTGGTGTTCGCCGGGAAGGCCCATCCGGCCGACGGGCCGGGCAAGGCGTTGCTCGCTTCGATCGTCGCGCACGGATCGACACCGGAGGCCAATGGCCGGTTCACCTTCCTCCCCGACTACGACATGGGGGTGGCGCGAGCGATGTACCACGGCTGTGACGTGTGGTTGAACACCCCGGTGCGCCCGCACGAGGCCTCCGGGACGAGCGGTGAGAAGGCGGCGTTGAACGGGGCGCTCAACTGCTCGATCCGTGACGGTTGGTGGGCCGAGATGTCGGACGGCGCGAACGGCTTCGACATCGCGCTCCACGACCCCGAGGGTGGCTTCGGCGCCGTGGAGGACGCCGAACGCGACCTCGCCGAGTCGTCGAACACCCTCGATCGGATCACTGAGATGGCAGCTGAGTTCCACGCGGACCGGACCGGCGACGCCTCGATGGCCTGGGTGAACCGGATGGTGCACGCTTGGCGGACGCTCGGTCCTCGGGTGACCGCCGGTCGCATGGTCGCCGACTACGACCGCGACCTCTACCGCCCGATGCTGACCGCCGACTGATCGGCGGGTGAGCCGTCCGGCGGACGTCTGTGACATGGTGTCCCCATGGCGGAACCGGCGACGATCGATGAGGTCCACCGTCGCTACAAGGAGGAGCGTGACAAGCGTCTCCGGGCCGACGGCAACGACCAGTACATCGCCGCCGAGGGGGTCTTCTCCCACTACGTCGACGACCCCTACGTGCCGAGGCGGGCGCGCGATCCGATCGTCGACTCGCCCGACACCGCGGTCGATGTCGCCTTCATCGGTGGAGGGTTCGCCGGGCTGCTCACCGGAGCGGCGCTCCGCCAGGCCGGCATCGGTCGCGTCCGACTGATCGACAAGGGCGGTGACGTCGGGGGCACCTGGTACTGGAACCGGTATCCGGGGGCGATGTGCGACACGGCGTCGCTCATCTACCTGCCCCTGCTCGAGGAGACCGGTCATCTCCCGACAGAGAAGTACACCCGCGGGCCGGAGATCCTCGAGCACTGCCGTCGGATCGCCCGACACTTCGATCTCTACGACGACGCCGTGTTCTCCACCGAGGTCACCGGCCTCACATGGGACGCCGAGCACCGTCAATGGGTCATCAGCACCGACCGGGGCGATGCCATGCGGGCGCGACACGTGTGCGTGGGCACCGGGCCCCTCCACAAGGCCAAGCTCCCGGGCATCCCCGGGATCGGTGACTTCACTGGGCACAGCTTCCACACGAGCCGTTGGGACTACGACTACACGGGCGGTGATCCCGAGGGCTCGCCGATGACCGGGCTGGCTGATCGTCGGGTGGGCATCATCGGCACCGGTGCGACCGCCGTTCAGTGCATCCCCCATCTCGCGCGTTCCGCTGGGGAGTTGTTCGTGTTCCAGCGCACCCCGTCGTCGATCGATGTCCGCGCCAATCGTGTGCTCGACTACGACGAGCTGACCCCGAAGATGGGTCCGGGTTGGCAGCGGCGCTGGCTCGAGAACTTCACCATCCTCCAGACCGGCGGTATCGCCGAGGAGGACCTGGTCATGGACGGCTGGACCGACATCAGCCAGCGGATCCGCGATCGGGTGCTCGCCAACCCTGAGCGGGGCTTCGGCCCCCAGGCCATGCTCGCCGCCTACCACGAGAGCGACGACGAGAAGATGGCCGAGATCCGCGCGCGGGTCGACTCGATCGTCGACGATCCGACGACCGCCGAGGCGCTCAAGCCTTGGTACCGGCAGTTGTGCAAGCGGCCGTGCTTCCACGACGAGTACCTCGACAGTTACAACCGTCCCGACGTCAACCTGATTGACACCGATGGCCGTGGTGTGGAGCGGATCACTGAACGCGGCCTGATGGTGAACGGCACCGAGTTCGAACTCGACTGCATCATCTACGCCTCCGGTTTCGAGGTGGGCACCGACTTCGAGAAACGGTGGGGCTTCGACCCGGTGGGTGCCAACGGTCAGTCGCTGAGCGACGCGTGGGCCGAGGGCATGTCAACCCTGCATGGCATGCACGTCAACGGATTCCCGAATCTCTTCGTGATCGGGCCGTCGCAGGCCGCGAACCTCATCTCGAACATCCCACACAATCTGGTGGAGGCGGGACGCACGGTCGCCGCCATCGTCGCGGAGGCTGAGCGACGCGGAGCCGGAACGGTCGAGGTGACCGAGGAGGCCGAGCGGGCCTGGGTGGAGTTGTTGGAGTCGGGTGGACGCACGTTCGGAGGTGATCCGAGTTGCACCCCCGGCTACTACAACAACGAGGGACGTCCGATCGAGGGCGCCGACCGGCGAGGGATGCTCGGATACCCGGACGGCCCGGCGGAGTACTTCCGCTACATCGAGACCTGGCGCGAGTCGGGAGAGTTCGCCGGACTCGTCTTCGACTGAGTCACGCCGCGCGCCGGCGGGCAGTGAGGCTCGCGGCACTGCCAAGCAGGATCATCGCGATCGCGATGATCGCGAGGTTCATGCTGGTGCCGGTCGCTGGCAGGCGACGGTACGGCTGAGCAGAGATCGTCGTCGCCGAACCGAGTTCCTCAGCCATGAGAGCGGGCGCGGCGACTTCGGCCTCTGCGACGTCGGGAAGCTCGCCGATGGAGACGACTCGGGAGACGGCCGGCTCGTCCTCAACCACCGGCTCGTCCTCAACCACCGGCTCGTCCTCAACCACCGGCTCGTCCTCAACCACCGGCTCGTCCTCAACCACCGGCCC
>Ga0255767_1000022_pt1 | contig 144243 bp, 139 predicted proteins | sample 071ome_24_FD_179967 | JGI IMG/M metagenome (GOLD analysis project Ga0255767, IMG submission 179967) | Coastal salt marsh microbial communities from the Groves Creek Marsh, Skidaway Island, Georgia - 071402CT metaG (version 2) | ecosystem: Environmental > Aquatic > Marine > Intertidal zone >...
CGCCGGTCACGCGGCTGGGTGAGGTTGCGCTTGCTTAGGTCCGCTTATAGCGAGGCGACCTGATGGTGCGATGCGAAATGAGAAAGGTAGCGATGACGGCAACGGGTCAAAAATCACCGTTTTCTTCATTGTCAGGAATGGGCTCTAACAGTAGCGGAAACGCTGTATATATAGGGCGGAAATACTAGCAAATTTAAAGGACACAAGGTCTTCTTTTAAGGTCCGATGTCTTGCTGAACGCCGATCCTAAAACTTTTATAAGCCTTTCTCAAAGCAGGCAAATTACCTCTTCCTGCTTTGCCTTGAAGATTCGCCAAAGTAAGAATAAGCGTCTTAAACTCGTTCAAAACACGCTTCGCTCCGATAACCCGAGTTCGTCCTATCTTTCCCGCAGAGCTTCCTGGGTCGGGATAATTGGGTCTTCCTCTTCGAATCAGATTTCCATCTCGTTTCCAATTCACCGGAAGCCTTCCTCGCCAACCAGTAGCAAAGGCCGCGATTTGCTCGTTTCTATGAACTCCTGGTAATCGACGCGGAGCAAACTTAATTCTCATCAAATCTCTTGCTTGCGCTCGATTCATCTTTCCAATCATATGAAGACCGCCTTCAAGTGAGAGCAAATCTCTCGCATCAGTCTCTCGCAAGTATTCCGGTTCTGAAGCTTCAGACGCAGCGCGAATCAAAGCCTTTGTCTCTCGAAGAGTTCGACCAGAGCGCATCAGCTTTATCATTTGATATTTATGCTCTTCTCGAGAAAGCAGATTCACCTTGTAGAAGCCACCCTGTCTTCTTTGTGGAGTGCGACTCGTTCTTTGTGGTCTGTCTTTCGGTCTTCTGTTCGTTTTTATTCGGATGCTTTTTCCGTCATCAAGCAATCCCATCTCAAGCCACCTGAAATTCTTCCGAAACCGGAACCGTTGTCATCCATATTTCTTGAACGCTCTTATTTCGCAAAAAGCTCTCCAAGACCACGCGATGCGAATCAATATCTTCGGGAGCAATTCGCTCTCCTTTCACTCTCTTTCGACAAATGTTTTCCAAGCTGTTTCTGAATTGTTCTCGAAAGGAACGAATAGCTAACGCTCTAATCGAGAAATCATTCGCATTCGCTAATTTGGAGAAAGCAGCAATCGATTTCTCTGTGTCTTGGTAGCGAAGCCCAAACGAGCCTTCAGACATTCTCTTTTTTTCTTCCTCAAGAACCGGACCAATCGAAGCCCAGAAATCTTTTTGCTGGTCCATCATTTCTCGAACCTTCAAGTCCTCCCAGGATTGAGCGATTTCCTTTTTTAATTCACCCGCTTCCATCAAGATTTGTTTTTCCCAAATCTGATTGTTGCGTTGTTCGACCATATTTTTGTCGATGGAATATTTGAGGGTGCTTTGCCTGGCTTCAAGTTCTCGCAACTCTTCTCGAAGTTCTTCGTTCTGCTTTCTCATATCTGATTGAATGGTCTGCTTCTCGAGGATGTCTTCGTTTAGCGCTTCAAGCTTCGCTTCCATATCCATGATGGCGGCTTCTGTTTTATTAGTTAGCATTTGAAAGCGCCTCCTTGTCTTTTCGATAGTTGAATTCTTGCCAACCAGAGACCAGGCTTCTCTTAAAGTCTTTGATATTTGATTCGTCAACGAAAAGAACCTTTCGCTCGATGTCATCGTCTGATTTGTATGGGTTAAGTTTCGAAGCTCTCTTCATCGCCAGAACAGCGCATTCGAAGTCGTTAAAGCTTCCTTCTGGCTTGCCGTCTTTCCAGAATCTTCGATTCGTTTCATTCTGGAATTTGAGAAACAGTTCTTGTTTTCTCTTGTCGTTGCCATTGAGATGATTCACGGCGATAGCATCTTTCAGAATCGCTCGTTCGTTATCTGTTAAATCCTTTAAATTAATCATTTTTTGTTTCCTTCTGTCTTTTGACAGTCTTGGCAAAAACGCGCTTTGCCATTTCCTTTTTGTAAAACTCTCGAAGACGCTTATACATTTCGTAATGCTCTGGCGAAGGACAGCTTTGTCTGACGCATAAGCAATGCTCTCCGCAAACATCTCTCGATTGGCAATATTCATCTGAAGCGCAGTAAGCAATGCCGAGCGAAGCAAGCTTCGCCATTTCTGGCAGTGTTCTACCTTCATCAAAAAGACCTTTTTTCCATAGGTCCAAAGCAATCATTTCCTCTTGTGTATCCGTCATCGTATCCAGTGAGTAAATCCCGAGTTTTTTTAAAAACCCCTTAAAAGGTTCTATAAACTCAAAAAATTTTTATATTTCAGGCGTTGAACGCTTCTTTCACAGAGTCCTCGAACCTCTGTTCCCGCAAGGCATCTAAAGCTCTCGGTTGAACGAAACGCTTTAATAAGGTGATTTCCTCAAAGTGTGATTGAAGAAACGCTCGCTCCACTCTCGTGAGTCGCGTTGTCTTTTTCATCAGCTTTTCGAAAAGCATTTCGTTGAGAGAACCGACCTTTACGCTCTTGGGAATCTTGTAGTCTTTGCGAAGACTTTCCCGAACATTTAGCAAATCGAATCCTCGAGCTTTCAGAGTGCGCTTCTTATCGATATAGACATTCAGATAAAGAATTTCGCCCAACTCTTGGAGAAGCGTTCCAAGGTAGATATTTGCTGCTTCCTTCTGCGGGAAGAAAGTTTTCTGAAGCTCTTGAGCGTGCTTCTTAATCAACAAATCGGCTTGCTTTGTCTGCGGCGATTCTTCTCTGCCTCGAGTCCAGAAAACTGCGCTTTCTTGTTGCGTATCTAAAAGCCAATCAAGAAATGAGTCCGAGGCTTGCGTGTTTTTGAAGAGTTCGTCTATTTCACGCAAAACCAGCCACATCAGCGTCTGAACCTTCATCCAGTTCGCAGTTAAGAAGGAAGCTTTCTCTGGGTTGTCCCAAATCTCGAGTAATGGATGAATCTGTTCTCCTCGATGCCTAACCCATAAGCACATATCGAGCTTGTCTTGAGTTCCAAGCTTATGTGGCTCCAGTTTTTTTCCGTCTCGATAGACAAAGTTATAGAGGCAAGTCCGAAGTTGCTCGTCTTCATCCATATGCGCTTCAATCGCGTGTTTCTTTGCCTTCTTCCATATCCTTTTCAGCTTTTCCTTTTCTTCATCGGAGACTTCATCCACCGAGTAGTAGGAAGCTCCCGCTTCTTCTAAAAGCTGGCTAAAGGAATGTCGAATGCTTTGCTTATCTAATAGCTGCTTGAGCTTTGCTCTTGCCTGACAATGGCTGAACGATTCTCTCAAGTAGTGATCCTCGAGAACTTCCCGCAACAATTCCTCGGTCTCGAGCAAAGGCGGTTCAGCTTGCCAACCAGGAATGAAGACGCTTATTTTCGGAGCTAATCTCACTCTCCGAACAAACTGCTTTATCCAAGTCGCGGAGAATATCGTCGAGTTAAAGAGGCCGACGATTTGGCTGAATTCATCTAATTTGACCGACCAACCAACTCCAAGCCCAGGCGAGTTAAAGAAGACTTTGATTCCTTTCTCGAGCTCTCCTGCTATTACAGCATCAGGATTTGAGCGATAAGTCGGAGCATTTGGGTCTTTCTCTTTATCCTTTTCTTCCCATTCATCGAGAGCTTTCGGGTAATAAAGACCAATCGCTTCTTCTGGAACGCCCAGCGCAATTAAGACATTTCGGCAAACCCTCATTGTTTGAGTTTCATTGTTCCCAAACCCCGTATGGACCGAGATTACTTCTCCTCGATGGTAGCAATCCGCAATGTCTTTCAAAGCTTGGTTCAAGCTCGGTTGAAGCCGGATTTCTTTGTCTGCGATGTAATCAGCATCGTTGCGAATAAGAACCTTTTCATCGCGTCCTTCTTGTGCGATGAGGTCCATAAACCAACCAGACATCAAACCAGAAGCGGAAGCATCTGCTCCGATAACCAAGTTCGCCTGGCGGCAGATCCTCTTCAAAAGCTCAAATTGTTTATCTCTTGAAATCCAAGCTTCTTCTTCCGTATCACCCAATCGAATGTTGAGAAAAATATCGTCAAGCAGCGCTTCAATTTCATCCAAGATCACGATGTCATATTGCTCTGGCTTCAGACCGCCTGGAGCTAAATAGCGAAGGCTTCGATTACAGATAGCGAGGTTGTTTGAAGCTCGACAGAATCTCTCTTTGCGCTCTCGTGCCGAAAGTCCTGTCCGCTCCGCTTCGTCTTTGCCGACCGTCTCATAGTTATCCAAGCCAAATTCCAAAGAGACTTGCGATAACACCGCTCGACGAAAGCAAACATAGAGGATTCGCGGGGCGGCATTCGCGTTAATCCTTTTCCATTCGTCGAGCCAATTTCCGAGGATTAAGTTAGTCTTGCCCGACCCTTCAGGAGTGTTGAGAAGAACCCTTCCTGATAGAGGAAACTGCGAGATATCTTCGATATTCGAGATATTCTTCTCGTCAAGCTGAATGACTCGATGCGGGTCAAAGTGTGCTTCTACCCCGCCTACCCTTTGGTGAAGCTTCAACCGATTCCAAGCCGCAACCGCTTTTCTTTGCAAATCGTGCCGAGTCCAATCGCCTCGAATGTCTTTGTGCTTACAAATGAAATCAATGATTTCGCTGGCATCACCAACATTCAGCAAAGCTTGCCGAATGTAGAAAAACAGAAGGTAGTTTCTCTTCCCATCCAGATAAGATTTGCCGTTTGTCCGGTGAGACATTCTTTCCAATGTGCGTTTAAGCCCATCAATCTTGGATAACTCCGCTCTCTTCAAATGCGGAAAAAACTTCTGTATTGCTTCCCAGGCTTGCGAGGTTTTTTTGACATCTTCAGCGATATTTTTAGCAGCGTGTTCCTTCTCGAGTTCGGGGTCCAGACGGATTTGCTCAATCTCCTGGAGAGCAATGCTTCTTCCTGGCTGGTAGAAATCCATTTGCTCAAACTGGGGCTTTACTACACCAGAATCAAAGCTTCCTTGTTGTAAACAAAGCATTTGATGAGGCTCATAAACGGAGTAATCCAACAAAGATCCGAATGTTCTTCTCAAGCTCTTCGCAAGCTCTTCTTGATTGACCTTCTCTGTTAAGAGCAGATAAACATGAAAGCGATATGTCTCTGGTTTATAACCTTCCAATCCGCAAGATGAAGAGCGAACAATGTAAGCCTCTAATTCATTAGGGTTGGAGAAACCAAGACGACTCAAAATGTAATGAAGGTGTTTTTCGGGACAGTCGGAGCTTTGAGGACTATCCGAGAGCGGAGACCATTCAATTTCCTTCACCAACACCCGAGTGTCTTGGCTCTCCATGGCTTCTTTCGTTTTCCTGAAAGTCGCGGTATTTCCTCGCGGCTTTGAAAGCGTAAGAGCCAGGTTTTCAGTGTTTGCTGTTTTATAGAGATTTTGGATTTGCTCCAGACAATCGACCTCGAGATTCTTTATCGGTCGAAAGTAAGTCCCTGGTCGAAAAGCGCTCTTAATCCCGCCATCTTTTAAGGTGTATCGTTTCTGAAGCTTTGCTCCTTCAGCGGAAGTAAAGATGTTTAGTCCCATCGAGCCTCAAATGCTTTAGCTCGGTCCCAGACCAACAATAGAAGCGTTTCTTTCTGCTCCTGGAGTGCTTCTTTGAGCAGATTTATTTTTTGTTCTTTGGAGAGGTTGTAAGCACTCGGCAACGCATCTTTGGCTTGCGCGATGGCATTCAATCGACCTCTCGTTGAGTCTCTTCCGTAACGCGCAAGTCTTCTGCGAATAGTTCGGGGATGTGGTGCTCTGTCCCCAAATTCATCTTTGATTTCTTCAGGTGTAAGCACCCCGTAAAGATCGAGATAATCTTCGTCTCTTAACAAATATTTCATTTCGTTTCGTAATCAACGATGAGTCTCAATTTTGGAGCTTCGTCTTGGTTCCAGGCGCGATTCCATTCTCTTATGTAGGCGCGACCATATTTCTCTTCACAAGCTGTATTCACTGCTTCGAGGAAACCAAAATCAGAAGCCAAACCGGAGAGACTCTTGTCGAGTTCCAGTTCAAAGGTTTTCATAATTTTTTCTTTAGGCTTTGGGATGAATCCCAGGTTTGGGGCTTCTTAAAAGAAGACATTGAATTCTTAAAAGAAGACAACGCGTTCTTAAATGAAGCCCCGCATAGAAGGAGTTATCTATGAACAGAAATCAGCGGCGGATGCGCGAGAAAAGCTTTCCAGCCCTTTATTCACAAGCTTTTTCTAAAATGAAAAAGAAGCGAATATTTTGCCAATTTCTATAGAAATTATATCAAATGGACACCTTTTTGTCAAGAATTCTTTTTCATATGTTATTGTTTTTTTTAGAATTTTTGGAATTTAATTCATCGGCAACAATTACTTTCGGGCATAAAAAAGCCCCGCTTAAAGCGGGGCCAAAACTCCTAATGAAAATCCTTTTTTCTTCTTTCACGCATCCTGCGCGGGTCATTCACCGCTTTCGTGATTCGTGATCCGCTATCAGTTGATCAATGGCGTATTGCGATGAGGCGGCCTCAATCGCGTTTGTGTCGATCAGCCCAGAAACAACGATCATTCCCTTCCAGAGCGCCCAGCCGCGACCTCTATTCCAGATTGAGTCACTGATGTCGATCGCCTTTCTGAATACTCGACGACTTGGTGCGTCTAACAAAGTCCAAGCTATCGTCATGTCGCAAGCAGGATCGCCAACTCCTAATCCGCCAAAGTCGATCACTGCTGACAACTTGCCATCCTTGACCAGAAGGTTTCCAGCCGCCACATCACCGTGATACCAGACTGGATCATCTTCGAATGGGGCCTCGATAGCTGTCTGCCATATATCTATGGCAGCGCCTGTGTTGATAGTCTTAGCGGCCGTCAATGTCGCCAATGCTTCCTCAACTTGCGGCCCATACAGCTCGAGACTGCCACCGCGCAACTTGCGACGCGGGCCGTCGGTGGGGTCAACGCTCTGAAGGGCTTTCAAGAATCCAGCGAGATCGGCGGCAAAGCTATTCCGATCAGCCACGTTCTCTCTCGCTGCTGTCTCGCCGGGCAACCAGCGATAGATTGACCAATGCCAAGGATACCCTTCGCCGGGGTTACCCATCGCGACCGGCTCCGGGATTGAAAAAGGTAAATGTGGAGCCAGTTTAGGCAACCACTCTTGTTCTTTTTGCACGGCTCTCGCGTAAATCTCCGCGCTCGGTAGGCGGACTGACATCTCACGCCCAAGGTGGAAGGTGCGATTATCCCACCCGCTCAGCTTTACAGGCCGGATTGGTAATTCCGCCCATTGCGGAAACTGGGTGGCCACAAGCCGCTGCACGAGTGCAATGTCAATATTCATCACGAAATCCTAAGAATATTCATCCAGCTCTGATAGGCCGTTATGGGTCCAAACCGGAAGCAGGTGCCGGCCGCCCATGCTATTCGCTTGCCTTTTGGCGACATTTGCACTTTCCCGTCCGTCAAGAGACTCCAGCCTCAAAGCTCCTTTGAGCCTCCATAGCCCGCTCCTCAGCCTCATGAATCTCCCGTAGCTTATATGGGTTAATACCTTCCTGTACCGCCCGTTTAGGCACCTTGAGGGCGCTCATGGATGTCATGTAGGAGTCCATCACCTGATTCTGCTGGCTCATAAGAGCGGGAGCATTAGTCTCCATGAAGCGGTACACAGCGTCACATTGGGCCCTCCTGTCAGCCGCCTCCTGCTCTGGGGTTTTCGCTTTCTCACAGCCTGCCAGGGCAGCAAAAGTCATTAGTATTACAAAGAAGTACTTCCTTGCGTTTCCTCTGCGTTCTCCCTTATTTTATAGCGCCGACGTAACCTATCAATTCAATGGTTTTTTCAAAAGAAAAAACCCCGCTCATGCGGGGTTTTTTTATGCTTTGTTGAAGGCCTGGATCAGATTGCGATGTATGAATCACTCTCTGAGTCGTACTGCCAATCAGTCTTGCCAGGGTTCTGACTCGCAGCAGGCTTTGACTTTGGCTTGGCTTGAGCAATCGCCACTTCGTGAAACTCTCGAGCAATACTAGTGTCTCGATTGTCTCGAACGAACTCAATTGATTGCTTAAAGCTCAGAAGGTGCTTCATCAAGTCCTTCGCTTTGATCTTCGCTTCCAGAACTTCGACACCATTCTGATTCTTGTAAAGGCCTTGCTTCTTGATGCCGATCTTCAACCAGATCTTCAGTTCTTCATCGAGCAGATTCTCGGCCTGCTTTACGACCTTCCAGTTCTGACTGGGCTTCGCCATTGTGTAGGCTTTACTCTCTTCGTATCGACCTTTGGCATCAGAAATTGATTGATCAATCTTCTCCAAAGTAAGGCGAACATATTTGTCAAAGATCTTCTCGACTTCAGCAGAGCCACGCTTTTGCGGCTGAATTGCGTCTTCTGCGAGATCATCAAATCCAAAATTAGCCATGATCGGTCCTTCAATTTCGACTGAGGAAGAGTTAATTGCGTTGTAGTTTAAGTTTTCCATTTTAAGATTACTCCAATTAAGTTGATTTAAGTGTTTTAGGTTTCGTATTTTTCGAGCAGTTTTATCTTCTACTCGCGGAGTTTTTCTTATTTCTGTTGAAGCTTTCTTCTCCAACCCAGTTTTTCTTCTTTAGAGTCGAGCTTTCTTCTCGACTTTTGGGTTATGCCGCTCTTCGAGCAACGAATAATTCTTTGTTCTCAAATCCTCGAGCAGCTTGATCAACCATGCGATTAACAAGTTCTCGTCCAAGCCCAGCAGCCTTAGCCTTCTTAGCTGCATCACCAATCTTTAAAGCAGCAAACATAGCTTCTTGACCGCTCATGTGAGAGATGTTGTAAACGCCTACGAGCTCTTCTTTGTTGGCTGGAACATTGGACCAATCTGAGTGATTGCCGATTCCAACATGATGGAAGCCGTTCTTCTTGCTGACGATTCCAATATAGAGAGGCTCACCTGGGACGTATTCTGAAGCGTGAGCCATTGCTGAAGCAGCAGACGAGATGCGGGTATGATTTAAGTTGGTCATTTTCTTTTCTCCGTTTAGTTTCTGTTCTTAGGTTTGGTCTTTATCGTGCTGTTTTATCTTCAACACGCCGGAGTTTTTCTTCTTTAGATTCGAGCTTTCTTCTCGACTTTCCTTAATTAAACCTCAATTAAGTCTTCTTGTCAACATTTTTTTAGATTTTTTTAATTTTTTTTTCGTGCTTTTTTTACTTCTTATCATGAATTTATGTGCCTAATATCCCACAACTCGGGCTTCTTGTCAAGTCTTTTTTTAAATTATTTTAGTCTTTTATAATTATCTTCTTTTGGCCTTACCCAGTCTAATTTTGGGCCGGAACGCGAAACCTCCGCATTATGAAAATAGCCAGCCCAAAAACGCCAGAAACACGAAACCAACAACCCAGTAATGAAGCGTCTTGACGAAGTGATAGATGAACTCGTCCATTTCAATCTCCTCTACTTTTTCCAGTTGTTCTTTACGAATCTAACCAAGGCATAAATGAAGAACGCAAATCCGATAAGGATTAGTAGATCGAAACCAGCGCCTGGACCTTCCAATTCAATCTCCTTTACATCGAACAAACTGCATTCTTGAGCGTTTCGGGGTTAGTTAAAAAACTCTTACTGGATTTTTGGTGATGATAATTGCTACAAGCCAAATGGCAGTGGCGAGATGAAACAGAACAACCATCCAAATGGTTTTCTTTAGGCTGGGCTGTGGTGGGATTTTTTTAGAGTCGAAATCTGGTTTTTCCATACACTCTACTCCGTTGGACAAACGATGAACTCGTCCAATTCAATCTCCTTTACATAGAGCACACTGCATTTTTAAGATGTTCTGGGTTAGTGAATACATACTCACTCGTTTGTTGAATGCTGGCGTGGTTCATTAAAGTCTTCAATGTAACAATATCGACTCCAGCCCGAACAGCATTGGTAGCGAATGACCTTCGCATCGAGTGCGAGCTCGCACCTTCAAACCCGCCCTCACGGAAAAGTTTGTGCATCTTGTGAGCGAGCGCATTGGCGCTAAATGGTGTGTTCTTCTGGCTGACAAATAGATTTGGCACTTCTGTTAAAGGTCGATCAGCCAAAGACTCATGCAGCGCTGCCCGAAGCTCTGGGTGCGAAAGATAAGCCGCATAGTTACTTCGGTTTTTCACTATGTCCTTTCGAAGTTCTACTACTTCTTTCAGATTACCACTTGCATCCAAAACATCATTTAACAGTAAGCCAGCAATAGAACCGACCCGCAGCCCTGCTCGATAGCCCAGCAGGTAGATTGCTTTGTTTTGCTTGGCCTGGCGCGTGGTCGCCAAGAATGAGAGGAATTGCTCGTGCTGACGCGGATCTAATACAGTAGCCTTACCCTGCTTCGCCATAACTTTAACCTTATCAATAAGTTAGAGAAGAAAAACCTTTAAACAACATATTTCATTGTTTTAATGTTGTTATTATAAAGTCTTCTTTGGCGGTTATCAAGCCTTTATTTTAATATATCTTTCTTATTTATTGTATTATAGGGGCGGTTATTAGACTATCTTTTCTTTATTTAACATGGGCGTGTCTTCATGTAAAATTTTTTAGTCTTCTTTCTATAATTTGGGCGCAGGTCTTTGACAAATTAGTCGTCAAGACTGATTTCGAGGAGCACCTTATCGCCCGAGGTGTCTTCAGAAGCCTCTGAAACGCTTTCTATGGCGTTTTCATAGTCATCCTCGGCCCCGTTTAAGGCTATGGAGAATATGAGCGCTTTGTCAAAAAGCCTCGAAATCTATGACAAGGCTTGGCTTGTAGTTCGGAGTAAATATCTCAACCATGTGGAGTGGCTCGGCACCCGCATTATGGATTCTTACCTTCGTATTTCTTGGGATAAAGAAGCCGTCGTTGGGCTCAAACGTCAACGTCTCATCCTCGAACTCAAGACCCAATGTCCCGCTGATGATTATTCCATGAATATCGAACCCGATTGACCGAACCGGCTCACTCCAGTCTCTGGGCGCAACCATCCTGTAAATGCCTAGCTCGGCGCTCGGTGAATAATCGAAAATTGTACGCTCAACATTGTCCTGTATTTTCAAAACTTCAGGTACAACGCGTTTATCTAACTTTAATCTAGATATTGCGCCCGCCGACTCATCGCTGCCGTTAACATCGATAGCGATGACACAACCCATCAGTGTTGTCAGCAGAAAACTTGGTAACAGAATTCTCTTCATTTGCCTAATGCCCCAAATACATGTTTTAGATACCAGCCAGCATCACAACCAGCCATGTCGTCCTTATTTTTCTTTGGAGTGTGCTCTGGGCAAGTTTTTTGGTTCAACAAAAAGTCTTTAATCTCAAAGAGTGTTGGCTCCACCCAGCTTGTGTCTGCTTCGTAAGGCAGAATGATTGCGTTGAACTTCATCCAAGCTATTTTCGGGTCTTCGTCTATGAGCATTCCATTGATTCCCTTGTGTTGGGCATCGACATAAACAAAATAACCAGTCGAAGAAACATCAAACCCTTTTCTTCTCATCAGCCAGACATACATGTCCATTTGCCGTCGATACCCAATCTTCCATGATTCGGAGATAGAAGAGGGTTTCGGCTGATAAGAGTTTGGCCCTTTCGTCCCTTGAGCCTGACTCTTGTAATCAACGATGTGAAGTTGTCCTGTTTCGGTGTTGTAAAAAACATCATCCAAGCCACCGCCGAATTTGATGTTGGTTTCTTCGTGAATAGTATTGAAGTATCGGTCGTTCAATCCGTATTGAAGTGAGTTCGTCCAGTTCTCCAGATCTTCGTGCTCGAAAGGAATTAGATGACCCAAGCCATGCGCTTCCCAGAGAGGCAGAGATTTCTTTCCGCGAACGGCGTCAGCATCTCGTTTCAACAAGATGTCGGTTGTTGTATTGATTGTGAAATTGGGAATCTTATGCGGTTCCGCCCCACCAAGCTGTTGAAGCCAGAAGCAAGCCTTACATTTCAGATAATTTTCGACGCGGCTTCTTGAAAGCTCATAGGGCGCTGGATGTTCAGGATTGAAAACGCCTTGATGTCTTTTCTTCATTCTCTGCCCATATAAAAGCCGTTTTGATAAATAGGTTTTAACTTTTCTCGAGCATTAGATCCAGCAGTAAGAGAGCCATAGGTTTTTCTTGTGCTGAAGTCGTAGTAAATCTGTCGAATGATCTCGGGGCTTGTTCCAGTAGCTTTTGCGAGATCGTCGATTCTTAAATCGTCAGAGCTTTGCGCTCTTGTTGTGATGAAGTAGCCGCGTAAAGAGTAAGGAACTAACTTCTCGCCTTGTGGTGTTCCGACCGGACTATCCAAGCCACAAATTTTGAGAATCGTGCTCCATTGCCTTTTGAATGACTTGATTGGATCGCCTTTGCTAAACCCTCTCGGTCCTGCCTTATCAAAAGTGTGAGCGAAGACATATTCTGATTTCACTTTTCGCTTTGACTGAAGAGCTTTAAGGGCGGTGAAGTATTCTTGAGCGTTTGGAAGAATGACCGCTTCGTAATCGAGATGAGCCTTCTCTCCTTGTCGAAGCAAATATTGTCTGACCTCTCCGTCTCGCTCTTCGGTCTTAATGTCTCTCCATTTCAGAAAAAGTCTTTGCTCATTTCCTCCAGGCGGTCTTATCCCGCTATTGCTCATGATCAAAATCCAAAGAGAGAACTGGTAGTAGAGATCGACCTCTTCCGGATTGTCATCTCCCTTCGCAAGAATGCCTTCGTATCTTGCTCGAGTGGTTTGGATGATCGCAGCGTATTCTTCGCCTTTCAGAGGTCTTCGTTTTCTTCCGACAAGATTGCGAGGTTGTTGAGCAATTGAAGGAACGAAGCTCAACCAATCGTTGTTGTAACCAAAGCGAAGAACGGCTCGAAGTTGAGAAAGGGCTTTGTTGATCGTTCCTGGTGCCCAGCCAAATTCTTTAATCGACCAATCTCGAAACGCGTTCAAATGTCTTTGCTTGAGCTTTGAGATTTCGGCGGGACATTCTTCGTTTAAAAATCTTTTAATCGCGCCATCTTCAAATTTATATTCGCCTGTCTTCTGATCTCGAATCTCCATCTGATCGAGAAAACGAAGAGCCTCTTTAAGCCTTGGATAAGTCCAATAGCCTTTGCCGCCTTCGACAGTCATCGCGGGTTGATGGCCTCTTCGAATCAACCCCTCATTTCTTTCAGTTCTTGCAGTGATGTCTGCAACAAATCTTTGTCTGATGTAATCGGGCGTGATTTTGAGCGTCGGAAACACTCCAGCTTCCGCGTTAGCCTCCATCGAGTCATAGATCGCGTCTGCTATTTTTCTTGCTGCCCTTTCTGATGCGCGACCTTCTTCAAAAAGCATTCCAAGAGATTTGTAATAGTAGTTACCTTTTCCTGATTTGGTCGGGCCGTAATACCGCAAAGTCCAGACCCCGCCTTTTTTTCCTTGACGCGTTCCAATACAAGCGTTGTCCGCAATATCTCTGATTGGAGTGAATTTACTTGGCATTTTCCGACCTCGATTTGTCCTACATTTGTCCTAAACGAGTTGGAAAAAGGCGACGCAAAAAAGAAGCCCCTTTCTTATAAGTCATTGAAACCTATAAAAAAGGGGCTTTCAAGTTGTGTCCTACATTTGTCCTACAGCTGAAAATCACTAAATTGCTGTAAGTCATTGATTTATGGTGCCGAAAGTCGGAATCGAACCGACGACCTACGCGTTACGAATGCGTTGCTCTACCAACTGAGCTATTTCGGCACGGTTGCGAAGTGTACACGAGCACCCAACCAAATTGAATCAGCGAACCGAACGGCAGCTTTCGCCTACTATCACTCAGTCTGTCGGGCTAAGCGGTCAGGTAATCGCCGGATGAATCCAAACCAGGATTCAATGTTGACTCAACAAGGGCCGGGCGAGCCTCGTACTGGCCAATGTTAGGCCCAGGGCTAGTTACTGATGCAGCACTTAAGATTAGAACTCGAGGAGCGTTAAGTGTTCCGCGGCGTATTTGGACAGCGAAAACTGATTAACAAGTTGACGTTGCCGTCCCATTATAGATCCGGCACATCGACTCACCCTGGGTGTGCGTCGCAGTGACTTTTATGCCACTGCCTCGTGCACATTCGGGCGCCGTACCATCGGCCTGGCACTCGGCAACGAGCGAAATTTCGACGTTGGGGTCAGACGGATTCCAGCCAAGCGTGGATGCGAGGCCTCCTGAGACCGAAGGATTCGTAGGGTCATACGCGCCCTCAACATATTCTCCCAATCGAAGCCGGCGATCTTCTTGTACCAATTTCACCGACTGTAATGTCTGGAGCAGAGCAGACTCGCGGCTTGAAGACACATAGCCTTGATATACAGACCATGACAAAGACGACAACACTCCAATTACGGCAATAATTATCAGCAGTTCAACCAGGGTGTATCCATTCTCAAAGCTGAGGATTTTCGACGAGTCACTTGAATTAACCCAATTCACTGCTTTCATTGCTGTCTTCCCAGCCTCTAATTCCAGAGGTCGCCGCCGAATTATTGCTGTCTACAGAGGTCTTTTGAGTGACAAAGTAACAATCATCAAAACTGAGCGCAAAAAAAAAGAGCGCCAGCGGCGCTCTTTTCCGAACTAACATCTCTTCAAATCTTACCCACCATACTGGCTACCGTTAATGGGTGCAGAAGCAGCAGTGAGCCCGCCATATGCAGGGAGATACAAAGTTACGACGTCATCAGCGGTTCCTGCTGTTGTGTCTGTACCATCCGCTTGATCTAAACCGATACTACCGTTCGTCGCGTTTCCAGTAGTCGAATCGATAAACTGGTTGCCACCGCCCGCTGGGGCATTTGTGGAGTCAGGATTACAGAGTGCAATCCAACCATCCGCATCCGTAGGCAAAGTAGTCGTTGATACACCAATAGCCGTCTCAGCTGCGACTTTTACAAAGGTGTTTTTAACTACCTGCTGACAGCTGTTATAAGCGCTGTTCACTTTTGACGCGTTAGCGTTTTGGATGTAGTTCTGGTACGCAGGTAGCGCGACCGCGGCCAGAATCCCGATGATGGCAACCACAATCATCAATTCGATGAGAGTGAAACCCTTTTGTTTAGTTGTCATGCTCGTCTCTCCATACAATTGTTCTGAGCCGCAGGCCTAATTTCCCCCGCAGTATGAATACTATGACACTGAGAACTCGATTTGCCAACACTCAGCTCAAATCCAATTTGACCAGCAAACCTGCGCTTCCGAGCTAGAATTTATCTAACCTCGCGGATTTTGGCTCCAGTTACGCGAAATCTGCGCGAATATCTTACTCATTTCACCGACAAATTAGGGTTAACCGCCAATTAACTGATCGCCGCCATGAGCACTCTGTTTGATTGAATTTATTCAGAACGGGCGCGCCACTCGGGGCGCGAGCCCTTTTCCTGAGTTTGAAATTAACCGGAGTGGCGATACACTCCTTTCATGTAGTGGATCAATCGGCGGCTCCTTTATGTCTGAACGACAACGACAAGTCTCAGGACTGACTCGCAAGCTCGTCGCTGACGGCATCATCGAGGAAGCAAGCGCGGTTGAACTGCATCAAGAGGCGAGATCAGCGAAGCTGCCATTCGTTGCCTATCTCGTTCACGAAAAGGGCATCTCTGCTGAGAAGATCGCAGTCGCCGCGGCTGACGAATTTACAACACCCATCCTCGACCTCGACGCCTTCGATACGAGTGCCTTGCCAGAGGGGATCGTCAGCAACGAACTCATTCGGAAAAATCATGCGGTACCGCTATTTCAGCGAGGCAACCGGCTTTTTGTAGCGGTATCGGACCCAACGAACCGCCAAGCGCTCTCGGATATTCAGTTTCAGACGGGTATTGCGACAGAAGAGGTGTTGGTTCGGGAAGATCAACTCTCTAAATTTATTCATGCTCACTTAGAGGTCGATGAGTCCTCTGTTTTCGAGGGGTTAGATGACGACATCGACCTTGATTTGGAGACCGTGGAAAGCACCGAGGAAGATGAAGAGGCAGCCGATAGCGGCATCGACGACACACCGGTGGTTCGCTTTATCAACAAGATGCTACTCGACGCTATCAAGCTCGGTAGCTCAGACCTTCACTTCGAGCCCTTTGAGAAATCTTACAAAGTCCGGTTTCGCACTGACGGCATATTGCATGAGGTCGCAACACCCCCCATTACCTTGGCTCCAAGAATTGCGGCTCGCCTAAAAGTCATGAGCCAAATGGACATCTCAGAACGCCGTGTGCCTCAGGACGGCCGGATCAAGCTGAAAGTATCGAAAACAAAATCCATCGACTTTCGTGTAAACACCCTGCCGGTCCTTTTTGGCGAAAAAATCGTGCTTCGAATTTTGGACGCGAGCTCAGCCAAAATGGGGATCGATGCGCTGGGTTACGAGGATGATCAAAAAGCGCTCTATCTTGATGCGCTCAAGAAGCCTCAAGGGATGTTTCTTGTCACAGGACCTACGGGCTCGGGCAAGACGGTCTCTTTGTACACAGGGCTCAACATCCTCAACACCCCTGAACTCAACATTTCCACCGCAGAAGATCCCGTCGAAATCAATCTCGACGGCATCAATCAATGTCCCGTCAACGCAAAGGTTGGGTTGACCTTTGCTGAAGCGCTCCGGTCATTTTTACGACAAGACCCCGACATCATCATGGTGGGCGAGATCCGGGATCTGGAGACTGCCGAGATTTCAATTAAAGCGGCGCAAACGGGGCACATGGTGATGTCGACGCTGCACACGAATTCAGCGGCGGAAACCATCACCCGACTTCGAAACATGGGCGTACCTGCGTTTAACCTAGCAACCTCCATCAACCTCATCATTGCGCAGCGACTTGCGCGCCGATTGTGCAGCTGTAAAGAGGCGCTCGAGATTCCAGACAGCGCATTGCTTGAACAGGGGTTTACCGAAGCAGATACCGCCGAGGGCTTCACGGTTTATGGGCCAAAAGGCTGCGACCAATGCAACGGTGGCTACAAGGGCCGCGTCGGCATCTATGAGGTCGCCAAAATTACCGACAACATCGCCAAAATCATTATGGAGGATGGTAACTCCATCGAAATTGCTGAGGCCTGCGAGAAAGAAGGCTTCAACAACCTTCACCGCTCCGCACTCGTTAAGGTTAAAAATGGCCTGACGAGCCTTGATGAAGTCGAGCGAGTCACGAGTGGTCACTAGTCGGAGAGAGGTCCATGGCTGAGGACGTTCTGTACAATTGGACTGGTACCAATCGGTCTGGGAAGAAAATCTCTGGCGAGATGAAAGCAGGTAGCCCCACCTCGGTGAAAGCGGCCTTAAGAAAGCAAGGCATCACCGCAAAATCGGTGAAAAAGCAGGGGAAGAGTCTTTTTTCGATGGGCGCCAAAATAACGCCTGCGGATGTCGCGATTTTCACCAGGCAACTTGCCACCATGATGAAAGCGGGTGTACCGCTCGTCCAATCCTTCGAAATCGTTGCCGGTGGCGTGGACAACGCCGCGATGAAAGATCTGATCAGAAAAATCAGCGCAGAGGTGTCAGGTGGGAACAGCTTCGCCGCTGCGATCAGAGCACAGCCTCGGGAGCATTTCGACGACCTATTCTGCAACTTAATAGAGGCAGGCGAGCAGTCTGGCGCACTTGAAACCATGCTCGACCGCTTGGCGACCTATAAAGAGAAGACGGAAGCGCTCAAAGCCAAAATCAAAAGCGCGATGAATTACCCGATCGCAGTGCTGGTCATTGCTGGCGTCGTGACCGGCATTCTGCTGGTGAAGGTCGTTCCTCAATTCGAGGTTGTCTTCAGCGGGTTTGGGGCAGACCTTCCAGCCTTTACCCAAATGGTGGTTGATGCCTCAGAATTCATGCAAGCCTGGTGGCTGATTATCCTGTTGATTATTGGAGGTCTTTACGCCCTCTATAAACAGATGCATAAACGATCCCAGGCCTTTAGAGATGGCCAGGAGAAACTCTCGCTCAAGATCCCTGTCATTGGCGAACTCATCGATAAATCATGCGTGGCCAGATTCACGCGCACCTTGTCGACCACTTTTGCAGCGGGGGTGCCACTCGTTGAAGCGCTTGATTCGGCAGCGGGTGCCGCAGGCAATGTGGTGTATTTTGAAGCCATCATGCAAATGAAGAATGAGGTCTCAAGCGGCACACAACTCGCAGACTCTATGCGTGCAGCTGATTTGTTCCCAAGCATGGTTGTCCAAATGGTGGCAATCGGCGAAGAATCGGGCGCGCTCGATTCTATGCTGGAGAAGTCAGCGACCTACTATGAGGAAATGGTCGATACTGCCGTGGATGGCCTCACCTCACTTATCGAACCGTTCATCATGGCTTTTTTAGGAGTGGTCGTAGGAGGCATGATGGTTGCTATGTATCTGCCGATTTTCCAAATGGGCGGCGCGATCAGCGGTTAGTCCTTGTAGCGGTTAGACCTTGCCTATGCTTGATACCTTTGGCCTTTTGCACGATCAGTACCCTGCAGTTTTTAGCCTGTTTGTTTTTATCTTTGGCACCCTGGTAGGCAGCTTTCTCAACGTTGTTATCTTTCGGCTTCCGCTGATCCTTGAGCAAACGTGGAAAGAGGAGGCCGCCCTCATTCTTGACCAGGTTCTGAAAGCGGAGCCGCCAATCACATTATGGGGCCCAAGATCCGCCTGCCCTTCTTGCTCCTCGACCATCCGAGCCTACGATAACGTCCCGATTATTAGCTTTCTGTTACTGCAAGGACGGTGCAGGGACTGCTCACACAGGATTTCTCTCAGATACCCGCTCATTGAACTCTTTACTGGGCTCGTGACCCTTGGCTTATTAATGGTACTGGGCTGGAATGCCACCTTTGCCGCAGCGCTTGTGCTGAGCTACGGCCTGATCGCCCTCACGTTCATTGATTTTGATCACCAGATATTGCCCGACCAAATTACCCTCCCAGGTATATGGATTGGCCTGTTAGTCAACCTTAATGACATCTTCTGCTCCCTCGAGGAGGCCGTTATTGGAGCTGTGGCCGGATACCTATCCCTCTGGATTGTCTATCAAGGGTTTAAGCTCGCCACCGGCAAAGAAGGGATGGGTTTCGGGGACTTTAAATTGCTGGCCGCCCTTGGAGCCTGGTTTGGATGGATGGCGCTGCCGGGCATTGTGCTGATCTCCTCTGCGATCGGCGCAATCGTCGGCATCATATTGATTGTACTGGGCCGTCCACGAGAAGAGGCTATCGCCTTTGGTCCCTATTTGGCACTCGCAGGGTTTGTTTACCTACTAGCGGGTGACACCGTTTTGTCGTTTTATCTACCAGCCGGAGTACTCTAGTGGCGGGATTCATAGTGGGTGTCACAGGAGGCATTGGTAGCGGCAAGACGCTGGTCACCGACGCCTTCGCAGCAAGAGGCGTCTTCATCGCTGATGCCGATCAGGCTGCACGACACATCGTCGAACCAGGGCAACCCGCCCTCGCACAAATCGTGGCTCACTTTGGTGAGGGAATCACAGATTCAAGCGGACGGCTCGATCGACCCAAGCTGCGAGAGATCGTATTCAATGACGTTAATGCGAGACGCCAGCTAGAGTCCTTCACCCATCGCCCCATCATGGAGACATTGGCACATCAGCTTCAATCGGCGACCAGCGCCTATGCTATGTTAGTTCTCTCAGCAGGGTTAGGTAACTCACCGCTTATTCATCGCATGCTAGTGGTCGATGCCGATGAGTCAGTTCGCGTCCATCGGGTGATGACAAGAGACGGCAGCTCCGAAAGTCTGGTTCGACAAATCATGGCAAGCCAGCCGAGTTCAGAAGAACGCCGCAACATCGCAGACGACGTCATCGAAAACAATGGAAACACGACCACCGTGCTCAATGAAGTTGACCGACTACATCATGTCTACTTAGAGCTCGCTGACCAATGACCGACGCCATCGTCAAATGCCCAACCTGCGGCAAGGCAGTCGCTTGGATCAGTTCGAGTAAGTTCAGGCCATTTTGCAGCGAACGCTGCCACATGATTGATCTTGGCGCCTGGGCAGAAGAAAAGCATCGTATTCCATCAGACCCTGAACACGATGATGTCACGGCTGGCGATCTGGACCAGGATTGACGACCCTTAGGTCCGATACTCAGCATTAATCGTGACGTAGTCATGCGACAAATCAGAAGTCCACACCGTCTCGCTGCACTCACCCTGGTTCAGAACAACTCGAATTTCAATATCTTCTGATTTCATGGCTGCTTCACCCAACGCCTCGATATAGTTTGGATGCTTGAGGCCAGCTTCGAGTAAACACACGTCATTGATAAACAAATCAACCACATTCGGATTCAATTCGGATTCGACTTTGCCGATGGCCATTACCAAACGCCCCCAATTCGCGTCCTCAGCAAAGATTGCGGTCTTCACCAAGGGTGAATTCGCCACGCTGTAAGCGACTTCGAGCGCTGCCACTTGGCTTTCGGCACCTTCGACATTAACCGTTACAAATTTAGTCGCGCCTTCACCATCTCTCACAAGCGCCTGCGCGAGATTGATCATCAAATCGGTTAGGACATCTTGAAATTCACTTTCTTCAGCACTGCCTTTATGAATACTCACCTTGGACTCACCCGTTGCAAGTAATACACACGCATCATTGGTTGAGGTGTCGCTATCCACAGTCACTCGATTCAATGAACTGTCAGCTGCCTCTTGTAGAAGATCCTGCATCTGACCGCGACTCAACTGGGCATCGGTTGCGATAAAACACAGCATGGTCGCCATGTTCGGCTGAATCATCCCAGCACCTTTGGCCATCCCTGTGATGGTAACGATCTCCTCGCCAAGCTCTAGTCTTCGACTCATCAACTTGGGAACGGTGTCGGTCGTCATGATTGCTTGTGCCGCCGCCAGCCAATGATCGGGAGCAAGCGCGCTCACTAGCTCGGGCATAACCTGTTCAAATGGACCAATTGGCAGGCGCTCTCCAATGACGCCCGTTGAAAAAGGTAGGACTTCCTCAGGCCGCACCTGGGTGTGCGCTGCCACGATTTCAGTGCTGGCAACCGCATCAGCAAAGCCCATATCGCCGGTTGCGGCATTCGCGTTGCCCGAATTGATCAGCAAGTACCGTGGGCTTGCTCTATCAAGATTCGCTTGCGCTAATAGAACTGGCGCCGCCTTAAATTGGTTCTTGGTAAAAATCGAAGCCGCCGTAGTGGTCGGCGAGCATTCGATGAGGGCCACATCATCTCGGCCCGAGTACCGGATCCCCGCAGCAGCGGCCGCGAGGCGGATACCTGCCACCGGCTCGGGGGAGCACTCAATCTGGCCCACGGGCATCAGGCGAGCTTCCCATGACACGCTTTGTACTTTTTACCCGAGCCACAAGGACAAGGCTCATTGCGGCCGACTTTCCGATCCTGCCTGACAAAGGGAGATTGGCCCGCTTTTGCACTGTCCTCGCTCTTCGGTTCGCCCGGCACATCCGATTTTTCGAATTGCATTCGGGTTCGTTCTGCCTCCTGCCGCCGCCTCGCCTCCATTTCGGCGACGTCAGCCTCGGTATGAAATTGCACCCGGCTCAAAAAGCGAATCACTTCGAATTTCACGTTGTCGAGTAGTCCTTCAAATAACTCGAAGGCCTCTCTCTTGTATTCCTGTTTCGGCTGCTTTTGCGCATACGCTCGAAGATGAATGCCTTGCCTCAGATAATCCATGGAAGCTAAGTGCTCTTTCCAAAGGTTATCTAGAATGTCCAGCATCACCCGCTTCTCGAACCGCTTAATTTCTGGGCCAACCGCCTCTGCTTTCGCCGCGTAGGCCGTTTTCGCTGCGTCCAATACGCGCTCGATGAGACCGTTTTCCTCGAGCATTTCGTCTTCGTCCAACCAAGCCTGAAGCGGAAGATCAAGACCAAAATCCGATGACAACGATTGGGTTAGGCCAGGGATGTCCCATTGCTCAGCGAGACTCATGGGCGGCACGAATTGATGCACAGATGCCTCAATTACGTCCTGCCACAGTACATCGAGCGTTTCGGACACTTCCTCAGCGGACATGATTTCATCTCGCTGCCGATAAATCATTTGCCGCTGATCGTTCGCAACATCGTCGTACTCGAGGAGTTGCTTGCGAATATCAAAGTTACGCGCCTCAACCTTTCGCTGAGCTCGCTCAATAGACGTGGTTACTATCCGTGCCTCGATAGGTACTCCAGGTTCACCCAGACCCTGCATCATTCCGCGCATTCGGTCGGAAGCGAATATGCGCATCAAATCATCTTCAAGCGATAGGTAAAACCGCGAAAATCCAGGGTCTCCCTGACGCCCTGCGCGGCCTCGGAGCTGATTGTCAATACGCCGGCTTTCATGCCGCTCGGTGCCAATCACATGAAGACCGCCTGCCTCCAGTACTAGCTCGTGTCGCTGCTTCCAGTCTTCTTTGATCGCAGCGATCTCAGCCTCTGACACGGCGCCTTTGCCCGCGATCTCCGCTTCCCAATTGCCGCCAAGAATAATGTCAGTTCCTCGCCCCGCCATGTTGGTCGCGATCGTGACACTGTCCGGACGTCCCGCTTGAGCAATAATTTCTGCTTCCTGCTCATGGAATTTGGCATTAAGCACGTTATGCTTAATCCCCTTTTTATTGAGCAGATTAGACAAGACTTCAGAAGACTCGATAGAGGCTGTACCCACTAGCACCGGCGCGTGAAGTGCTTGGATCTCTAAAATCTGCTCAACGATGGCCTCGAACTTCTCAGCCTGGTTCATATAGACCCTATCGTTTAGGTCGCGCCGAACCATGGGCAAGTTGGTTGGAATCACCACCACATCGAGGCCGTATATCTGCCGAAACTCGAAGGCTTCCGTGTCGGCTGTACCCGTCATTCCCGCCAGCTTGTCGTAAATCCGGAAGTAGTTCTGGAAAGTGGTAGAGGCAAGGGTCTGACTCTCATTGGTAATCGTCACACCCTCCTTGGCTTCAATGGCTTGATGAATACCACCAGACCATCTCCGACCGGGCAGCGTGCGTCCGGTGTGCTCATCAACAATGACTATCTCATTGTTCTGAACGATGTAATCGACGTCCCTCTGGAAGAGAGCCGAGGCTTTCAATCCTGATTGCACGTTATGGAGCAGCGACAAGTTCGAGGTACCGTACAGCGAATCCCCTTCCGCCAATAGGCCAAATTGCCTGAGCAAGCCCTCTAACTTTTGATGGCCTTCCTCAGTAATCTCAATATCGCGCTGCTTTTCATCGACGAAATAATCACCGGGCGGAATCCGTTCCTCGAGTACGTCCTCCTCAGTGCGAATTTGCTGAGTCAGGCGAGGAACCAACTGGTTGATCGTTCGGTATATCTCGGCACTATTCTCAACACCACCGGAAATGATCAACGGCGTGCGCGCTTCGTCAATGAGGATCGAATCGACCTCATCAACAATGGCAAAATTCAGCGGCCTTTGAACACGATCTTCGGCGCTGAAGGCCATGTTGTCTCGCAAATAATCAAACCCGAACTCATTGTTGGTGCCATAAGTGATATCGGCGCCGTATGCTTCCTTTTTTTCCTCTTGGCTCTGACCGGCATAAACCACCCCAGACGACATGCCGAGGGCCTCGTAGAGTGGGGTCATCCATTCACGGCCCCACTTCGCTAGGTAATCGTTGACCGTGACGAGGTGGACCCCTGTTCCAGGAATCGCGTTGAGATACAGGGCCAGCGTCGCGACAAAGGTTTTACCTTCACCGGTTCGCATCTCGGCAATCCGGCCCTCGTGCAGCGCAATTCCGCCCATCATCTGAACATCGAAGACCCGCATACCGAGCGCCCGCTTACCGGCCTCACGAACGACAGCAAATGCCTCCGGAAGAAGCGCATCGAGCGATTCACCAGCCTCGTTCCGAGACTTGAATTCCTCGCGCTTGGCCCTGATGTCCTGATCACTGAGAATTTCTAGACCACTTTCAAACGCACTGATTCGATCAACGATCTTTTTCAGCCGCTTTATTTCACGCGTATTTTTTGTGCCGAATATCTTGCCGAGGAATTGAGCAATCATAAGGTTCTTACCAACATCTGCGGTCGCATCAAAATCATTATTGGGGATTTACGAGCGAGGTGGAGACGCTTTGTAAACGAACTGGGCCGGATCAATTGAACGCCCGTTTTTATGAATTTCATAGTGGACATGCGGTCCAGTCGAGCGACCGGTACTCCCGACCTCGCCGATTTGCTGTCCCTTGCGAACGAAGAATCCCGTTTCAACCGAAAGTTCGCGTTGGTGAGCATAGCGCGTCTTCAGCCCACCTCCATGATCAATGTCTACGACCTTGCCGTACCCTGGCTTCGTTCCTGCAAACGTCACCACGCCAGGCGCCATCGCAATGACGGGAGCGCCTTCCTTACTCGCAATATCAATGCCGTTGTGCCACGCTCGTTTACCGGTCACCGGATCAGTCCTCACGCCAAAGTTTGAGGATACCCAGCTTTTCAAAACCGGTTTTCCTGCCAATGATCGGTTAGCCTCTCGATGCTCTGCTAGCAGAACGCGCTCGATCACTTCTAACTGAGCCGACCGGTCTGTTAGTGATCTTGAGAGCATCCCTAGGGCTGCAGCCACGTCACCCTCTTCAATCTCATCATTGACAGTAATTCCATCGACATCCTGATCAGAGCTCCGGACGCCACCAAGACCAGGTTCCGAAGAAAAATCGAATTCGCTAATATCCCAGGAGGATAGCTCTGTTAACCGTTGTCCCAACGCATTCACGCGGGCCATTTGATTCTCGAGCCGAGCAATTTCGACAGCGCTAGCCTTAAGATTGCGATCTAACGTGGTCTGAAGGGCGCTGATCTCGGAAGCTTGAAGCTCGATGTCTCTCTTCATCACTTCGAGCGAAGTCACAGCCAGCCGGGTATCTGCTTGGGTATAGTGACGCCAAGCCACCGCAGAGACAATCGCAGTCACCAAACATAACGCTGCCGCTGCAAGTAGGCCTTTAGGACCTACCACCAAAGTATTGAAGTAGCGGGCTTTATCACTGACTATGATGACTTTCATACGCTGACCGATCTCACGCACTCCCATATTAACAGAAGACGCCTCGAATCCCTCATGCCTGACCATCTTCTTAACCAACTCGACGATCCCGCAAGCAAGGCCGCTAGACGGTTGGTAGAGCAAGCCAAAAGCCTTGGTCGATTGAGCGACGCGCTATCTAGCGAGCTAGGGTTCTCGGTTTTTATCTGCCGCATAGAGGGAACGACCCTCGTTCTGCAGGTCCAAGATGGTTCACTAGCCACTCGGCTACGCTATCGATCCCAAGCCCTCTTGCCTAAAGTAGAGACCATCCTTAGGAAGCGGTTTACTAACATAGAAGTCAGAGTCGGATCCCACCCCGATTGGAGAATCAGCGATAAGGGGTTCATTGAATGGGAAAAGGTAGCGCCTCGTACCCCGGTCCCAATGTCAACTGACACTAGCGCCTTACTGGCGGAGCAAGCCGCGCTCATGTCAGATCCAAGGCTGAAAAGAGCGCTCGAGTTGCTCTCATCTCGAGGGGAAAAACCCCGTTAGCTAGCTCGCGATATCGAGACTGGGTAGCCCCGCGTAGGCTGGCGGTACTCTAGCCTCATCGCCAAATGTCACCAGTTCCCAAGCTGAAGTGTTTTCGAGCAGGGCTTTCCTGAGAAGATGGTTTTCCGTGTGCCCTGATTTGAACCCGACGAATTCACCAATCAGGCTGTATCCAAGCAGGTAGAGGTCACCGATGGCGTCTAATATTTTGTGCCTAACGAATTCGTCTTCATGACGTAATCCGTCAGGATTCAATATACGGTATTCATCAACGACAATGGCGTTATCCAAGCTGCCGCCCTTCGCAAGATTCATTTCGCGCAACTGTTCGAACTCTTGCATAAGCCCAAACGTACGCGCTCTGCTGACAGACTTAGTGAAATCTGTCTCGGAAAAATCAATGGTTGCCTGCTGACGCTTGATGACCGCGTTATCGTAAATGATCGTGTGCGACACCCTAAATCCATTGTAGGGCCTGATTTCGACGGACTGTCCAAAATCGTTATTGAGTGCGCTCCCCTTCACGGTCACCGGCTTTTTGATTCGCAAAAATCGCTTGGCCGCACGCTGAAACTCGATACCCGCTGACTGAAGTAAAAATACGAACGTCGCTGAGCTGCCATCCATAATCGGCATCTCTGGCCCACTGATGTCGATATACAGGTTATCGATTGCCATCCCACTCAACGCGGCCATTAAGTGCTCAACGGTGGATATACGGGCGCTGCCCTCGCCAACGGTAGTCGCAAGTCGAGTGTCCAAAACGGCTGCGTGCTGGGCTGGTATCTCAACAGCGGGACTAAGGTCGGTTCGAATGAAGCGAATGCCCGTATTAACTGGTGCTGGACGCAGCGTCAGGCGCACTTTTTCACCAGTATGCAAACCAATACCTGTCGCACTGATCGCGTTTTTTAATGTTCTTTGCTTGATCATTCCCGATCCTTCGCTTGAAACCCTTCTGCCTAGATGCCCGCGGACGCTTCTTCTCTCTGCTGGCTTTAACTACTGCGGTGCCTGAGTTAACTGCTCTGTTTGACCGCGCCTGTTTCTTCGTCTTCTTCGTCCGCTTGGCAGATGTAGGGTGGCTTCCCAGCCGCTCTTCTTCAAAACGGCCCGAATCTTAGCAAACCTCACCTTAAAAGCCTACGGAATTACTCCAATATTGACCGCAATAGTGGAGAAAAGTTGCATATTTAATCGCTAAACCGAATATTTCTTCACTTTAATATCGGATTAATAATTTTTTGCCAAAAAAAAGGGCGCACTATCCACCTAGTGCGCCCCAATTCGGTCAGTTTTTCTTGAAGGGCTTATTTAATCTGCTTGGCGCCTCAAAAACGCAGGGATATCAAGATACTCTAGATCCTGCTGTTTAAGGTCCCCTTTTCCCTCTCCCAAGGCTTTGTTCCTTATGACGGTCGGCTTATCGAGCACCCCATAATCGGGCACGCCATCCCCAGCTAAGCGCTTACGAAGCTCTGTCTGCAATTCTGCTGATTTCTGATCTTCATCCAGCCCAAGCCCAGTAGCCACGACCGTTACGCGCATCTCATCTCCCATCTCTGGATCGATCACCGTTCCAATAACGACGGTTGCATTCTCCGATGCGAAATCCTCAACGGTGGATCCTACCTGCGAGAATTCTGTGAGCGTAATATCAAGCCCTGCAGCGATGTTGACCAGTAGCCCCCTCGCCCCAGAGATATCGATATCCTCGAGCAGTGGGGAGCGAACAGCTGCTTCAGCAGCCTCAATGGCTCGGTTGTCACCTTGTGCCAAACCGGAGCCCATCATTGCCATGCCCATTTCAGACATAACCGTCCTTACATCAGCAAAATCGACGTTGATCATTCCAGGTCGGATGATGAGATCAGCGATCCCCTGAACCGCGCCAAGCAGTACGTCATCGACGGTCGAAAATGCCTGAAGTAGCGGCGTGTCTTGACCCATGATGCTCAATAATTTCTCGTTTGGAACCGTGATGAGTGAATCGACATATTCGGACAACTCGGCGATTCCCTGCTCTGCAATGTTCATTCGCTTCTTGCCTTCAAAAGGAAAAGGCTTGGTCACTACTGCGACAGTGAGAATTCCCAGCTCGCGTGCGATTTGAGCGACGATAGGCGCAGCGCCGGTCCCAGTACCACCACCCATACCAGCCGTGATGAATACCATGTCCGCGCCTTCAAGAGATTCACGAAGTAACTCCTTATCCTCGATCGCTGCCTGCTTTCCTCGCTCAGGGTTAGCGCCTGCACCGAGTCCTTTGGTGACATCATTACCCAATTGAAGCAAGGTTCCAGAATTCATGCGCTGTAACGCTTGGGCGTCGGTATTGGCACAAATAAAGTCCACCCCATCAATTTGCTTGTCCACCATATGCTGAACAGCGTTGCCACCGCCACCACCGACTCCGATGACCTTAATAACCGCATGTTGCGGTGAGTTATCTACAAGTTCGAACATGGATGTTTCTCCTGACCGATTGATCCAACGTTGTTATTGTCCAAGCAACCAGCTTTTCACTGATTGCCATACTGAACCGCTTTGCATCTCACTGCGGTGAGCACCGTGTGATTGGGGGGCATTGCCCAATCCATACTGAAGCAGACCGACCGATGTGGCGTAGATCGGATTTCTCACGATATCTGAGAGGCCCGCGACACTCTTTGGTTTCCCAATACTGACTGGCATGTGAAAAATTTCCTCGGCAAGCTCTACGACTCCCTCCATTTTTGACGTACCCCCTGTCAAGACGATGCCCGCAGGAATGAGATCCTCGAAACCACTACGACGAAGCTCCGCCTGGATCAGCGTGAACAATTCCTCGTACCGCGGTTCGATCACCTCGGCGAGCGCTTGTCTCGACAAGTCTCTGTCCTCACGCTCACCGACACTGGGCACTTTGATCGTCTCGCTTTCACCGGCTAGCGAGGCTAACGCACAACCATATTTGATCTTGATTTCTTCTGCGTTCTGCGTCGGCGTACGAAGCGCCATAGCGATGTCGTTAGTCACTTGATCCCCTGCGATAGGGATCACAGCGGTGTGCTTAATCGCCCCTTCTGTAAAAATAGCGATATCTGAGGTACCACCACCGATATCGACTAAGCAGACTCCCAAGTCTTTCTCATCCTCCGTCAACACCGCATAGCTTGAGGCCAACTGCTCAAGAATGATGTCGTCTACGGCGAGGCCACATTGCTGGATACACTTTTCAATGTTCTGCGCGGCATTAACGGCGCAGGTCACCAAATGAACTTTCGCCTCCAAGCGAACACCGGACATACCGAGCGGCTCTTTGATTCCTTCCTGGCTATCAATCAGAAATTCCTGAGGCAGGATATGAAGAATTTTTTGATCAGCTGGGATCGCGACCGCTTGAGCCGCATCAATCACTCGATCGATATCGGGTTGAAAAACCTCTCGGTCGCGGATCGCGACGATCCCGTGCGAGCTCATACTTCGAATGTGACTGCCAGCAATCCCTGCGTAGACCGATTGAATTTGGCAACCAGCCATCAGTTCGGCCTCTTCAACCGCCCGCTGGATGGATTGCACTGTTGAGTCGATATTGACGACCACACCTTTTTTTAGTCCTCGCGAGGCGTGGCTTCCAATACCAATGATTTCTAACTGCCCTTCTGGACTCTGCTCTCCAACAATGGCAACAATCTTTGACGTTCCAATATCCAGTCCGACGACCATACGACCAGCCACATTCTGATTCATAGTTTGTTCCTCGTTGTAGGGTCCACGTTTGATGACCACATCTGATCAAGTGCAGGCAGTGATCCGTTGAGAGCGACACCATCAGGGTAGCGAGCATCAATCCGAATCCCTGGATCTCTAACATTCATCACGCTTAGTCGGTCGATGACAGACAGCGCGCGGGCTAGGCGATCAGGTAGGTCCTCGCTGCCAAGAAGGATCGTCCATCCGTTATCCAATTCGAATTCAACCGAACCGCGCTCAAGCACATACAACGCTTTGATTCGTCCTGCACTCAGCATCTGACTAACCTGCTGATAGGTGCGCATTACCGCATCAAATTGATCAGGTGGCCCATGCAAGTGAGGTAGATCAAAACCCGTCAAGTAAGGAGAGTTAAAGGTTGCCCCATGCTGGTTAATGAACCCAAGATCATTCCAGTAGGCAATTGGCGTCTCGGGCTCCACTTCCACCACGAGCTTACTCGGCCAGCGTAAGGTGACATCAACTCTAGCCACCCAGTCAACTTGCTCGAGGTTCAATTTAACGAGCTCAATGTCATCCAGGTCGGCAGCAATATGAGTGAGTGCAGATTGAAGGTCGGCGCGTTGCCTGTCTTCAATCTGACCGACGATTTCAACCAGATCAACGCTTCGCGATGTGGGAGCAAGGCCTCGAGCTAAACCCGTCGCAGCAATCACGCCGAGGATAAGAAGGCCCCAACCAATCAATCTCAACACGCTAAGCGCCTCCTCTCTCAATCAGTGCTGGTAGCGACTCAGAGGATTGGTGGCGTTCCAGAAGTTCCGCCGCCAAATTGGCTGTTTCACCCGCACCTTGCGTCAGTAATACATCGCCCTGCCCGATGATCGAGGCAACTTGATCTCCGGCCATGGTTACTGATTCGGCCCACTGCACACGCTCACCCATTTCCAATCGAAGCCGCTCGTATAAATCTAAGCCCGCCGAGCCGGGAATGGGCGCCTCTCCCGCTGCGTAAACCTCCGTCAAAAGAAGCACGTCAACAGATTTCAGCACCTCAACAAATTGATCAAACAATTCGTTCGTTCGAGAGTAGCGATGAGGTTGATAAATCATGACGACTCGTTTCTCAGGCCAACTCGCGCGGACCGCATCAATGGTGGCTCTGACCTCGCTGGGGTGATGTCCGTAATCGTCAACCAACAAAAATTCAGCCTCACCTACAGAGCATCGGCCCAAAACTTCAAAACGACGCCCAACGCCTGCAAATTCTGCTAAGCCTTGCTTAATGGCTGAATGCTCTAAATCTTGATCAAGCGCCACCGCGACGGCGGCTAGCGCATTCAACACGTTGTGTCTGCCTGGCATGCCTATCTGCACCGAAAATCGATCGCCAGTTGCTTGAACGACCACGTCGAAATATGACGTCGTTTCTATTTGACGCCATCCCTCGGCACGCACATCGGCGCTCTCGGAGAACCCGTAAGTGATGATCGGGCGAGTAATTTGAGGCAGCATCGATGCAACAATTGGATCATCCACACATGCGATTAGGAGCCCATAAAAAGGCAAGTTATGGACAAACCCCAAAAACGCCTCTCTCAGCTTGCTGAAACTTCCGTCGTAATTAACCAAATGATCGCGGTCCACATTCGTGAGCACCGTAATCATCGGTAGTAAGTGAACAAATGAAGCGTCGCTTTCATCTGCCTCAGCGATCAAATAACGCCCAGATCCCAATTTCGCGTTGCTTTGCACGCCCTTTAATAACCCACCGATGATAAAAGTAGGATCTTTGTCAGCGGCACCAAACACACTCGCAACAATGCTAGTCGTCGTTGTTTTGCCATGGGTTCCCGCCACAGCAATTCCGAACCGGTAGCGCATTAGCTCGCCCAGCATTTCAGCACGCCTAATCACGGGAATGCGTCTTTCCTTCGCGGCCGCAATCTCGGGATTCGCATCATTGACTGCGCTCGAGATGACTACGACGTCTCGACCTTCCACCTGTTCAGCCTGATGCCCTATGAAGATCGCTACGCCGAGGGACCGCAATCTCTCTGTCACTTTGCTTTCCGCTAGATCGGAGCCAGAAATTTCAAATCCTTGATTGAGTAGCACCTCCGCGATCCCGCTCATGCCAGATCCGCCAATACCCACAAAATGGATAGATCTAACTCTGCCCATCTCTGCGAGAGACAGTTGTTCAAGACGACGAGTCACGAGCGCGCCCCTTTCACGTTGGGAGGCGGCGGGGCATGCCTAATCTCCCACTCAACTCGAAGCAAGAGCCCGATCATCAAACCACTCACCAACAAACTATTCCCGCCAAAGCTCATCAACGGGAGCGTAAGGCCTTTGGTCGGTAACAACCCCAGATTAACGCCAAGATTAATGAGTGCCTGAACGCCGAGCATCACGCTGATCCCTGCTGCGAGTGCGCCATGAAAAACAAAATCAAGCCTAAGCGCGCGCTTTGTAACGATGAGCCCACGACCCACGAGGACGCCAAACCCCAGCAGAGTCAGGAGCGCGCCAGCAATGCCTAGCTCCTCCACCAAAATTGAAAACAGAAAATCAGTGTGTGCCTCTGGGAGATAAAATAGTTTCTGAACCGAGTTGCCCAGCCCTAACCCCAGCCATTCACCGCGCCCGATAGCAATCAACGCTTGTGTTAGTTGATAACCGCCACCGAACTGGTGCGCCCAGGGATCGGTGAAAGCGACCAATCTGGCCATTCGGTAGGGCTGTAAATAGATGAGCAAGGCAACGACACCAACGCCGACTAGTACTGTGGGCAAAAAATATTTCATGGGTGTTTTGACGAAAAACAACACCGCCATTACCCCACTCATCATGACAATCACCGCGCCAAAGTCAGGTTGCGCGAGCAGCAACACACTCAGCAAGAGCGTGAGTCCAAGCGGTAATAAATAGCCTGGCAGCGTTGATGGACTGAGACCTGACGGTCTTGCCACATACCCAGCGATAAACATCGCGGCCAATACTTTGACAAACTCGGAGCCCTGGAGCGTGAAAAAACCCAAGGGAATCCACCGCGTCGCGCCATTGACCTCTCGGCCAACGCCTGGAATCAGTACAAAAATCAGCAGTAAGAGCGCGCTAAGATAAGCAATAACATGCAGGCGCTGCCAGGTTCTTATGGGGATAACCAGCGTCGCTAGCAACCCAACCACAGCAAGGGCAATAAACGCGCTGTGTTTTACAAGCAGATAAAAAGGATGACCAAAGTTGCGAGCAGAAATTTCTGTTGATGCTGAGCCCACCATCACAACGCCCAGCACCAGCAAAAAGGCCGCTGACCCAGCGATCAGTTGATCCAGCGGTGGCCGGCTTTCCATGACGGCAGGTGACAGCCTCACCGCACTCATGCGACTAACTCCAAAACGCACTGCCTAAACGCGTTGCCGCGCGCCTCAAAGTCTTGAAACTGATCAAAACTCGAGCAGGCTGGGGAGAATAGCACCACATCTCCATCAGCGGACAAGGCGCGTGCACTGGTAATCGCGTTGGGAAGATCTTTCACGATCTCTTGGTGACATGTCGCTCCTAATTGTTCACTGATGAGCGCCGCCGCCTCTCCGTACAGCAGGACTCCTTTGACCGAATTTATACCAGCAAGCGTTCCGGCCAACACCCCGTAGTCTTCCTGCTTCGCCTGACCGCCCGCTATCAAAATGAGGGGGGCGCCGTCGCCAAAACTTCGTATCGCGCTAACTGCTGCACCCACATTAGTGGCTTTGGAATCGTTGACCCAAGTCACCCCGTCCTCTGTCTGGACCACCTCGCATCGATGAGCCAGGCCTGTGAACGACTGCAAAGCCGCAAGGGATGACTCGAAGGGCAAGCCCAAGCACAACGCAACACCCATCGCCGACGCTGCGTTCGAACTATTGTGTCGACAAAGCCAAACACCTCGTTTCTGAATTTCTCCTTCTCCATCACCGTGAATGAAGCGATAGACTTGGCCAGCATCAATCACCTCCACGCCCTTTTGAGTACCAACCGAATGGTTATCGCCGTCGCGCGCTTGCCCGACCCACAACCAGTCTTGGGCCTGCGCATGGAGCGCCTGCTCAGTTCGCTCGGCACGCCAGGCATCAAAACAAACCACCTTATCTGATGCTCGAAGGAGCTTTTCCTTAGTCTTGTAGTAAGCATCAACCGACGGGTAGCGGTCTAAGTGATCGGGCATCAGATTGACAAGCGCCCCCACGTGAAAATCAATCACCGGGTCTAACTCTAATTGGTAGCTCGACAGCTCTATCACCGTGAGTTCTAGGCTTTGGTCTAGCGTCTCAAGAACGGGTAATCCGATATTGCCGGCGGCGATGGAACGAATCTGATGCGCTTTCGCGATATGGTCGACCATGGCGACTACGGTGGATTTACCGTTGGATCCAGTGACCCCAACGAGTAGTCCGGACACCTCTCGCGCAAAAAGGTGCAAGTCGTTGATCAATTGAACACCCTGGTTTAGCGCGCGCTCAAAAACAGGGTGTGTGAGCGGGATACCAGGACTAACGATCCAAGTATGGCCGCTTGCAGGGGACAGTTCGGCAAGTGTTGAGCACCCTTCACAATATTGAAACGTATCGAGGCCTGTCTTTGCTTCTGGATCCAGATGATCATCGGCCACCCAAAACGGCAAGGCGCGCTCCTCGAAAAAGCGAGCGACGGAGCGCCCAGTCCTTCCATAGCCGACCACTACCCTAGTCATGACGGCCTGCTCCCTGTTTGATCCAACCTTCAGCCACTTCACTGTCAGAAAAAGGATGCGAAACGCCCTCGATCTCTTGGAAACGTTCATGACCTTTGCCCAAAATCACCAACACATCGGAAGCAGCAAGCAGGTCAATTCCTTTTTTAATGGCCAGGCTGCGGTCTAGTTCCACAATGGGGTCTGTATCGAGGGGTAGGCCTGCGAGCATATCCTCAACGATCTGAATGGGGGGCTCGGATCGAGGATTGTCACTCGTAAAAATCGCAACGTCGCTTAACTCTGCGGCCAGCCGCCCCATCACGGGACGTTTTGTGCGGTCCCGGTCACCCCCACACCCAATCACCGTAATGATGCGGCCCCGGCAATGCTGGCTTACTGTGTTCAGTACACTTTGAACCGCATCGGGCGTGTGAGCAAAATCGATGAATACTGCGCCCTTCGGCGCATAGACGCGCTCCAGCCGCCCAGGTGGAGGCTCGAGCATCGGCAGCATCTCAACGATAGCGTCCAGCGAATGGCCCAAGTCGTAAAGCCAGGCAGACACGGCCAGTAAGTTACTTAGATTAAACTCGCCAAGCAGTCTGCACTCAGCAAACCGACTTAATCCATGGATCCTAAGTTCGAAGCGGCTGCCACTAGGCGTCGTTTGAATTGCAGTCGCGGTGACATCAGCCGAGTCGCTTTCAAGACCGTACGTCAAAACACGTTTTGCGCTGGTTTTGCCCGTCAACGCTCGCCCAAACGCGTCATCAATATTGATAATCGCCAATTCAAGACCGACTCGACAAAACAATTTCGCCTTCGCCGCACCATAAGCCTCGAAGGAACCGTGATAGTCCAGGTGATCGTGCGTCAGATTTGTAAAAACCGCTGCATCGATGCGCGCCCCCTGTAATCGGTTTTGATCGATACCGTGCGAGGATGCCTCCATGTGGACAACCTCTACTCCGCAAGCCCTCAGTGCCGCAAATTCGCTGTGCAGGGTTAATACATCCGGCGTTGTCATCACCGCTGGCTTCAAGCCACCAGGTCGACCACTCCCTAGCGTTCCGATCATTGCTGCAGAGACTGACAATTGGTTCAGTGCTTGGGCGCCAAGGTGCGCTATCGAGCTCTTGCCATTGGTTCCTGTGACCGCGAGCAACTTAAACGATGACGATGGCTCTCCAAAAAAACGATCAGCAATATCACCTAGCCGGTCACGCAGATCGTGAGCCACAACAATCGGTAACGCCGTTGCATCCTCGACCGGTCCAACAACCATGGCCGCCACCGCGCCCTTCGAAAAGGCCTCGGTCACATGCTTACTGCGTGTGTCGGCGTCATCAGCCAACCCAACAAACAGATCACCCGTTTGAACCACACGGCTATCGAGCGTCAACCCATCGACGCCTATCGGAGGCATGCCGTCATCTTGCATCAACTCACGCAGATTCACGCTGCCTCCCGAACAAAATTCGGTAGTACGCTGTTAAGCCGAAGAACACTGCGCATTACTCGGGAGAATATGGGCGCAGCGATGCTGCCCCCTCCTACGGACGCCGTCTTGGGTTCATTAATCACCACAACGCCGACAAAGCGCGGGGATGACAACGGCGCAAATCCAGCAAAGAACGCGATGTGACGCTGGTCATCGTAACCTCGCTCACCCAGCTTACGAGCGGTGCCCGTTTTCCCTGCAACCTCATATGCCTCGATCGCCGCCTTTTTTCCCGTTCCTTCGGTCACCACCCGGTGGAGCATCGACTGCAACGAGACCGCAATATCTTCGGCCATCACTCGCTCTGACTTGGGGGTCGGATCCTTGATTAAGCTAACGCTTTGTTTGATTCCCCCGGAGGCGATGGTTTGGTAGGCCTGCGCGAGTTGCAGTGGTGTGACTGTGAGACCATACCCGTAGGCAAACGTGACCCGTTCCACATCTTTCCATCGTCTCCGGTTGGGCAGAAAGCCGCTACTCTCTCCGGGAAACCCAACGCCCGTCACTTCGCCAAAACCCAACTTCTGAAATAGATTCCAAACATCGTATTCGTTGACCATGAGCGCCAGTCGACTAATGCCCACCTGACTCGAGTGGGCGAGGATGCCACCCAAATCAAGCTCGCCTCGATTACGCGGATCCCTGATCACAGCGTTCCCAACTCGCATGAATCCGGGATGGGTATCCACTACAAAATCCGTTGGCTTGCCAGACTGAAGGGCAATCGCAACAGTAAGCGGTTTAACAGTAGAGCCCGGTTCAAACGCGTCGGTTACCGCCCGATTCCTGACCGAACCCAAGTCGAGCTGAATACGATTATTGGGGTTGTAGGAAGGCTGATTGACCATCGCAAGAATCTCACCAGTATGGACGTCCAATAGGACCATCGAACCGGATAGAGCCTCGTATTGCTGTACTGCGGATTTCAGCTCGCGGTACGCCAGAAACTGCAATCGCTGATCGATCGAAAGTTGCAACGCACGACCTGGCACCGCCTCTGCGATAGGCATCAGGTCTTTGACCACCTCGCCATACAAATTTTTGAGCACCTTTTTCTTGCCTGGTTCGCCTTTTAGCCAGTGATCAAAAGAGAGCTCAATTCCTTCCTGGCCACGATCGTCGATATCAGTAAACCCAACCACATGCGCCGCCACCTCTCCTGCGGGGTAGAACCGGTGGTATTCCTTTTCACCGTAAACCCCTGGGATTCCGAGACTTAAGATTAGGTCTGCCTCAAGAGGAGAAATTCGCCTACGGAGGTACACGAAATTACGCCCGGTCGCGCGCGCCATCTTCGACTCGAACTCGTCGAGGGTGACCCCTAAGCCAGAGGCCAAGGTACGGATTCGACCTTCATCGTTCGGCAACTCTGCTGGGTTTGTCCAAAGGGAGACAACGGGCGAACTGACTGCCAAAGGGTCACCGCGGCGATCAAGAATCATGCCCCTGTGGGCATTGATCTTCTGCATACGAATGGTTCTCGCATCGCCTTGATCCTGGAGAAAGTCTTTCTCCTCGACCTCCAGCTGCACTAGTCTCGCTGCCATCGCTACTATGGCTGCAATGAACAAGAAGAGCGCGATGTGCACCTTTAAAGCAACCGTCATCAGAGCGCCTCATCTCGTGATAGAGGCTCGGCCGCAGGCCTGACCACCAATAAATTCGTCTGATCGGGCGAGCGCATTTGCAAGGTTTCTCTTGCTAATTGATCGACCCGGTTGTAGCCAGCCCAAACGCTCTGTTCGAGCAACAACTTTTCATACTCGCTGTCGAGGGTGTCGCTTGCGTGCTGTTCTGTCTGAAGGCTTGCGTACCGAGCCCGGGTCGCATGGGAGGCGTAAATGACAGCGAGCGCACTGATCAAAAACACGACGACCAGCGCTATCGCCCTTCTTCCTGAGGGCGTCCAGAAATAATCTCGACACTGGACCAACACCTCTGCGCCGATCACGCCACTTTCTCCAGCACCCGCATTACTGCGCTCCGAGCGCGAGGATTTCGGTCCACCTCAGCATCAGAGGGCTTCCACTTTCCAACCAGTTTAAAGTCAGGTTGAAACTCAGTGTTCCGGACAGGCAATTTCCTTGGAATAGGCGGAGGTGCTGTCAAGCGACGCATAAATTGTTTGGTCGCTCGGTCTTCGAGACTGTGAAAACTAATGACCACTAGCCGACCGCGTGGCGCTAGTACCGACACGGCAGCCGCAAGGCCTGCCTCCAACTCCCGCAGCTCCTGATTAATCACGATTCGAATAGCCTGAAACGTTTTAGTCGCTGGGTGCCTTTTCTGGCGTCCTCTTGGAAGCACTGATGCCACGATGTCAGCCAACTGATGGGTGGACGTGATAGGGCCCTTGTCTCTTGATTCAACAATCCGAGCAGCAATTTTTCCGGCCGAGCGCTCTTCTCCATACGCCTTAAGGGCGGCTCTTAGCTCCTCAAAGCTGACCCTGGCCAACCAAGCACTTGCGGTTTCGCCTGTTGACACATCCATCCGCATATCGAGCGGTCCATCATGCATAAAACTAAATCCACGTTCGCTCTGGTCCAATTGAGGCGAGGAAACCCCTAAATCCAATAAAACGCCGTCGACTAGGTGGAGGTCAGCAGACTCGACCACACCTTTCAGATTAGAGAAAGCACTGTGAGTCGCCGTCACTCGCTCATCCTTTTCTACTAGCACCTTTGCAACATCCATCGCAGCTGGGTCTCTATCCATCACAAGCAACCGCGCGCGATCAGATAAGTGGGCCAGTATCAGCGAAGCGTGTCCTCCCCGGCCAAATGTACCGTCGACGTAGATGCCATCGGCTGACTGCACCAGACAACTCACGGCTTCTTCAAGGAGAACAGGAATGTGCGCCAACGTCCGCCTTCCTTATAACGATAACGATTTCAGTTCCTCTGGAAGCTGAGCCTCAGACTCTTCGTCAAGCCACTGCTCTCTTCGCTCAGTCCAGAGCGTTTCGTCCCACAATTCCAATTTGTTGCCTTGCCCGAGGAGCACTGCGTTCTTGCTGAGTTGCGCATAGTCTCTAAGCGGGGGAGTCACCAACAGACGTCCGTTGCGGTCCATAGGAATATCGGTTGCGTGTCCGATTAAAAGTCTTTGAACTCTCCTAGCGGCCGAGTTGAAGCTGGGTAGCGCTTCAACCTTACGCTGAATATCATCCCAAGCCGGCTGGGGATAAATCAGTAAGCAACGCTCTTCGGTGTCAATCGTCGCGACCATCCTGCCGTCGCAGAGCGAATTGATCTCATCACGATATTTCGTGGGCACGGTTAGGCGCCCCTTCGTATCCATATTGATGTGATTCACTCCACGAAACATCACTTATGCTCCACCAACACCTATTAACACCCATTTACGCCCACTAAATCCCACAAAAACCCACATTTCTGCACTTGCGACCTTAGTTTCCAAGGGTGTTAATGTCAAGCGACTAAATTCAGCTTTTTTCTTTATTAGACAAGGAGTTAGAGAGCCCTCTGATTCAAGAGAGAGCATCTAGAAAGATCGCATGTTTTTACATTGATATGAAAAAGATTCTTAAAGTAGTTTCTTAAGAATACTTAAGCGTATGACCTACCTAGACTGTTTCGATGACTCGACCCTTTGACTCACCAGATGCTGAGACCGTCTCAAAGGGAGATTCAGTTCCTTTAGCAGATCAAAAACAAGCGCGCCGAGAGAAGTCGTGGTTAAACGACGGACCGACTACTGGCTGACAGCCTAGGATTAAACAGATACCAAAAGGCAGAGTATGGCCAGCACCGCCCTTAGCCCGATCCGCCCTGAGTTAAGGATGCAACAAGGGGATTGCTAGCGCCAAAAAGAAAGCCGCCAAAAAACGTCGTCAACGCTCAATCTAAACACCTCAGCGGTTGGCTTGGATGCTTTAACCGTGAGCGAATTAAGAGCGTGCGCATCAACCTACCCACAAAGAAGAAGGCTTTCACTTGCCGAAACCCAGAACAGGAGTGCCCACTGACAAAAATTAATAAAGGGAGTCGACCATAAGCCGGGTTCTGTCTTGGGTAATCATTCATCTGTGATGCTTGTCGCCAAGCACCTATAGCGACCTACCCGAACCCTCATGCGGACCACACGGTATGGATTCCTATTTGGTCTTGCTCCGAGTGGGGTTTACCCTGCCACATCTGTTACCAGATGCGCGGTGCGCTCTTACCGCACCTTTTCACCCTTACCTCATACTGAGGCGGTTTGTTTTCTGCGGCACTTTCCGTAGGCTCGCGCCCCCCAGGCGTTACCTGGCACCCTGTCCTTTGGAGCCCGGACTTTCCTCCATCTCCCGCTACCTTCCGATGGCGGCGAAGGACAGCGATTACCTGGTCGACTCCCCGCTGAAACCTTATCTGTGCACTCAGTCTGACTCAAGCGGAATCTTGGTGCTTGGCATCAAGAATTTGGTTATAGACTACTTTTTTTCGCAAGCCGAAGCTCGAAGCGATCGCATCTGCCAAAAGAGAGGGAGTCACTTGATCTTTCAAGGCGTTGATCAAGTGACCAACCTGGGGGTTCTTCGCCTCTTCCTTTGGCACTCCCCCAACCACGACAACAAATTCCCCTTTGCAGGGAATATCCCCACTCTCCAATGCTTGATTCAATGATCCGAGCGTTCCCTTAACCGTCTGCTCGAAGGCTTTGGTTAATTCTCTACAGATTGATGCCGGTCGATCTGGACCCATTACCGCAACAAGCTCTGACAACAGCTTCTGGATTCGATGTGGAGCCTCAAACATCAACAGGGTGTGCGGTATTTCACTCAACTCTGCAAGCCAGCGGTGCCGCCCTTTCATGGGAGGAAACCCAACAAACTGAAACCGATCGGTAGGCAGGCCCGAAACACTGAGTGCCGCTGTCACCGCCGAGGGGCCAGGGATCACCTCAATTCGAATACCTGCATCATGAACAGCACCCACCAACCGGTAGCCTGGATCGGAAACAAGGGGGGTCCCGGCGTCGGAAATCAAGGCACCCGATTCCCCAGATTGCAATCGGTCGATCAGCGTTCTGACCTGATAGCGCTCGTTATGCTCGTGTAAGCTAATCAGGTTCGGCTGCAGCCCAAAAGGCTCGAGTAATTTTCGGCTGACTCGCGTGTCCTCTACCGCGACCCATCGAACTTGAGCAATCACTTCCTTGGCACGATCTGTCCAATCACCCAGGTTACCAATTGGTGTTGCTACGACGAAAAGCTTAGCTTCAACTGTCATCATTTCAATTCATCTCGGACAAATGCTTGAGCAATATCGACCCAACCTGTGCCGATAGATCCATCATCATACGATCCCGAGCGCCTGATACACACTACCAACACCGAAAGCAATGAAAGCAATGAAAGCAATGAAAGTAATATCGAAAACATTTCTTGAGCGATTCAAGAATCTTGGATTCATCACGAAGGCGAATGCAGCAACCGAGTCATAGGGAGGAGTCTATGAGCGCCTTGGAGTGTTTTTATCGAACCTCTCGATGAACTCGGCCGGTGGCATCATCGCTCCGCAGCCGAATCGCTACGGCGAACGCCATGGTATAGCGACCGGGTGAGATAGCGATCATTGACGGCTTCAGACTTTACACCCAAAGCATTACACTGCTGTTTTTTGAGCGATGACCAACCAGATAGCTGATAACTAGAGCACTCCATCGCAGTCCGTTATTTACGAAGCGTGCCAGTCCTGGTGTTTGCTGTGATTCGACACTCAATAGGCCTATCTTGGAAAACACCGACAGCGACCAACGAAACAAGCTGATGAACATGACCCTCAAGTTAGTAAGCACCCTATTGGTGACCGGCCTGGTCGTTGGCTGTGCGAGCGCACCTCCTACTTCACAAGTATTAAGCGCGTCCTCATCCAACCAACAACCAGGCGAGATCGTCATCAGAAGCGTGGCTGAAGGGTTGAGACTTGCCAACGCCGCATCTGAACCTACCGCATCAAAGATTCTTGCTCGAACTGCTCGCTTAGCGTTGGAGCGAGGAGACCTCACGACCAGTAACCGGCTCGCTGAAACCCTCACTACAGACGGGCTTTCGAAACAAGAAATAAGCCTCTTAATGCTCACCAAGGCACAGCTCGCCTTCAATGTTGGAAACACGGAAGCCGCACTCCGCCTGCTAACAAGCGAGTCATTCAATCTGCTTGATCTAAACCAGGCTATGCAAATAGAAGGCAGTCTTTTGCTCGCCGACACCTATCTTGCGACGAACCGGTTCTATGCGTCAGCGAGAGAACGCGTGCTCATACATCATTTGCTGGAAGGATCCGCGCAAAAAGCAAATACCAACGCGATCTTTGAGACCCTCCTTAATTTGCCGACGCCCATCTTGACTGCCTACGCAAAGAAATCGATTTCCAATGAGGTTCGAGGTTGGTTGTCGTTATCAGCGATGTCCAAACAGTTTCAAAATCGACCCAGTCAACAGTTACGTGCTTTGGGCAACTGGAAAAAACTATGGATTGGACACCCAGCTGCAGAAAACCTACCAGACAGCCTGACTTTTCTAGATTCAGTCGTTGCCGAACAACCGAAGGTATTAGGCATACTCCTGCCACAGTCAGGGCCCCTGGCCGCCGCTGGAAACGCCATTACGAAAGGCATCATGGCAGCGCACTATGATGCTAATAGCGCGACCGAGATTCGAGTATTCGATAGCCAGTCGATCACCGATCTACTGGCATTCATCCAGAAAGAGGCGGCGAATGGAGTTGATCTGTTTATCGGTCCGCTCGAGAAAGACAAGGTCGCCGCCCTTGCTGAGGCGCGTCTTTCGGTTCCGGTCCTAGCCCTCAATCGACTCGCCCTACCGGACGATGCGCGCATCAATGGCAACCTATTTCAATTTGGTCTCGCACCGGAGGACGAGGCCATTCAAATAGCCCGGCGCGCGCAAAAGGACCAACATCGGCGCGTATTACTCATTGCACCCAGCGATAATTGGGGAGACCGCTCAGTCGAGGCCTACCAATCTGCGACTGAGGGGCTCGATACAAAAACAATTATCGCGAGATACGATGATGACGTTACCTACGCGCAATTTGTTCGCCAAATTCTTGAGGTCGATGAGAGCCAAGGGAGATCGGATGAGCTGCGCCGAATGATAGGGCGAGGCTTCGAGTTCACCCCAAGAAGACGGCAGGATCTCTCCATGATCGCGCTTTTAAGTAACGGCGACGAAGCTCGGCAGCTGAGCCCTGCGCTTGCTTTTTACTACGCAGACGACCTTCCAATCTTTGCGACCTCCCAAGTAAACGACGTCAACGCCACCCGAATCAATAATCTCGATTTGAATGGTGTGCAATTTTTAGACATCCCGTGGAAGTTACTGCCGAGAGACGACTTGGGTGATCGTATCGTCAATGCTTGGCCAGCCGCCTCCGGCAGTCTAGGGCCATTATTTGCGATGGGCATGGACAGCTACAACTTACTTCCTAGGCTTAAGCAAATGCGGGAGTTTCCATCAACACGGTTCTATGGGACGACGGGCACGCTCCGTATCGAGCAACAAGTACTCCGTCGAGACCTAACCTGGGCGACCATGGAAGACGGCAGAGTCCAAGTGGCGGAACTCAGCACCGAAGATTGAAATGCAGTCAGCAAGCCGGCAGGCTCGCTGAACGTCGCGCAGCGCAGTTTCTTGAATCTCATGGGCTTCGCATCATTACATCTAACTATCATTGTCGATGGGGCGAAATAGATATCATTGCCTTGGATGGCACAACGCTTATTTTCGTTGAGGTTAAATTTCGTTCCAGATCGAACTGGGGCGCCCCAGCAGAGCACGTGACCTTTAGGAAAAAGCAGCGACTGATCAGAACTGCTCGCGAATTCTTAAGCCAACCGCTACTACCTTTCTATGAGCAAACCCGCTTCGATGTCGTCGCTTGCCAGCGCTCAATCTGTTGGATTCAACGAGCTTTTACGCTTGACGACTTGATTATTGAATAAACTAGGGCAACATAATTGCCAACGGAAGAGGCATTGTCATGATTAGGTTGATCGTTCCCTTATGTTTTTTGCTGGCTATCTCAGGTTGCACATCAGTCGGACCTTCTGAGGATGACAAGGGTAAGCGCACCTTTGGGACAAGGCTCGACGACGGGCGCTCAGCGAGACTGATCAAGCGCAATCTCAAAGCCGCGATGCCTGAGGTAAAAGACATGAACATTGATGTTCATGTTTACAACGGCATTGCGCTCTTGACAGGTCAAGCCAACGTTGAGGCCATTAAGACGAAGGCCGGCGATATCGCTGCCCAACCAAGGCACGTGACCAAGGTTTACAATGAGATCGATATCGCTGGCCCTACCGCACTGCTTTCTAGAACGAATGATGGCGTGCTCAAAACAAAAATCAAAACGCGCATGATGGCATCTAGGTCCGTCGCATCAGGACGCATCAAAGTCGTAGTGGAAAATGGTGTTGTTTTTTTGTTGGGCCTGGTCACACGGGACGAGGCTAAATCTGCGGTCGAAGAAGTCAGGGCCGTATACGGCGTCCAAAAGATCGTTCAAGCGTTCGAGTTCATCAACTAACCGAACTTGATCAGTCAACCAACTTCAAGTGGTTGGGCCTGACGCTTCCCTCTTTGCTCGTCGGCGCTTCCGATGTCTCCTGGGCTTGATCAGTTGCTTCGTTGACGAGAGGCTCACTTGCACCAGGGTGGTTCTCGGGAAAGTAAATGCCTTGCCCAGATTCTTTACCAATCATCCCCAGCACTGCCTCGTAGGGAATACGGATGAATTGAGACACGCCTGAAAAACGCGAGTCGAAACTGAGCTCTGCAGCGTCAAAGTGGAGGTTCCGTATGGCGGTCCCAGAAACGTTCAAGACAATCGTTCCGTCTTCTTGGACGTACTCAATGGGCACAACAGCATCGGTATGTCGCGCGTAAACAATCAGATAAGGCGTCTCCCCGCTATCTATTACCCAGTCCAACGCGCCCGGCAAAAGGTAAGAGACTCGGGGTTTGAGGGTCACCGAACCTAATCTCGCATATCCATTTCTGCTTCAGAGAGGCTCGCTTGAAAAGATTCACGCCTAAACATGCGATTCATATAATCCGTCAAAGGCTTAGCGCTCTTCGGTGGCAGCGAAATTCCAAGTACTGGCAGTCTCCAGAGAATAGGCGCGAAACAACAATCCACAAGCGTAAATTCATCGCTCATGAAAAACTCTTTCTCGGTAAAGATGGGAGCAATCGTAATCAAGCCTTCTCTCAGCTCCTTGCGCGCCTTCTCAATCACCGTCTCTTTCGAACGGCCTGCGACAATAGTGTCTACCAATCCACACCAGTCCTTTTGAATGCGGTGAGCAAACAAGCGACTCTGGGCTCTCGCGACAGGGTAAACGGGCAACAGTGGAGGATGAGGAAAACGTTCATCAAGATATTCCATCATGATCATCGTCTCGTATAGCACGAGGTCTCTATCCACAAGGGTGGGCAAACTGTTATAGGGATTGAGTGCTACTAGATCCTCAGGATACTGGTTCTTTTCAACGTTAATGATTTCAACCGCAACGCCTTTTTCAGCCAATACCATCCTGACTCGCTGGCTATAGTGGTCTTCCCCATCTGAGAAAAATACCATCGATGAGTGTTTAGAGATCACGCTCATACCGTTTTCCTTTCAAGCTCCGCGCTCGCGCGGATTAATGGATTTCTTTTTTGTACTCTCTGGCGAGCAGGTAGGCGGGAACAAAGAAAAATGCTAAGAAGATAAGTACAAACACCCCCGTCCGCTCTCGTTCGAGCCTGGTGGGTTCACCTACATAATAAAGGAAGTTGCTTAAGTCATACGCAAGCTGCTCGTACTCGTCGGGCGATAGACTGCCCGTACCCTCAACCACTTGCAGAGGGCTGTATCCACGATCCACAAGATCCATGCCACACACTTCTTCGGTAAGGTAATTCTGAGACAGTGCATCCATCATTTCACCGCCATTTTCTGCGATCTGAGGGACCTCTTTACACACTTTCTCTTGTATACCCTGCAGTTCTAAGAGCACGTGGGGCATACCAACATTTTCGTAGACCATATTATTGACGCCTAGCGGACGCGTATCGTCCTTGTAAAAGGTCATCAGGTAAGTGTACAGATATTCAGGGCCACCCTTCAGTTGGGTGTACAAGGTCAGATCTGGCGGAGATGCGCCGAACCACACCTTCGAATTTTCATCAGTGATCGAACTATCGATCAAATCTCCAATTTTCGCGTTGGGGTCTTGCACCAAATATTCCAGCATCAAACGCTCCGGAATACCTAGGTCCTCGGCGGTTCGCTTGTAACGCTGATAGCCGAGGCTGTGACATCCTAGGCAGTAATTCATGTAGGTAGCGGCGCCTCGTTGTAGTGATGCTTGGTCGTAAAGATCAGGCTCCATGTCATACAACGGGAAATTACTTTCAACAGCATTCGCTGCAAACGGAAAAAGCAACGCTATACAGTATCGTCTGATTCGGTTCATGGCATCGTCACCCTATCTGGCACTGGCTTCGTCTTCTCAGCCCGGGTGTACCATGGCATTAAAAGGAAATAGGCGAAGTATATTCCTGTGCATATCTGTGCAAGGAAGGTTCTTCCCGGAGTTGGGTGAACGGTTCCCAGGTAGCCCAGAATAAAAAACGAGATGACAAATAGCGCCAGCATAATCTTGCTGCCCATCCCTTTGTATCGGATTGATTTAACGGGCGACTTATCGAGCCATGGCAAGACAGCTGGAACGACAATCGCGCCTGCCATCACTACAAGCCCCCAGAACTTCGCATCTAACCCAGCCAGTGGGAAGGTGGCAGCTCTTAACATCGAGTAAAACGGCGTGTAGTACCAAACCGGTGCGATTAATTCTGGCGTTTTCAATGGGTCAGCCGGCTCATAGTTTGGGTGTTCTATGAGATAGCCTCCGCCATCGGGATAGAAGAACATCACTGCCGAGAACAAACCTAAGAACACGATAATCCCGGGTAGTTTTCCTAACGTGAAATAGGGGTGAAATGGCACTCCATCAACAGGCCGGCCTTCTTCATCAAGGTTGGCCTTTACGTCCACACCATCTGGGTTGTTCGAGCCTACCTCGTGGAGCGCAAGCACGTGCAGGACTACAAGGACTAGTAAGAAGAGCGGTACTAAGACGACGTGAAGCGCGAAGAATCGATTGAGCGTCACGCCTGACATGTTGAAGTCGCCGCGCACCCAAATAGCGAGGTCCTCGCCTACCATGGGGATGGCACTCGCAAGCGATACAATCACCTGAGCACCCCAAAATGACATGTTGCCCCAAGGGAGAAGATAACCAAAAAATCCTTCCGCCATCAGCGCCACATAGACCAACATCCCAAGTATCCAGATCAGCTCTCTTGGCTTCTGATAGGACCCATAAATCAGCCCCCTAAACATATGGAGATAGACAACCACGAAAAAGGCGGAGGCACCCGTGGAATGCATGTATCTCAGCATCCAGCCGTATTCAACATCCCGCATGATGTATTCAATCGAGGCGAATGCTCCCTCCCCTGTGGGGACGTAGTTCATTGTCAACCAGATGCCAGTCAACAATTGATTGACCAACACGACAAAAGAGAAGATACCGAAGTAGTACCAAATGTTGAGATTTTTCGGCGCGTAATACTTCGATAGGTGCTTCTCGTAGGCTTCCGTGACCGGCAACCGGTCATCGATCCAATCCATTACGTTCTTAAATGATTGCTGCAACGTTGCCATTACGCTAGCCCTCCATCTTCGCCGATAACAATGACATCGTCGGTCTCGAAATAGTGAGGAGGAACCTCAAGATTAGAGGGAGCAGGTACACCAGCGTAGACCCTACCGGCAAGGTCAAATTTTGACCCGTGACAGGGACAATAGAACCCGCCCGCCCATTCTGGATCGAACGTTTGCGGCTCGATTGCGGGACGATATTTAGGCGAGCAACTTAGGTGAGTACACAGACCAACTAGCACAGCAACCTCAGGCTTCCGTGAGCGAGTTTCGTTTTGGGCGTATGTTGGCTGTTGCGGACGATCCGAATCTGGGTCCGCCAGGCGGTCTTTCTTAACGTTTAAAAGATCCAGCATCTCTTGAGAGCGCTTGATCACAAAAATGGGTTTATCCCTCCAAGCGGGGATAGGACCCAGGATTTCACCCGGCCCTAGCCGACTAACATCGACCTTGATCGGCGCGCCTGCAGCGAGTGCTTTCGCGCTGGGGTTCCAAGATCCCACAAAAGGTACTGCGAGCCCTGCAACACCTCCTGCACCAACCACGGCTGTGGCGCCTAACAGGAAGTTTCTCCGTCCTGGGTTTAGGCCATTTTCACTCACTAGCTCATCTCCATGCTTGTGCTACTTGGCAAGCAACTTGGCAGCCAAATTTAGGTGGAATCACCGCTGTCAAGCGCGCCGGCATTCTAGCACAATCCCTTGGGAAATGGCGGGGGATGGATGGCATTAATAGGCAAAAAAAAACGGGGCCAATGCCCCGTTTTCGTTATCTTTTCGAGAATTGCGGCCGCTTTCTCGCCTTGCGTAAACCGACCTTTTTTCGCTCTACTGAACGTGCGTCACGAGTGACGTACCCAGCCTCACGAAGTGTCCCTCGAAGCGAATCATCATACTCCAGAAGGGCCCGAGTAATACCGTGCCGAATGGCTCCCGCTTGACCGAAACCGCCACCGCCTTTGACAGTCACTCGAACATCAAATTTGCCTGCTAAATCAACCAATTCCAATGGCTGCCGGACTACCATCCGAGCCGTTTGTCGCCCGAAATATTCGTCTAGCGGGCGATCGTTAACGGTAATTGCACCTTCACCCGTTGTGAGGAATACACGCGCCTTGGAGCTTTTGCGTCTTCCTGTGCCGTAAAATTGACTCATCTTTTTTCCTTACTGGGCTCGTCACTGCGCTTGTCCTCTTGCGCCGACCAATGGCGAGGTGAGCAGATATGACTAATCGTTCAAATATCCAACGTGACCGGCTGTTGAGCCCCGTGTGGATGCTCGCTACCCGCATAAATCTTTAACTTGCTCATCATCGATCGACTGAGCTTGTTCTTTGGCATCATCCCCTTTACAGCCGACTCAATGATTCGCTCTGGCGCCTTATCTTGAAGCTTTTCAAAGGAGATGGATTTAATGCCGCCAGGGAACCCTGTGTGATGGTAGTACATCTTGTCCTGCGCTTTCCGGCCAGTCACCTTCACTTTATTTGCGTTGATCACAACGACATAGTCCCCTGTATCAACGTGCGGCGTGAATGAAGCTTTATGCTTGCCCCTTAGCCGATTCGCGATTTCAGTACTCAGGCGACCTAGTGTTTGGTCTTGGGCATCAACAACGTACCATTGCCGAGTCACTTCTTCTTTTTTTGCACTGACAGTTTTCATATCTTTTCCTTAACACGCGCCCGGTATGCCCATTCCCAGACCCGAGGCCTGTATATCGCTCCCGTCCAATTGGCTTTCCCTGCACTTAGGCTTCAGGGACATCACCCAAATCGGCGGCTAACCATTTGAATAACCAATTTTTCGGAGGGCGAATGTTACTCAAGGATCTATCATTCCGCAACCACTTTGATCAGGTCTAAGGAGAGGATGGTTAAGAACAAATGCCTAGCTCAGATGTTGGTCCTGGAAATACTCCTTGGATTGCATCTCCTGGAGCCTGCTGGCTGTCCGCTCAAATTCAAAGGTCAACCGATCTCCCTGATACAGGTCCAAAATATTGGCTTGAGCAGTACAAATCAGATTAACCCTACGGTCGTAGAATTCGTCGATCAAACTGACAAACCGTCGAGCTTCGTCCTCGGTGGCACGATCAAACTGGGGAATGGAGGAAATGAAAACCGTAGCGTACTCACCGGCAATGGCAATGTAATCTGAAGGGCTCCGTGGCCCACCACAAATATCGGAAAACTCAAACCAGATCATCTGCTGCGATACACGACGAGCAACAATTGCCCGTCCATTGATGTTGATAGTCGTCCCAGGTGACCGTTGGGTTATTCGTTCGCGCATAATCGCGTTGTCTAGCGTTTGCCAAATAGTATCGAGGCGAGCTTCAGCCTGATCGCCGAGCGGGTAATGGTAAAGCTCTGCCATCCCCAACGCCCGAAGCCGATAATCGAATTCGTTATCTAGGTTAACAATTTCATTGGTTTCCTCTAGCAATGAAATCGCAGGGAGGAACTTACCCCGCTGCAAACCATCTCGGTACAGCCCCGAAGGCGGCACGTTTGACGTCGCCACCAGCGTTACGCCCTCCGTTTGCAATGCATGAAGGAGCCCTGACAACAACATGGCATCAGTGATGTCGGAAACAAAAAACTCATCAAAGCAAAGGACCCTTCCTTCGCTAGCGAATCGCTTGGCAACGAGTTTAAGCGGATCAGGCGACCCTTGATATTCAGCCAGCGACCGATGCACTGACTGCATGAAACGATAGAAATGAATGCGGACCTTGTCTTTGCGTTCGAGCGATTCAAAAAACAGGTCCATCAAAAATGTCTTTCCACGCCCGACACTACCCCATAGATAGAGCCCCTGGATCGGACGCTTCTCTCGACGTGAAAAGCGAAACCAAGAAGACTGCGGTGCTTGATGACTATCTAACGCATCGCGCAATGCATCCAGCCGATGCACGACTTCTATTTGCTTCGCATCCTCATGCACACTGCCTGAACGGCAATGATCTATATATCGGTCCAGGATTATCTGACCGGATTCACCCATTACTCACTCACTATTTATTACTGTCGAGCGCTTGCATCCAAAGTAGGTTATGCCAGTCCTCGTCTTAAGAGTCGCGACCTACGCAAGCACGCCAAGCATCTTTAGCTTGTCCAGGTCTGACCTAAGGTCAAGCCTCACCCTTGCCGACTTCGCGGACGATTAGATTGTGGGACTGCTGAGCTCACCAGCCAACTTTCTTGCGCGCAACGCTAACGATTATTACTAGCCCTCCATCCGCCGATATGCCGACGCCGCATGCATATCAAGCCCTTCTGCCTCAGCAAGGATGGCGGCAGATTTGGCTAAGGGAATCACACCTGCGCGATGACACTGAATCACCGATTGTCGGGTCACGAAATCATACGTTCCAAGCGCTGAGGCAAACCTGGCCGACCCAGACGTCGGCAACACATGACTCGGCCCGGCCGAATAATCGCCAACCACCTCGGGGGAGTGCTCCCCTACAAACACTGCCCCTGCTTTCAGTGGATAAGCCATGAGAGCGTCTGGATCCTCTACTGATAGCTCTAGATGTTCTGGCGCTACTCTATTAATGACGTTGACTGTGCCCGCTTCGTTACATGTCTGGATCAACAGTCCTCGGTTCATAATAGACGCTGAGGCAATCGCTTTGCGCTTACTCGATTGAAGCCGACGCAGAACTGCCTCGCGGATGGCTTCCAACACAATTCTATCAGTGGAGACCACAATCGATTGCGCCAATTCATCATGCTCCGCTTGAGCCAGTACATCGTCGGCAACCCAATCAACTCTCGTCTTCGCATCAGCCACCACGAGCACCTCAGAGGGACCAGCCACCATATCGATGCCAACCTCCCCAAACACACGTCGCTTTGCAGTGGCAACATAGAGATTGCCCGGACCACAGATTTTATCGACTCGCCGGATGGTCTGGCATCCATAGGCTAAAGCGCCGATCGCCTGGGCCCCGCCCATCGTGTAAAACTCATCAACCCCTGCATAGTGGGCAGCAGCTAGCAATACAGGGTCAATACGCTGTTTGTCAGCAGGCACTGCCAGCACGACTTCAGGCACCCCTGCCACCTTCGCGGGGATCGCCGTCATCAGGATCGTTGAGGGATAAGATGCTTTCCCCCCGGGCGCATAGACTCCAACTCGCGCCATCGGACTAATCCTTTGTCCCAACACATTGCCGAGCTCGTCCTCAAAGCGCCAATCGGTCGCTTGCTCCTCATGCTGGCGTTCGTGATAGCTTCGGATTCTTGCCGCCGCATGCTGCAGCGCCTCATTGATCGCTGGGGAAAGCCGCTCACAAGCCAAAGCCATTTCATTTTTTGAGATTGATAGATCTGCCACCGCATCACGGGCAATTCCATCGTATTGCGCAACAAGACGCGTGAGCGCGGTATCGCCTCCTTCGCGAACCTCGGCCAATATCGCATCCACACTGGCCTCTATTTCCTGACTGGTCGCCTCATCAATTTGCAACGCCTGATGCAACTGCCGGTCAAAATCGGCATCGCCCTGGGATAGCCATCTCATGCCCTTTCCTCGCTTGCGGTCCGAACCGCCTGCTCAACACCATCAATAATCTCACGCAAGGCAGCGTGTTTTGTCTTAAAGGAGGCTTTATTGACGATTAGTCGTGCCGAAATGTCTTCGATCCACTCCTTGGGTTCAAGACCGTTAGCTTTGAGCGTCGATCCGGTCTCCACAATATCAACAATCCGGTCGGACAACCCCATGACTGGCGCGAGTTCCATAGCCCCCGACAACTTAATAATGTCGGCCTGCACACCTAACTTTGCGTAATAGCGCTTGGCCGTATCGACAAATTTCGTTGCCACCGTCAAGCGCCGAGGGAGCGGCGGCTCGTCGACCAGTCCAGCGACCATGAGTTGACACTTAGCCAAGCCAAGATCGAGTAGTTCGTAGTAATTCTGACCAGGAAACTCTAGCAGCGTGTCTTTGCCGAGCATGCCAATGTCGGCAATGCCATGCTCCACATAGGTCGCGACGTCGGATCCCCTCAACACAAGCAACGAGATCTCGGGAATCGATGTCGGGAACACTAGCTTTCTGGAAGTCTCTGGCGATTCTGTCGGCTTGATACCGATACTCTCCAAAACGCCAAGCAGCGATGCTAAGGGACGACCCTTGTTTAACGCGATCACTAGCGTTGAATTGTGATGTAAGCCCATTGTTCTATACCCTTTTCACCGTTGCACCCAACCTCGTTAATTTGTGCTCGAGCGCTGCGTACCCTCGGTCCAAGTGATAAATCCGATCAATGATGGTCGTACCTTCCGCTGCCAATCCAGCAATTACCAAGCAAGCCGAGGCGCGAAGGTCCGTAGCCATTACCGGTGCACCTTTAAGTTGACGAGCACCCTCGACCCTAGCCACTGAGTTATTTCTCTGAAGTCTGATCTTGGCCCCCATCCGAGCCAATTCCTGAACATGCATAAATCGGTTCTCAAATATGGTCTCACGAATGTGAGATCGACCCGAGGCTAAACTATTCACCACCATCATCTGCGCTTGCAGGTCCGTCGGGAAACCTGGGAACGGAGCCGTATCAAAACTCTGGGCTATAAGTGCGCCAGCATCAGCGGATACCGCAACCGCGTTCTTGTCTTTTTCTACCGTTACACCCGTTGCACGGAGTAATTCGACTACGGTTGGCAGATGATCAACAGTCAATCCATCAACCGCCACCTCTCCTCCGGTGGCGATTGCTGCCATTAAATAGGTAGCCGCTTCTATACGGTCAGACATCACCTCGTAGTTAATTGGAGCAAGCGAGCCAACCCCGTTGATTTCGATCTCACTAGTCCCCGCACCGCGAATACGCGCCCCTGCCTGATTAAGAAACGCTGCTAAATCAACGATCTCAGGCTCACGCGCACACCCCGACAACCGGGTTTGACCTTTTGCAAGGACCGCGGCCATCAACACATGCTCGGTTGCCCCGACGCTCGGAAAGTCAAAACTGAAGTCAGTGCCAATGAGCCCATGCTCAGCTGATGCGCGCACATAGCCGGATTCGATCGTGACCGAAGCACCAAGCGCTGCCAGCCCAGCTAGATGTTGATCAACAGGCCTCGTACCAATCGCACAACCACCGGGCAGCGAGACTTCAGCTTGCCCGTAGCGCGCTAATAGCGGCCCCAGCACATTGAAGGAGGCCCTCATCGTGCGAACTAAGTGATAGGGCGCTTGCGTTCCAGCAAGCGACCCTGCTGCAATCGACAATCCTTCGCTACCGTTCCAAACACAGGTAGCACCCATATACTCAAGGAGCGAGGCCATCGTTTTTACATCGCGGAGATGAGGAACGTTCGTTAAAGCAATGGGCTCCTCAAACAAGATGGATGCAGCCATCAGCTTGATGACAGAGTTTTTGGCGCCCGCTGCGCGGACACGCCCGCTCAGCCGTTGCCCACCTTGTATCTCAAGTCGGGCCATCTCATTTATCTTTCGGAAGGTGCTTTTGCGGTGATCGTCACAGCATGAATAACCCCAGAAGTAATCAAATCATTAAGATATCGATAGACCATCTGCTGACGCTTGACCCTAGAGAGCCCCTCAAAAACGTCGGCAACCACAACAATGGCCGCACGATCTCCGTCGAGCGATACCTCAACAGATTCGGCGCTGAGCTCCGATGATAAACGCGCTTTTAAGGCGTCCGCTTCCATGTCTTGACTCCCTCAAAACCGCTAATGATAACATGACCACCTCACACCGCTGATTGAGCAGAGCCCAGCGAACCTTCTACTGATCGGTTTCACAAATGAACACAAGATGCTTGATTGATGCTTTAGCCCCCGTATCAAATTTTGTTTTAACGCTCTGGATGAAGTCGACCGCGCCGGTCCACTGCCCTCTTAGCGACTTGGACATCGTGTGAAGGTATCTGAGATATCATCTGGGAGCATTCTAAGCGCTCGGGCAGGGATACTAGCCCTCGTTCTGCTACTGCTGGGCGTCGTTATTGGAGCGATCGTCGAGGAGGACGAGCAATCAAACGAACTGCTTTTCAATAAGAATGAACCAGATCTATTTCTTGAGCGCGCGTCACTCACCCAATTCGACCAGCGCGGTATATTGGCAAGCCAGATTACTGCAGAGCGGTTTACTCACTATCCTCTGACCGATGTCACCGCGCTGCAGTTACCTAAAATCACACTCTTTATTGAGCGCGAGCCCAACCCTTGGCGTATCCAGTCGACCGCGGGGAGACTGCTCCCATTAAGCGAATATCGAAAAGAAACCGTCGAACTTTGGGACGAGGTCAATGCAAACCGTCTTCATAGAGATGGAACTCAGACTGTGATCACAACAGCTGCGCTAACCGTTTTTGCGAACGAAAGCAGAGCACAGAGTGACGAAGCAGTGGTGATTACGACTTCGAATTCAGTCACACGAGCATCCAGCATGCAAGCGTGGCTCGACTCAGGTCAATTCGAACTCAAAGGCTCAGCGAGCCAGCCTGTTACGACACGGCTTGAAATTACAAGGCCGAGCCTATCGAATTGAGTCTGGCCAATTGATCAGCAAGCAACCGCTCAGTCACTTTTTGATCCACTTCCATTCCGACATCACATGGTAGACTCGTCTCAATTCCGTAGACCTCACCCAGCATGATCCGAAACAACCGCTTCCGCTGCCTCGCGCTGTTCACCTTCACCTGGTTCAGCTCACAGCTAGGTGCCGACAACGCCCAACCGCTGCCCATCAATATTCAAGCCGACCAAGCAATCGTGAGCGAGTTAGAGGGCCTTTCCACCTACTCAGGCAATGTTCGAATCACCCAAGGAGCACTGCAAATTAACGCCCACGAAGTTCAGCTAACCAGCCAAGACAATACCGTCACGACGATTGTCGCAACGGGTCGAGCGGGCTCAAACGATCTAGCCAGCTTCACCCAAGCCCCAAGCCAGAAGCTTGAGTCGATCGAAGCCAGCGCTCTAACCATTGAGTACAAGGTTGGCGAGGAGCAGCTGATCTTGAGCGGCAACGCAACTTTAGCGTTAGGACAAGACCGATACAGGGGCGATAAGTTGAGTTACGACGTCACCCGGGGCATTTTTAAATTGGAAAGCGGAGACAGTCCTTCAGACCGGGTGAATCTCACGATCAACCCCAACTCGGACAACCCACTATGACGACGGGCGAGACAGGCCTGAGCGCATTAGAGGCCCACCGAATTAGAAAACGGTTTGGCACGCGTGTTGTGGTGAAAGACGTCTCGCTCTCAATCCATCAGGGGGAAGTAGTGGGACTCCTTGGTCCAAATGGCGCAGGTAAAACCACCTGCTTCTATATGATCGCTGGTCTCATCAAAGCCGATCAAGGATCCATTCACCTTGGCAAACAAGTGATCACCCAAGCGCCCATGGATGCGAGAGCCAGGTTAGGGCTGGGATACCTCCCCCAAGAACCCAGCATCTTCAGAAAACTTAGCGTTAGAGACAACATCCTCGCTATCTTGGAAACAGTGACCGACCTCGAACCACATGAACGGCTATCTAAAACAGACGCACTGATCAACGAGTTCAAGCTAGATCATGTCGCTTCAGCCTTAGGCATGGCCCTTAGCGGCGGCGAGCGAAGACGAGCTGAGATTGCCAGAGCCCTTGCATGCGAGCCAAGGTTTCTATTGCTCGATGAGCCGTTTGCAGGCGTCGACCCCATATCTGTTGGTGACATCAAAGCCATGATTCGCCAGCTTGCAGCCCGTGGGATTGGCGTATTGATCACCGATCACAACGTAAGGGAAACACTGGACATCTGCCAGCGAGCATACATTGTCAACGATGGATCGCTCATCGCAGAGGGATCTGCTGCCGACATTCTCGATCATGAAGTGGTGAAGTCGGTTTACCTGGGCGATGACTTTAGGCTTTGATCAGGACAGTAGAAAGCAACAAATAGCGGCAAGTGGCCGCGAATGGGCGAATTAGTCCGGTCCATTGCCCCCTTCTAACTTGCATCCTCGTACAATCCTTACAGATTCATTCTAATCACGCTCCCCCCAAAGTATGATTTAGCCATGGCGCTGAAACCTTCACTTTCTCTCAAACTCGGACAGCAGCTCCGAATGACGCCTCAGTTACAACAGGCGATTAAGTTGCTGCAACTGTCCACGTTGGATCTCCAACAAGAGATCCAGGATGCGCTCGACTCAAATCTTATGCTCGAGGAATATGATGAACAAAACGAGCCCTCTCCTGAAGAAACCGAGTTCTCAGACGACGGCATCCCTGACGACATGCCCACCAATGAGGGCGAGCCACTAACTAATGAGCAGATTGACAATGACTCCGGTGAATCCAACATCGATAACGCGGGTGAAACTGAAGAAGGCGTAATCGCTGATAGCCTGCAGCAAAGTGAATCGACCGGTGAGGACCTTTCCGAAACTGGCGAACAAGACGCTGTAGATCTAATCGAGTCCAGCAACTTGCAAGAAGACTTGGCGGTGGATTCAAATTGGGATGATGTATTCGAGCCCATCAGCATGGGGTCCGGTGCACCCGTCTCGGACGACTACGATCCGATGGAGTCAAGGACACAATCGCAAACGTTGGCGCAGCATCTTCTCTCCCAATTGGAATTGCTTGACCTCAGCGAACGCGACGCCTTTATCGCTTGGCATATTCTTGATGGCCTGGATGCAGAAGGCTTACTAACCATTGAACTCGACGACATTTTAGAGAGCGCGCCTGCCGACTGGCTGCTTGAAATGGATGAAATCGAGGCGGTTTTGCATCTCGTTCAGCATCTTGACCCTCTGGGCGTTGCCCAGCGCAGCCTGCAGGAGTGTTTGCTCATCCAGTTACAAGCGCTGCCGAAAACAATTGGCGCGCGCGAACTTGCGATCGAGCTGATTACCGACCACTTACCGCTACTCGGAACGAGAGATTTCGCTACGCTCACCCGGAAACTCAAAGTGCAAGAGAGCGCACTTAGCGAGTCAATCGAATTAATTAAATCGCTCAACCCAAAACCAGGCAGCGAATACGCCGACAATGCATCGCAATACGTGGAACCTGATGTCATGGTGCGACGCAGCGAGTCAGGCTGGGTCGTTGAAATCAATCCAAGCATTAACCCCAAGATTCGGGTCAACCCCGAGTACTCGGCGTTGATCAAGAGGAATGATACGAGCCCAGACCAGTCGTACCTCAAAGAGCAAATGCAGGAAGCCAGATGGTTTATCAAGAGTTTGCAGCAGCGGAACGAGACGCTGCTCAAGGTATCCACCGAAATCATGAGGGTTCAAAAAGACTTTCTGGAACAAGGAGATCAAGGGATGCGACCGTTGGTTCTCCATGATATTGCGGAGGCAGTGGGGCTCCATGAATCAACCATATCGCGGGTCACCACTCAGAAGTTCATCGACACGCCGCTCGGTATCTACGAACTGAAATACTTTTTCTCATCCCATGTCAGCACTCATTCTGGTGGCGAAGTGTCGTCCACGGCGATTCGCGCGCTGATCAAAAAACTGGTAGCTGAGGAAAATACGCGTAAACCGTTATCGGACAATAAGATCGCCGCGCTCTTAGCCGATCAAAACATCAATGTTGCTCGCCGAACCGTTGCCAAGTACCGAGAAGCGATGATGATCCCACCCTCTAATGAGCGGAAAGAACTCACATAAATCGCCTGCTGACGCTCTCCCAGTCGTCGTTTGGGATTGCTATAATTCTGGCGGACATCGAGACCATCCACCCAATGCGCATCGCCTCCATCCTATCTCCAGCTAGAACCTATTGCGGACTCAACGTAAGCAGCAAGAAGCGGGCTATCGAGCATGGCGCGCAATTCATTGCAGAATCTGAGCCTCGAATCGAGGAGGCAGATCTCTATCGTTCATTAATCGCTCGGGAAAAAATTAGCCCGACAGGCCTTGGTCACGGCATTGCATTACCCCACTGCAAATTACCAACCTGCAGCGGCATTGTCGGAGCCTTGGTCACGTTAAGTGAACCCATCGAATTTGAAGCCATTGATGATGAACCTGTCTCAACGCTCTTTTATGTTGTCGTACCAGAGCGACAGACCGACCAGCACCTTGCTGTGCTCTCAATGCTGATGAAGCGTTTCAATGACTCGGCATTTAGACAGCGGCTTCGGCAAGCGAGTACCGCGCAGGAACTCTATTTAGCTGCTGTCCGTGAGGAGTCTACCGAATGAGCGTTGCCGAAGAGGCAACCTCAACGCGCCAGACCACACACTTGGTCATCATATCGGGTCGGTCAGGTTCAGGAAAAAGTACCGCCCTCAACGTGCTTGAAGACCTGGGCTTTTACTCGGTCGACAATCTCCCAGCCTCTCTCACTGAACCACTACTCGAGAAGTCAAAAGCGCATGCGTTGCCAGAACGGATCGCCATCAGTATCGATGCTCGAAATACCCCTCAGGATCTAGAGGCTTTCCCCGAGGTCCTTGCGCGGATCAAGGACATCACGCTAACCATTGTTTTTCTTGATGCTCGAACAGCGACACTCATTCAAAGATTTAGCGAAACCAGGCGCAAGCACCCACTCAGTACTGCCGCAGTCGACCTAAAAGAAGCGCTTGAGCGAGAATCATCGTTGCTCGACGGCTTGGCGTCTATGGCCTCACTCAAGATCGACACCACCAATTTATCGTTACATCAACTAAGAGAAGAGGTTCGCGCTAGAGTCGCCGAAACGGACCACCGCTGCAGCTTACTGTTCGAATCCTTTGCCTTTAAAAGAGGGGTTCCAGTGGATGCCGATTTTGTCTTCGATGTCCGCTCACTTCCCAACCCCCACTGGGAAGCTGGATTACGTGCGCTAACCGGACTTGACCAGGAAGTCGTTGACTTCCTCGAGCAACACGATGACATCTTAGATATGAGAGCAGACCTTATCCGCTTCATTCAGAAATGGCTGCCGAGCCTCAAAGCGAGCAATCGAAGTTATATCAGTATTGCGATTGGGTGCACTGGCGGTCAGCATCGCAGTGTCTACTTTGTTAATGCTTTAAGCCGCTTTTTCCTAGCTGAAGGAGAGCAAGTCATCACGCGCCATCGGGAAATTGAAGGCGTCTAACTGCCGAGCATGGTCACCACCACGTTAGTCGTTGAAAACCCCCGCGGGCTGCACGCCAGGTCCGCCACCGCCATTGTTAATCTGGGCCGCCAGTTCAATGCCGCGGTGACGTTTGAGAAAACGGGCCAGATTGCAAACGGCAACAACATCATGGAGCTGTTACTGCTCGAGGCATCCAAAGGAACTGAGTTGATCCTTCGATGCGACGGCGAGGACGCGTTGGCTGCAAGCATTGCACTCACTGAACTCTTCGCTGAAAGCTTCGGCGAGAAAGGCACTTAGACCGTGGAAGAGGATACTTTTAGCGCTGCGCTACACGACGCTATTCAAGCGGATAATCCCTCTCAAATTCGATCACTACTTGGCGATCTAGAGTGGGTCGACATAGCCGACATCCTGACACACTCACCTCCCCCAACGCGTCGAGCGCTATGGAATAGTTTTGATGAAGCCTTAAAAGGCGACGTGATCGCCTTCGTTGACCAAGATATCGTTGGCGATCTTCTAGTCGATCATCGTCCCGACGAAATCGCCCAAATCATTGAGAGAGTCCCTGACGCTGATGATCTTGCCGACATCATCCAGCAGTTGCCAGACGACGTTAGCGACGAAATTCTCGAAACACTCGATGAGGCAAACCGCAAAAGAATAGAAAAGATACTGATCTATCCTGCGGACTCGGCTGGCGGCCTCATGGACACTAGTCTGGTATCGATTAGAAAAGACATCACTATCGATGTCGTTCTTCGCTACTTAAGACGACATAAAGAGCTTCCGCCCGGCACAGATCAACTCTTTGTTGTGGATCACGATGGACGTTTTATAGGCAGTCTATCGATCAATACCATCTTGATATCCAGCCCGACGGATCCAGTCGAGCAACTGATGGATCAGCGGTTTGCTGGCGTCCCAGCAGCGCTGCCTCGATCGGAGGTTGCAGACGTATTCAAACGATATGATCTTATCTCGGTCGCAGTTGTCGATGAGGAGGGCTACCTTATTGGCCGCATCACGATAGATGACGTCGTCGATGTAATCGTCGACGAGGCCGACCACTCAATTCTCGGCAGAGCTGGCTTAAGCGAAGATGACGATACCTTTGCTCCGATTCTTCAGAGCTTCAAGAGCCGAGCGATTTGGTTAGGAGCAAACCTGCTAACCGCCTTTTTAGCATCATCAGTCATTAATCTGTTTGAGGAGACCATCGAAAAAGTCGTCGCGCTAGCCGTCCTCATGCCGATTGTCGCTAGCATGGGAGGAGTTGCTGGTAGTCAAACGTTGACGCTAGTCATCAGAGGTATAGCTCAAGGCGCGATACAGGGGAGTAACTCAGGCTGGCTGATTCGCCGAGAGATCGCGCTGGGTGTGATCAATGGGATGGGTTGGGCCTTAATCGTGAGTGGCGTGACGTTTGCCTTCTTTGACGATATCACTCTCGCGATCATTATCGCGTTTGCAATGGTACTCAACATCACGATCGCCGCCTTGAGTGGCTCGCTCCTTCCTAAAATCCTTACCGCGCTGCGAATCGATCCTGCAGTTGCGGGAATGGTGGTCCTTACAACCATCACTGATGTTGTAGGATTTTTATCATTCCTTGGTCTAGCCACCTACTTTTACGCGTAAACTTTGCCTATGACAGACTTTGAGCCAGAGGCACCTAGCAAATCCCAAGAAAAAAGGGAGGCTGCTGAAATTTCCAAACTCGCTGAGCGTTTATGTGCATTAAAAAGTAGCCAGTTAGCGCTGATTCCCTATCCCAACATCATCGATGCGGTTACGACCTATCAAAAAATCACCAAAGGGAACGCACGCAAACGCCAGCTAGGATATATCAGCCGACAACTCAGAAAACTTGAATTATCTGATGTGAGGGCCGTTGTGCAGCGTTTTGACAGCTCGTCCCCTTTGCATCAAACCTTAATCGCCAAGCTCGAGCACTATCGAACCAGACTCATAGAATCAGATACTGAAGTGGTTGCAGAAATTTCTCATCACTTTCCCGACGTTGATCGCCAGCACCTCATGCTACTTGTCAGGAAAGCTCAGAGAGAACTGTCGATGACACACGCAGAGTCTGGATCTGACGAGGAATCCAACCTGTCCATACCATCAGAGCGCTCAGTTAGCCCCTCTGCCGCATCAAAAGCGGTGTTCTCTTATCTTAAAACGCTCGCCGATCAACACCTCACTGCAAACGCCAAGCAGGAATTTGACGCCTAATCGTTTCGAGCTCAGTGAAATCTAGCTCGAGGGTCAAAAGTCCTGGCTCGTTTTCCAGGTGATCGATGACCTCCCCCCATGGGCTGACCACCATCGAATGTCCATAGGTCTGCCTCCCACTATCATGGTCTCCACTTTGACAGGCCGCGATCACAAACGTGGCATTTTCTATTGCTCTCGCTTTCATGAGCGCTTCGAAGTGAGCGGCTCCTGTGGGTCGCGTAAATGCTGAAGGCACTGCGATGACAGTCGCGCCGAGCTTGGTTAAATCAAGATAGTGTTTAGGAAACCGAAGGTCGTAACAAACACTAAGACCGACAGTAGCAAATGGCGTTGTAGCGACCGCAGGCTGATCCCCTGGTTCAAAGGTTGAAGATTCACGGTACACCTTTGTTGTATCACTCACTTCCACATCGAAGAGATGTATTTTGTCGTACCGAGCCACGATATTGCCTGCTGGGTCGACGACCAATGAAGCGGCTCTGACACGGCCATCTTCAATGAAGGTTTTATCTGGGCGAACGGCCAACGGCATTGTTCCGGCAAACACCCAGGTCCTTTTTGCGCGTGCCAATGCGCAGATCATGGGCAAAATCTCTGACTGATAAGGACTGTTACTCTCCGACGTCGAAAAATAAGTGGCCTCGAATTGCCCAATAGAAACCACATCGCTCGACGCCAGCGCAGCGAAGTTTTCTGGAAGAAAAATGGCGTCAACCGAACTGGGCTCGACCTCGCGAACCAGTGCATCAAGCTGATTAAGACTTGTTGTCACATTATGGCTGCTTGTCATCTGCACGACGGTAACGCGACAGTTAGAGACAGCTTGGGCCGCACCGGCTTCAGTCACCCGCCTGTTCCTCATTTGAGCCGCCGTTCGTTTCTACTGGCGCAGGTTCATTCATGTCGCGTAGCGAAGCGTCAAAGACCGACACCAGTTCGACGGATGGTTCCTCAAGTGATCCGTTAATTTCGTACTTCAAACTTGTAAGCTCATCTATTTGATCCTTGAACACCTGCTGAGCGATAAGTACCCCCGCTCCAACCAGCGGGCCCGTCGCAATCGCGCTGTAAGCGGCATACCAAGGTAGATTTTTATTGAGCGGTAGTGTCACCACTAAGTCGTAATCGATGGCCTCGCTTGGAAGGGAAAGATCGCCAGCAAATGTGAGCTGACTTCCAGGACCAGACATAACGATCGGTTCGTTGGTCTTTATAAGACCAGGTGTCATCGAGAAACTCCCCTGCATGGTGTTGAAGGCATGGCCATCGCCAAGCACACTGGCGAGATCCAGACTGAGTCTTTGGGCGATCTCCGCAAAGTCGAATATCCCTAACAACTTTAGGGCACCAGAGGAGGCATCCGCTTGAACAATCCGCCCTTTCCCTCCTGTGAACGCAAGTGACCCAGTCAGTTCATTTTCGTCGATATTCAAAGGCGAGCCAGGCCACTCCAATGCCCCCTTAACGGAGAAATCAGTGCCCTCAAGACCAGCAGCAAAGCCCCACGCCTCCAATGAGGACTTCACATCTGCGATTTCAATGGACCCTTCAAATGTTGTAACCGGCACATCGGAAGCCGGGTCCCAGTGTAAGGGGGCGTTTCCAGCAATCTCCATTCCTTTCACATTGGCTACTAAATTATCAATCAACACCGTGGATTCACGGGGACTAACATCAAACATCCACTGACCGTAGTCCTCTTCATCCAGTACCAGGGAGCGCACGTCCACATGAATCGGGACGAGGTCCTCACTTTGAACGCCCAGCAACGGATCACCCTCGTCATCAGAGGTGAGAGACAGATAATCAATCAAGGCTTCCACTGGAGTGGAGGGATCATCACTCAGTCGAATTTGCCCCTTGAGTTCATCATCGATCACATCAAACACCCAGTGGTCGACGTCTGCCGTCACCCGAAGACTAGAATCTGAAAATTCAAGACCAAAGATTTCCAAGGTGCCCACGTTAATGGCCACGTAATCAAGGCGGTCCCGAAAAGCCGCAGCATCCTCCGCGCTGACTGCCTCGAATGTCTCAATGAATTCAATCCACTCCTCCGCTCCCACGTAATCGGTCTCTCCCTCGACCCTCAGAGCATCAAAAGCGCCCACTTGCGGTCGAGTGTCACCTAGCCTTACGAGGCCACCGATCACTTGACCGTCCGCCAGCTTAAGCATCCCAGAAAGACCATCCGTGACCTCAAAGCTGAGTTCTGATCCAGATATGTCAAATAGCTGCGTCAATCTAAAGTCACGCTTACTGTCGGCGCTGATTTTTGACAGCGGAGGCGGCATCGATATCGTTACACCCTCTAATAGCGAAGACACCTCAATACTCGGTCGATTCACTTTGCCGCCGTAAGGAATCTGGATCATTGCCTGGAAATCAGCGCTGCCCTCCACGAAGTCAAGCACTGACAAATTCAGCCATCCTTGCAAGGCAGAAAGGTTCGCCATTCCTTTCATACCCACCGACATTACACCGCCAGCACCGGCCGCCTCCGAGGAAATGGTTGCGCTCACAGACTCTCCGAGCATACGAAATTGTGCATTTGACGCAGTCAAACCAGTATCCGAGGAATATTGAAAGTCACTGGTGAGATCGGAGAGCGCGAGGTCAAAGTCTCGCATGTGCAAGGTTGCGTCTTCGATTGTACCTTTCGTTCGAACCGCGATCGATGAACCGCTCCCGTCCAGCGGAACTTTTAATGCTAACTCGCCGATCACTTCACCCGCCCCATCCCACTCGTCGGCAAAATCATTGACCGCATCTGCAATCGGCTTGGTATTTAAGACATCTAAAAGATCCTTTACGACGCCCTTAAATCTTGCATCAATCTGAATATGATCAGCTGCCACCATCCATGAGGGGTTAGACGTACGTACCGAACCGTGAGACAGACGTGCGCCAAACAATCGACCTCCTAGCTCTTTAGCGACTACGCCTCGGTTGTCGATGGCGACCGGACCTGTCACTTCAGAAAGGTTAGGCCAACGTTCATCAAAACTTAGCGCTAGACCTTCTGCCTGGGTCGCGACGCTATATATCTTCTCGTTTTTAGGCTGTCTTCGATCGAGCGAACCATGTACCAGGATTCCAGTTTCTCCAGCGCAGCCGGAGACAATCGCCCCTTCAAGCCAAGTCGTGACCACTGCCGGCACGGTCATAGGGATAAAAGGCAGACTATCGCGAGCGACAAAATCCGTAGCGCCAATCACAAGCCCCCAATTTCGTGATGCGAAGTCTGGCGTCATATTGATCAGCAATTTCCCTTTGGCTTGAAGGGAGTGAACATCGGCCTCCAATAGGCCACTGGAAATCTGCCACTGCCCTTCTTCTGACCGATAGGCGAGTTGGCCTCGAACTTGGTCGAGCCGCCAAGGCTCCGGGTACAAGTTCGGAAAGTGCAGACCAAAATTACGAGCACTGAGCCCAACAGTTCCCTCCCTCAGTCCAACATCTAGAAATCCACTTAAGCTTGAGAAAGCCGGCAAGGTACCGTCAGTCCTCATCGAGGCATCAATCACGTCAGCCTGAATCCGAAGCGTCTCAGCGGGAGCATTGATCGATGCCGTTACCATGATGTCATCGATCGAAGCGGAGGGACTCAACGCGAGCAGCTTTTCTCGTTGTGCGGGAGGTATCGCACCAATTTCAATCAACCCATCGAGGGTCCCTTCCGTAAGCGCTACGCTGCTTAGCTTGCCCGCTACCAGAGGCACCTCACCACGCCAATTGAGGGCAGCGGCAACAGGCTCAGGCTCGAACCGACGCCCACCGAGCATTAATGTTTCGACTTGCGCAGTGAGATCGAGTTCAGCGGCGCTCAGATCAAACCCGCCATCCACTGCAACGACGGCCGAGAGCGCCGCAACAATGTCGCTCGGAGCATCATCAGTGACCGCTTGAGAGCGAGCGGAATCAGCAATTAGTTTTCCTTTGAAAGATCCGGTACCCGCCTGGCTTTTCACCCACACGGATGCAGATAAATCGTCTAGGCCACCAACCACGGGGATATCCTTTGAAATTAGCGTAGATGGCAGGCCATTTAATTCAGCATAAGCAGTGAAATTCGAACTCAAAAACCGACCCGGCTCGTCATCAAAAGTGGCTGAAAAACGGAGATTCTGAAGTTCAAAGGATTGACCAGCTCGCCCTTGATCGAGCATCAGATTCAAGGTTCCTTTGGCAACCCGTTGGCCGCCCTGCAAGCCCAAGAAGAGGCCTGACGGATTCATCGCAGTGACCAGCCAATCCTGCTGCGATTGCTCTAGTCGAATGGCAAAGTTAGTCAGGGCTAATTCTTCAATTCGAGCGAAGTTCAGCACTGACCGCTCGGCAGGCTCAAGCAACTTCTCTGCAAACGTCCATTGCCCACTTGGCAGCTGCTTAAGAATCAACTCCAGACCGGAGATTGTCAGTGACCTGATCACGAGTCTTTGCTCGAGGATTGAACGAAGCAAGTCCACCCGAACGGACAGCGAACGAATCAACGCATCCACTTCCTGTGGGCTCTCATCGAAGAAGAGCAGATCTTGGACTTGAACTTCTGGGTCTAACTGACTCATGCGAGCAGTGATGGCCTGAAACTCGAGGCGAACGCCCACCGATTGACTGAGCGTTTGCTGCAACTCGTCTCGGTAACCTGTAGCGAGATTGGCGGCAAAACGGAGCCCGGTTATCAGCAGTGCAAAGCCGACTAAAAGGATAATAATCCAGAGACGTACCCAACTGAGCAATCGTTCGAGCGTCACAATCAGACTCTCTCCGAGTTAATTTCAAGCAGCGAGGCCCTCATTTGGATGGGCTCACTTAATTTGTCGCTCAATCCTCTGCCACGTCCATGGCGACGTCTAATGGTAGGCCTACCCTTGACCTCGAGATCGCTAGCAGCCCGAAGGGCAACATATCTGAGACTTGGCAGTGTAATCGGTCGGATGCGCACAACTCCTGCATTTTGGAGGCTATTTTGGCCTCATCCTGATCACCGGCCATATCAATGAAATCAACCACTATTAATCCTCCGATATTGCGAAGTCTCAAGTGCCGTGATATCGCAACCGTTGCCTCAAGGTTGGTCTGCAATGCTGTTGCAGAAAGATTCTTCTGACCAAGATTACCGCCGGAATTCACATCGACCGTGGTCATGGCCTCTGTTTTTTCTATGACAATGTAGCCCCCAGATGGCAGATTCACTCGCTTATCATGCACAGTTTCGACAGCGAGATTAGATTCAAGTTCGCTACCAATTGAACTTTCAACCTCACGAAGCTCTCCACGAAAATCTGCTCCGAATTGGTCGATAAAGGCAGCAACGTCAGAGCGAACCTTTGAATCGTCAACCCTTATTACGCCTACCCGATGGTCTAGCAAGTCCCGTAGCGTTCGAAGCGCGACGGGGAGATCTTCGTGAATCTTACGCGGCGTTCGATCCTGGAGATACGCGCTTTCGATCTCGTCCCATTGCTCGACTAGCGCGTCAAACTCTTGTTCTAGAACCTCCTGTGTCTTCCCTTCGGCTACCGTCCGAGCAATCAAGCCCAGTCCTGATGATCCAGACACTTCGGGCAACAAATCGCGTAAGCGCTCGCTTTCTTGCTCATTAGAAATTTTCTTTGACAGGCTAAATTGTTCTTGCCTCGGCATCAGAACCAAATAGCGTGAGGCGAGGGTAATATTCATCGTCGCTCTAGGACCCTTTTGGCCCACTCCTTCTCTCGTCACCTGTACCATCACGGACTGTCCTTCGCGAAGCAGCTTTTGTATTGGCTGGTGACTTTGCTCATCCCCATGACCATTCTCTGACACCACCTCGGTGACGTGAAGAAACGCCATTTTTTCCAAACCAATGTCGACGAACGCACTCTGCAGCGCGGGAACAACGCGGGACACCTTCCCTACATAGATGTTGCCACGCAACATCTGAACCGCTTGGTGCTCAACAAACACTTCGAGCACCTTGCCTTCTTCAACCAGCGCCACTTGAGTGTCGTCTTGGGATTGCCCTATCCAAATTTCTCTATTCAATGCTGTCCCCAACTATCCTATTTCCAACTTATTCATTCTGTTCATCATCTATCTGCATCTAGTTACATCTGTCTGCATCTGTCTGCATCTGTCTGCATCTGTTTGCATTTACCTGCGCCACGTCCACACACTCTCCCCTGATTCCAGAAAGAGTGCTTCCGTCTCGTAGAGCGGTAATCCCATTACATTGCTATAACTCCCCTCAATGCGCTCAACGAAGAGCGAGCCTACTCCCTGAATACCGTAGGCTCCCGCTTTATCGAAGGGTTCTTCCGTCTCTAGATATCGCTCAACTTCTCGACCAGAGATTGCCTTGAACTTCACTTTTGTTCGAGTGACCGACGATCGTGTGGCATCGGTGACTAGCGCAGTTCCAGTATAAACCTCATGCCAAGAACCCGATAACGCGCGGAGCATTTCTCTGGCGCCTTGCGGATCGTGAGGCTTGCCAAGTATCCGATTCCGGTGCACGACCACCGTATCGGCGCCAAGCACGACGCCTTCCGACACGAGGCTAACCGCCTCCGCTTTCTCTACCGCTAATCTACGAACGTAATTATCTGGGCTCTCATTCTCACCTATCGTCTCATCGATATCGGCGGGCTGAACTTGGAAGCGAAGGCCCAGTTGGCGAAGCAACTCGGCTCGCCGGGGCGAAGCGGAAGCCAGAATCAAATTAGTCTCTGTCCTCGCTTCCACGCTCTGCCTCCTTTCGTCTCCTTCGCGCTGATCCATTCCTTGCTCCCGTTCATAACTGCAGCCGATCCGTGTGAGATTGCGCACTGCGAACCGCTCGGCCTATCGCTCCAGACCTAACGACTCAATCTGCGAGCTGCGAGCGTCACTTCCCGTCCACGCGTTAAGGCGAGCGCAACCCACTCACACCGGCGGTGTGGCGCCGTATACGCCAATCTAGAAAGCGTCCATTCCTCGCAACTCATCCTAAAGACGGCACCTCGCTCTCCGGCATTGAGGACTAGTCCACTGACTATCCGCTCGAGGCAACTCGCTCGGGGCAACTCGCTCGGGAAAAATTGTCGAGCTTCACCATTTGATTGGTTGTTCAGCAAACCTACCCAGAAAATCAGCTATTCCACCTAGCCTCATCGAATGATTGAGCAGAGCCTTGGTGCATCTGGCGCTTCCTAATGAATCCTCGAATGAGGTGGGCCGATCCTAAACGCGGCTGCCCACCCTGTAGCTGACCCACTGACACACACCTCTCATCACCCATGAACCCAGCATCGTAGATTCAAGGCGGGTTTAACGGACTCGGCGCCTAATCATTCGTAACAGCAAAAATACCCAAGGCCACATTAGCGCACTTGCGAAAGCCTTTAAAAAGATCATTACGCTCGCCAGCGAGCCTGACGTCAATGACAAGAACAAATATTGGAGGATCAAACCAATCAACATGGCAAAAGCAACGATAATCGCCTGCTGCCAGACGGGTAGCACTCGCACTTGATGGTAGGTCGCCGAAAAAAACAGTACGAGCATCAAGTAGACCAAGCCATGCTCTCCCAAGGGGGTACCTGTGGCCAAATCAGCGGCAAAACCCAACAAGAAAGCAGTCATCAAACCAACCTTTTCTGGCGCTGCGAGGACCCAATAACTCAATGTCAGCGCCAACCACTCAGGTTGAAAAAAATACAAGTAGGCGGGCAACCCCTGAAACGCTGGGAGCACCAGTAAGATAAGGGAAAAAAAACAGGTCGTCAGAATGGCTGTCCACACCCTCATAGCACGCCTGCCTCTTCGGATGTTTCGGACGTTTTTGGCGCCTCTGCCGCCTTTGTCACCGCATCTTCTTGGACGAGTGGTTCCACCAAAGACAGTAACAACACATGGTCAATGGCATGAGGCTTAGACGAAATCGACATATCAACCGACTGAAAGGATTCTCCAGGAATCATCTTTATGTTGGAAATCTGGCCAACGGGGTAACCTCGGGGGAATCGACGGCCAAGCCCAGAGGTCACAAGAGAATCCCCCAAGCGGATGTCGGCGGAGACGCTGATAAAACGCACGCTAAGTTGCTGCCGATCTCCGGTGCCCTCTGCTATGACCTGCTGCCCCGTCCGCTCGTTCAGCATGGGGACGGCATGGGAGGGATCGGTAACCAGCATCACTTTCGACAGCCCTGGCATGACTTCAGTGACTTGGCCCAGCAATCCCGTGGAATCAATGACCGCTTGGCCCACGCGAACGCCATCCCGCTCGCCTTTATCGAGAATGAGGCGGTGACGATCTGACCGTTGTTCGAGCGAGAGCACTTCCGCGATCAGGGCGTCACTCTCAATTTGTGAGCTTGAACCGAGCAATGCGCGCAGACGAGCATTCTCAGCTACCAATCCCGCCATTCGTGAGGCCAGCGCTCTGAGCTCGAAGTTCTCTGCTTCCAGTGCGTCTACCCGCTCGCCTCGGTCCACAATCGTCTGGAAGGTATCGCTTACGCCAGATGACAGGCGTAAGGGCAAATGAGCCATCCCGATAACAGGTTCAATCCAAGGAGAAGTCGCCTGGCGGAAACCGCGCAAGTAATCACTCGAGCTGTCAATCCACAGTGTGAGCACGCAAGTCAGTATCAACACAATCGCTAGGGATGGAGATGGGGTTGTGCGAGTAAATAGGGTATTCAACGGGGTCTACGCTCTCATTTGATTCCTGAGCGACTTTTGCTACTCAGGCTCGCACAAAAACAAATACTACGTCGATAACAGATCACTGAGTCCCATGTTGTCCATCATCTCGAGTGCTTTACCACCGCCTCGAGCAACACAGGTTAGCGGGTCCTCGGCAACAATAACGGGCAGCCCTGTCTCGTTGGCCAGCAATTGGTCCAGCCCTTGAAGGAGAGAACCGCCGCCGGTAAGCACAATGCCTGATTCGGCAATATCGGCCGCGAGTTCTGGGGGTGTCTGCTCGAGCGCCCCTTTCACCGACTGAACAATGATATGCAGTGGCTCCTGCAAAGCCTCGAGAATTTCATTGCTGTTTAACGTGAAGCTTCGTGGAATGCCCTCCGCCAAATTTCGACCACGGACATCAATTTCTTTTACCACATCACTCGGAAACGCTGCGCCAATTTCCTGCTTAATTCGTTCTGCAGTTGTGTCGCCAATCAAACTACCTTGCGTTCGCCTTACGTAAGCAATAATCGCGTCATCAAACCGATCACCACCAACTCGCACCGACTGGGAGTACACAACGCCATTTAAGGAAATAACAGCGATCTCGGTCGTTCCCCCACCGATATCGATCACCATGGTGCCTACCGCTTCATGAACCGGTAACCCTGCGCCTATGGCCGCAGCCATCGGCTCTTCGATGAGTCTGACATCTCTTGCACCAGCGCTAATCACCGATTCGCGGATTGCTCGGCGTTCGACTTCTGTCGCCTGACAAGGCACGCAAACGAGCACGCGGGGACTAGGCCTAATAAAACTGTTTTTATGCACTTTCTTGATGAAGTGCTGCAGCATCTTTTCTGTCACCTGAAAATCTGCAATCACGCCGTCTTTGAGCGGTCGGATGGCTGTAATATTGCCCGGTGTTCTACCGAGCATCCGTTTCGCATCTACGCCGACTGCCGCTACCGATTTCTGATTATTGTGCTGCCTTATCGCAACGACAGAGGGTTCATCCAAGATAATGCCCCCCTCCCGTACATAGATCAGCGTGTTGGCTGTTCCAAGATCGATCGACAGGTCGTTGGAAAATAAACCTCGAATCCGTTTAAACATGAAGTTTTAACCGAGCATTAATCGTCAATAAAGCGCGCCTAAGGCGCTATTGCTCATCAGTATGAACAACTGCGAATTCGACTGCGGCGCGGGCGCCGAGCGAAGCTGCAACTCTAGCACCAAGCCCAAACCAGTGACAAGCGAAACCTGGTTAACATACTGTTCTAAATGGATTTTTTATGAAGACAACTGCAGTATTCCCTGCAGATTCGTCGCAAAGTTCTTGTAATGCGGCTTTCTCACATTGCAGCCATGTAGGAGAAACATTAGGATGTCGCCCTTTTTCCGGAGGAGCGTTTGGTGACGCAGCCCATCGACGATCAAACACTCGACCGCGTCGCTCAGCTTGCCCAGCTCAGTATCCCGGACGAGCAGAAACCCAGCCTAAAACAGGCAATGAATGACGTCCTAGACTTGGTGGCAAGCCTACAAGACGTCGCTACTGACGATGTCGAGCCAATGGCGCACCCTTTATCCATCAGCCAGCCGTTACGATCCGATGCGGTGACAGACGTCGACCGATCCAAGATGATCTCGATCAACGCCCCGGCGGTGGACGGGAACTGCTTTCTCGTGCCTAAGGTCATCGAATGAAGTTAGAAAGTGCCTCCATCGATGATCTAAGCCAGATCCTTGCTAGCCGAGAGCTATCGGCAACTGAGCTAACCACATATTTTCTCAATCGCATTGACGCTCGGTCTGACCTCAATGCCTTTATCTCCGTTGAGCATGAATTGGCACTGGAATCTGCTGCCGAAGCGGATCGAAGGCTTCGCGCGGGTGATCAAGCGCCTCTGCTTGGCATACCGATCGCAGAGAAAGACCTGTTTTGCACAACGGGTGGATTAACGACTGCTGCTTCCAAAATGCTCGCCAATTATCGCTCTCCCTTCGACTCAACAGTCTCGTTAAATTTGAAGCAGGCGGGCGCCGTTAGGCTCGGAAAATGCAACCTCGATGAATTCGCAATGGGATCATCCAACGAAAATAGCTATTTTGGTCCCGTCAAAAACCCATGGGACACAACACGGGTCCCTGGCGGATCCTCAGGTGGATCGGCTGCCGCGGTAGCCGCAGGGCTGTGCACAGCCGCGACTGGAACGGATACAGGTGGTTCTATTCGTCAGCCCGCAGCATTCTGCGGATTAACCGGACTGAAACCGACATACGGCCGAATCTCTCGTTGGGGCATGATCGCTTTTGCGTCCAGCTTGGATCAAGCAGGACCAATGACTCGCTCCGCCGCGGATGCCGCTTCTTTGCTTGAAGTGATGGCAGGCAGCGACCATCAAGATTCAACCTCTCTCCCAGAGCCCGTCCCCCCTTACCGACAACTCATTGAGCAGTCGATAAAGGGACGCACAATCGGTGTTGTACCCTCGCTCTTGGACGGTGTGTCACCCGCGATTGTGGAGGCCTACCAGACTTGCCAGTCAGCGCTAGCGTCCCAAGGGGCTACTTTTCGTGAAGTAGTACTGCCTCATCACACGCATAGTGTTGGCGCCTACTATGTGATCGCGCCGGCGGAGTGCTCAGCCAATTTGGCTAGATACGATGGGGTCCGCTTTGGTCACCGATGCGAGGATCCTCGCGACTTACAGGACTTGTATCTTCGCTCGCGCGAGGAAGGGTTTGGAGATGAGGTCAAACGTCGAATATTAGTAGGAACGTTCGCGCTGAGCGCGGGCTACTACGATGCCTACTACAACAAAGCGCAACAAGTCAGGCGCTTGATTCAGTCGGATTTCATCTCTGCATTTGAAGACGTAGATATGATTCTATTACCGACCACACCCTCCACAGCGTTTCAGCTCGGGGAAAATATCAGCGACCCGGTCTCTATGTATTTGCAAGATATCTTTACCATTTCCGCCAATCTTGCGGGCCTACCGGCAATTAGCTTCCCCGTGGGTCAGGCTGAAGGCTTACCCATCGGTCTTCAATTGATTGGGCCTCACCTTGACGAGAGCACACTGCTGCAGTGTGTGCATCAGTATCAACAAGTGTCCGATTGGCACACACGCACGCCGAGCGAACCATCATGACGATTCCCACTGGCTGGCAAGTAGACATCGGGCTTGAAATCCACGCACAACTCAACACTCAATCCAAAATCTTCTCCGGCAGCGCCACACAATTTGGTGCCGCAGCCAACAGCCAAGCCAGCTTTGTCGACATGGGGCTGCCCGGCGTGCTGCCAGTCGCTAATCAAGCCGTCTTCGAAAAAGCGGTCCAGTTCGGGCTTGGCGTTGGCGCCGAGATTAATCGCGTGTCTCGCTTCGATCGAAAAAATTACTTTTACCCAGATCTACCTAAGGGCTATCAAATTACTCAAATGGATGCGCCCATCGTGTTAGCTGGAGCGGTCACCATCGAGATTGATGGTACAGAAAAGGTCATTCGAATCACCCGTGCTCACCTCGAGGAAGACGCGGGCAAATCCATCCACGATGCGGTCGATAACGCGACCGCCATAGACCTTAATCGTGCGGGCACACCACTGCTTGAAATTGTCTCCGAGCCCGATATGAAATCGGCTGAGGAGGCAGTCGCTTACGCTCGCAAAATCCATCAGCTCGTCACGTACCTCGATGTTTGTGATGGGAACATGGCAGAAGGGTCGTTGCGCTTTGATGCCAACATTTCTGTTAGACGCGACAACGCGATTGAGCTTGGGACACGAAGCGAAATCAAAAATCTCAACTCGTTCAGATTCCTCGAGCAAGCAATCGAATACGAGATTGAGCGGCAGGTCGAGGCGCTCGAGTCCGGCGCCTCGCTGGCCCAAGACACTCGCCTTTTTGATCCTGACAAACGCGAAACCAGGCAAATGCGCAGCAAGGAAACGTCGACGGACTACCGCTACTTCCCAGAGCCGGATTTGCTTCCAGTGGAACTCAGCGAGGCGTTCATCCAATCCGTGGCCAATGGCATGCCTGAGCTACCGGACGAACGCTTGGCTAGGTATCAATCCTCGCTGGGTCTATCAAACGCTGATGCCCGTTTGCTCTCGGGCGAACGTCCTTTAGCCCAGTTCTTTGATACGGTAGCAAACGGTGTTGACGACCCCAAGATGGCAGCCAACTGGGTCAAAGGTGATCTCTTGGGAAAACTCAACGAGACAGAGAAAAGCATCGCCTCTTGCCCCATCACTCCTGAACAATTAATCGATCTCATCAAACTCATAGAAGCTGGAACAATCTCCGGCAAAATTGCCAAAGAGGTGTTTCAAGCGATGTGGACTGGCCTAAACGTCTCGGTCAAGGACTACGTCTCTCGCGAGGGTCTCGAGCAAGTCTCTGATGTGGGCGCACTGGAACCGCTTATTCAAAGGATTATCGATGCTAATCCTAAGCAAGCCGATGACCTCAAAGCCGGGAAAGGAAAACTCATGGGGTTTTTTGTGGGCCAGGTGATGAAGGAAACATCCGGCCAGGCCAACCCTCAACAGGTCAACACCATTATTCGGTCCTTGCTGGATCTCTAAGCGGCGCCAAGCAGACGCCTACCCAGCCACTCATCGATAACCCGCTATCGCTGGGCCGCACTTCAGCACAGCCAACGATCACCGCTTAGTACGGCCCGGCGTTTCTTGCCATTCTAGAAGCGATCAAGAAACCCTTTGATTCGCTCCGCATTAACCCCCAAATCACTTTGACCCACACGCGAGACCGAACGGACATCGATGATGGATCGGTCGGCTTCAGATCGAACTCGGACGACCACGTCGTCTTTGAAACCGAACCAAAAGGTCGTGTCTGTTGCCTCAACAACGCCTAGCGATTCACTCACATTAATAATCTCAAGCCCCATCTCCTCGAGCACCGCGCGCGATCGATCAATCGCCTCGGCAGGCGACATCGATACCACTTTGGTCTCAAGGTAAGGGTAGTACTCTGCGTGAAGCGCCTCCATCTCCTCCGCCGTATGGTCAGCGTCGCCAAACGCTAAATCGTTGGCAGCGTAGATCCTCCGCTTAACCACTTCGTGAAACTCCGGTGGATCAATCGGATTCGTCGTAATGTCATGAATAGGGGGAACCGCTTGCGCTTTGGACATGTGCGGCGCGAGCGCGACGATGGGAACAATCGAACAAAGCGCGGTGACAGCCAATGCTGCCTTGCTAAAAGGAATCTTTTTGATGGCGAAGAAGGCAACTAACCCGACCATCGCAACCAAGTTAAGCGCGCCCCCAGCGACTGCGAGCATCACTCCACCTAGTGATGCCATCAAATCAATGGCGCCAGCCTTATAGGCCAGTGGACTGAGCAGCAAGATCGGTATCAAGCAAATACCGAATACCACATTTATTTTTTGACCGGTGTGCATCCAACGCTCCTCTCAAGAATCGCGAGTATTTTACACGCTACCGGCTGCGAGGTATCGGTGGTGCTCGACTCTCTAGCCTGACCGTTTCGACCCACCCCCGCGCCCGATACCCCATGCCGGTACACCAAAAATTGCTGCATGCATCGCCTTTCTGTCACTGGCTGCTTGAGGAGAGGTTTCAGAAACTTCAGCCCAACATTGGCCTACTGGCCAATGATATGCCATGGCTCAAAGCGCACACCCAACACATTATGATGCGGGTATCTCTGGGCCCATTCATCAGACTGAAGGGTCGCTTGGTAAACCGGCGATTTAAGGAATTGTCGAGAGAAATTCGCGTCCCCGAGTCGCCTGTCCCCAATATCGAAATCACCTGAAAAGTGGTAGGAATAACCGGCGGGCGCACGATTCCTTGAAGCAAGGGACAGATTCCCGTCAGACGCAACTACCTTGTCCAAATAGAGCAGCATCTGCTTGGGATGCCCACGATAACCCGACATCAATGTGAGCGAATTCCCGAGCTTTTGCTTGAGTGCATCAAAGCGGCGGGAGGGCTCTCCGTCGATCAGATAGTCACCATCTTCAGGGTAGTGAACCAAATCCTCGGGATTGTGGTGGGCGAGAAATTCCTCCGATACTCGCGCACCACGGTAGTCAAAGAATGTATTCGAGCGACCAAACAGCGCCCTCATAAAACGAATCTGGGGAACAGAAAAGCGAGCGCTGGGTAGGTCGGACGCAACCTTAAAGACCTTCTCAAATCCTAGGGTGTTGAAGCGGCCATGACCAACATGCGCCTCCACTGCCCTCAGCCGATCTATGACCTCTCGGGCAAAAGCAAGCTCACTCGGTTCAAGGTACCGATCACCATCGTAGGGTTGATCGGCCGCGATCATGCGACTGAAGTAATCCGCATCAAGTGGACCTTGCCCAGCATTTAATTCAAATGCGGCTAAAAACCCCTCGACACTCGGTGCCGGCGCAGATTTTTTCTGCACCTCGGGTGACGCAGCGGTTTGCCTATCCTTCTCCAGCGAGCCAGTCGCTTCGGCACTTATCTCGGTAACTGTCACCAATGGCCTCTCACGCGTGGGAGGGGCCGCGTTGCTCCCCACCCACTGCCACGTCACAATCCCTCCGATTAGGGTCACTGACAAACCAACCAGCAAAACAGTGTCTCGGCGAAAAAAGCGTAAACGATTCACTTTTTATTCCTTTGACAGGCCGCTTATGTCCGAGAGGCCTAGGTCTTAAGAGAGCGTGCCCAGCACTGGCCGTCCTTCCTGGAATACCTCTACAGGAGCCGCCAAGCCTTCGAGCGAAAGGAGCGGGTCCTGTTCAATCAAGACAACATCAGCAATGAGGCCTGTGGCCAACCTACCGATTCGATCAGAAACTCCAAGCGCCTTCGCCGCGTGCACAGTAGCGGTCGTCAGAGTCTCACTGGGCGTGAGTTCTGCGATGGCGGAAAATACTGGCAGCGTCTTCGCAAAATCCGCATGGAAGACATTGGGAATCCCTGCGTCAGTGGATGCAATGAATTGACAGCCTGCTGATTTCATCTTGCGGAACCGAGATTGAATCGCCTCAAGGCCAGGCGGATTGCTGAGGTGGCGCCGCCAGTTGAGATTAACCGTCGGTGACACCCAAATGCCTCTTGATGCAATCACCTCCGCGATTGCCGGCTCGTAATCCTTGCCCCATCCATTCGGTCCCACCCATGAACAATGCTCAATCGTGGTCACACCCGCATGCGCGGCATGACCAATTCCATCCACGCCATGGCAATGGGCTGCTATTTCGTACCCTAAGTTTCGAGCATGACTCACAACATGACTCATGATGTGTTGATCAAATTGCGCGTCGCCAGGGCGGCTGTTTGGCGTAATGCTGCCCCCGGTCGCCATGATCTTGATGAGATCGACCCCTTTTGCATGCTGGCGATCCAGCACAGCGAGGGCCTCTTCCAGCGTGCCTGCCTCACCTCCCCAAAAGTGACAATGCCCTCCCGGACTCGTTAGCGGTTGGCCTGCGCAAAGCAGCCTCGTACCCACATGCTCTCCAGCTGCAATCTCGTCACGCACCTTGAGCTCAAGCCAAGCGCCGCCGCCTAAATCTCGGGCGGTGGTCACACCAGCGCGCAACATATCGCTCGTTCGCTTCCGCATCGCCGCCAGCTGCTGGTCCTCTGGTACCCGGCCATGCGCAAACGGATCGGTCACCGAGGGATCCAAACCTAAATGAACATGCGCATCGATCAACCCTGGCACCGCGACTAATCCCTCGCAATCCCGGACCTCATCCGTCGCATGCACATCGTCAGATTGGGTCAGTGCTAACGTGCCATCAGCTAGCATCCGGATCGCATCGTATTGCGTGCTATGCCCGGGCTCGTCACCTGTCCAAATAGTGAGATTTTTGAGCAACCGCGATGTTTTTTCTGTGGCCATTACATCAACCTCGTTCTTACGCTTAGACCTGGTCTCGCCATGCAGCCTATCATCAACACGCCGACCACCCTCCCGTCAGTCTTTTTGGTTCAGCGCGAGGATTTCCAGCAATCCGGTCAATATGAGATCACCCACCATGTGATCGAATATCTTTTCCTGATCAAAGAGGTGAACGAACCCGCCAGTACCAATCACCAGTGGGGGCTCGTCAGCGAAAACCTGATCGGTAATGCGCTGGACCAGCTCTCGAATCATGCCCACATTGGACCAATATAGGCCTGACTGAATGCTTTCGATGGTCGTCCTGCCGAAGGCGGTCTTCATCGGCACGATTTCAACCGAGGGCAACTGCGCTGTGCGCATCTCTAGGGCTTCCATCGCTAGTCGCACACCAGGCAGGATATTCCCCCCAAGGAAAGTTTTATCTTTTGCTACTGCACAAACTGTCGTTGCCGTACCAAAATCAGCAACGATCAGATTCCTTCCGGGGAAGAGCTTGATGGCACCCACCGCGTCAGCAATTCGGTCAGCACCAACCTCTTTAGGATCCTGGTAAGCAATATTGAGCCCCGTTTTTACGCCTGGCCGTAGCATTAAGGGATCGATAGAGAAGTATTTTTGTGCGCATGCCCGAAGCGAATAGTTAAGGTCAGGGACCACACTGCAGATGACGATTTCTTGGATTAAGCCTGGGTCAATGTCGTTTTCCCGAAGGACTCCTCGGAAAAAAACACCCAATTCATCGGAGCTGCTACGAAGTTGGGACGTTCGGCGAAACTGAGAAATGAGGCGATCCCCCGCAAAGACGCCCCCGAATACCTGAGTATTGCCCACATCTAGACATAAAATCATAGCCGCTCTCCAAGCTCGTTTTCGGCAAAACTACGTCTTGAACGAGAGCGCGCATCGCGAAGCATCGTGTCTCAGACTCAACATCGCAAGCTATGCTAAAGCACCGCTGCGAGTTGCCAGTCTGGACATCCATGATAGGACTTCAGTACCTGTCTCATTCGATCAAGTCTGTCGGCGAGAACCGCAAAGGCCACCGAGCCTTGACTATAGTGGGCCATGCTTTATCGATCAAACGGATGCTTATTCGCAAGCTTAGAGCTAAAATAACTTCGCGGGCCTATAGCTCAGTTGGTTAGAGCAGTGGACTCATAATCCATTGGTCGAAGGTTCGAGTCCTTCTGGGCCCACCACTTACGCGCGCACGATCGTGCGCCAAGCCTCGGCGGTAGTTACTAAACGTGAGATAGGTCCTTTCGACAAGCCATTCGCGCTGCGTGTGTTCATGCACATTCTTTATTGCAACACGGCAAACCACGCTCGCTAACTCACCGCCTCACGCCCACCAACGCGACACAACAGCTCGAAGCAACTGATGCAAGCGTCGGTGGAAAGTCATGGAATGCAGTGCGATTCACAAAGGCTTATCATCTGGCTACCGCTTTTCATTCTTCGGAGAACTGATGGAATTTTTCTACGCTGCAGGCGCCTGCTCTCTCGCTTCCCATATCGCACTGGAAGAGGCAGGTCTTGAATTCGAAGCAAAACGCGTTGACCTGTTTAAAGGAGAGCAACAGGAAGCTTCGTTTCTCTCGATGAATCCCAAAGGCCGGATTCCAGTGCTCGTCACAGACCGAGGTATCCTCACAGAGAACATGGCTATCCTCCTTTATGCTGCGATGACCAGCCCAAGTGCGAGGCTTGCGCCGCTTGACGACCCTCTGCTGCTTGCACGCATGCAGTCATTTAACGCTTACCTTGCCACCACAGTGCATGTTGCCCATGCTCATGGCCCCCGAGGGATCCGCTGGGCCGATGCTCCTGCGTCCCTTGAAGACATGAAAAATAAGGTGCCCGAGAACATGAGCGCCGCTTTCCAACTGATTGAAGACGAATACCTCGAAGGACCCTGGGTCATGGGCGAGGAATATTCGGTGGCCGATGCTTATCTCTTTACGCTGACCCGCTGGCTAAAGAGTGATGGGGTTGATCCAGACCAGTTTCAGAAAGTGAAAGACCATCACAATCGAATGCTCGAGCGCCAGGCGGTCCAAACCGTTTTATCTCGTGAGCGCTCAAACGCGTAAGGGGAATAAACGCCTCATGTTAGCCCGAGGCTCAGTGTGTGATGGGCATAGGTCTCTGACCCTATCCAAGTCACCCTATTTTCCATATTGATCTTTACCGAGGCACCCAGCGGCCGCTCGTTAGCGACCAGGACCTTTTCTCTCGTAACCCAAATCTACTATTTCTCCTGTTACCAGCGCTGACCAGCCTATACTTGTGAGAATCCGAAACCCTGACTAGGATGGGCGGTAAATCGACCTCAACGGATTAGTCATATGAATCTCTTTGACAACGACAATCTTCGATGGAAACGCTTCACGGGCAATCACCATTTCAATTATCCCATCGACTTTGAATCAGCGCTCCTCGGCGCGCGGGACGATGGGCACGTTGACTTGCTGTATCGGTGGGCCCCGAATGCTTACTGCCACTTTCACCGACATACGGCGATCACCACATCGCTTGTACTCGAGGGTGAGTTGCACGTGATGGATATTGATCCTGAAACTGGCGACGAGACCCAATCAAAAGTCAGAAAACCTGGGGATTACGCTTGCAAACATCCTGGTGATATCCACATGGAAAAAGGTGGGCCGGAGGGTGCGTTAGTCCTCTTTAGTCTCTATACGAAGGATGGGTCACTGGCCGAGACCTTAAGCGACGAAGGGCATGTGTTATCCGAATCCACCCTTGATCAAATATTGCGAGGCAAGCAATCGCGCTAGCGGGTGACGGGTAGGAAATAACAGCGATTCAGAGGGGGATTGTTATGGCTGAGACATTCGGCGGCATCATCAATCGAGAGGTTAAAGATTCAACGCCATGGTGGCCCGAACCCAACCTGCCTGACAAGGACCTTCCGAACATCGTGACCGTGTTACTGGACGACACAGGATTCGCCCATCTCGGATGTTTTGGTTCCCCTATCGACACGCCAAATTTTGACACCCTCGCCGCAAGAGGGCTGCGGTACAACAACTTTCACACTACTGCCCTTTGCTCTCCTTCGAGAGCTTGCTTGCTGACCGGCCGTAACCACCACTCAGTGGGCATGCGTGCGGTATCCAATTTCGATACTGGATTCCCGAACATGAGGGGCAGGATTAGCGCCTCAGCCGCCACAACCGCTGAGCTACTGCAGCATCACGGCTGGGCTACCTATTGTGTGGGCAAGTGGCATCTCGCACCGATGCGTGAGGCGTCGGCCGCTGGGCCCTTTACCGACTGGCCGCTCCAGCGAGGATTCGATCGCTTCTACGGCTTTATGCAGGGCGAAACGGATCAGTTCCACCCCGAGCTCTATGCTGACAACCATATGATTCCGCAACCGTCGCGTCCGGAGGACGGCTATCACCTCTCTGAGGATTTGGTTGACCAATCGATTGCAATGATCAGAAATCAGGTATCGCTCGTGCCCGAGCGGCCCTTCTATCTCTATCTTCCTTTTGGCGCGACCCACGCCCCGCATCAAGCGCCAGATGACTATCTTCTGAAATACAAAGGTCGCTTCGATGAAGGGTGGGACGTTTGGCGCGAACGTATTCACGCCAAACAGCTTGAACTCGGCATCATTCCGGAGGGGACCGCGCTAGCGCCGAGAAACCCTGGCGTACGACCTTGGACTGAACTCAGCGATCGTGAGCAAGCGTTCGCCATCAAGCTTCAGGAGGCTTTTGCCGCGTTTTTAGATCATACCGATGCACAGCTTGGCCGATTGCTCGATGCGTTGGCTGATCTCGGGCTCGACGACAACACCTTGGTTATCGCAACGAGCGACAATGGCGCCTCACAAGAGGGTAATGAGACCGGCGTACTGGATGAATTTAGGCATTTCAATGGGCTTCCTGAGGACATGGAATCCGCGTCAAATCGACTCGAAGACATCGGCACCCGACGCAGCTTTACCAACTATCCGTGGGGCTGGGCCCAAGTCGGCAATACACCAGCCAAACGCTATAAACAAAACACCCATGGCGGGGGCGTGCGTGATCCGCTCATTATTTCATGGCCAAAAGGCATCGATCCCGCGTGTAACGGTCAGATCAGACAACAGTTCCACCACATCACCGATATTATGCCGACGATCATGGAGGTTTGCGGTTACGATCTGCCTCACGCAGTGAAAGGCGTTCCCCAGCAACCCATCGAGGGAGTTTCCATGCGCTACACCTTCGCCAGCGAAGCGGCGAATGCTGAGGCATTGCCGACCCGGAAGCCAGCGCAATATTTTGAGATGTTCGGGCACCGGGGTATCTGGTCGGAGGGGTGGAAAGCGGTGACCTATCACCGCGCTCGCAACAATCTGGACGAGGACGTTTGGGAACTCTACCACTTGGACGAAGACTTCTCTGAGTGCCATGACCTCGCAGAGTCGCACCCTGAAAAACTCGCTGAGATGATCGAACTGTTCTGGTCTGAAGCGGAAAAATACGGCGTGCTGCCTATCGAGACGAACCAGAACACTGGCTTGTTTGCAGGCAGACCCCAACCTGGAACCCCAAGAGCTAGGGAACATTTCGTTTATTTTCCCCCTCTCGACCGAATTCCAACCGATAGCACGCCGCCGTTCGGCGCTCGCTCTTGGAATCTCGAGGCGCGTCTGCAATGCAAGACCGAGCCTGAGGGTGCATTGCTCGCTGTTGGCACTGTGAATAATGGCTTGTGTATCTATTTCAAAGAGGGGCACCTTGTTTACGACCACAACGCCTTCACTGAGCACACGGTCATTCGGTCAACCGGGGCAGTCCCAACCGGGGATGTGGTGATCTCAGTCAGCCAACAACGCGTCTCCCGCGGACCTGCGCGCGTAACGCTGAAAGTTAATGATGAAGTCGTCGGCGAAGGCATGGTGCCGAACGTTCCCGTGATGATTAGTTCTGTTGGCATGGACATTGGTAGCAATCCGACTGGGGTGTCTGAAGCATTTACTGCGCCCTTCCCCTTTAATGGCAAGATCCAACGAATCGATATTGAGACGACTCGTGCATTGCGCCCAGACGATGAGCTTGCCATCGAGCTAGAGCAAGCGTTACGTACTCAGTGAGCGCAGATAGCACTTAACCGCTAAGAAGCTCACGGGTGACGAACCAAACAAACGGCGGACATGAATGTGAGACAAGCACCCATCGATTACATCGAGCGCACCCGCGCTCAGTATGATGCGTTAGGCTTCCCACCCTACGCGTGGATTGACCAGAAGGACGAGCCCCCTCCTTTCGAGCCGATTTCAAAACCGTTGAGCGAGATGCGAGTCGCGTTGATTGCGTCAGGTGGGATCTACCAACGTGGTCAAATTGCATTTCATCATCGAGACGACACAAGCTTTCGAATCATTGACACGACAGAACCCAGTGAAACGTTGCGTACCTCACATTTCGCCTACGACATGACCGCGGCTCGGCAAAACATCAATGCTGTCTTTCCAGTTGATACCTTGCGGACGCTCGTGGCTAGGAGCGAAGTTGGCCAACTTGCGCGGCGGGCCTACACTTTTATGGGCGGCATTTACTCGGCACGCAAAGTAAGAGATTTGCTTGCACCAGCACTGAGCAATGCCCTGCACGATGACGAGGTTGATCTCGCGATCCTTGTGCCTGCCTGACCTGTGTGTCATCAGTCCGTGGGACTGATCGCTAGACTCCTTGAAGCCTCTGGGTTGCCCACCTTGTGTTTCTCAGCCGCCCACTCCATTACGAAGGCTGTCAATCCGCCAAGGTCCGTCTTTCTCGACTTTCCTTTGGGCCAAACCTGCGGCAGGCCTGATGACGCTAGTGGGCGGCTAGAGATAATGCGTGCCGCGCTAAGACTCGTCGAAACACTGGGACCTAGCGAGATCGCCACATTACCGTTCAACTACGGTGAGTCAGATGATTGGAAAGATACTGTGATGCGGCCAAAGGCCACGGCAACCGGTGAAGAAGCAGTTGATGACTTTAGGACAGACCGTTTCGAAACCCCTCAGTATCAAGAACGGGCTGATGAGTTAGCAGCAGATCCTAACTGCCCCACATGTATTTTTGTTGAGTAGCGAGCATTTGTAATCAACCCGCACTGCCCTGCCAGGACCAACACGACATCAGCGGCGAAGGCAGCTAGTCACACCACCTGTCGATAGAGGGGGGAGCAACCCCGCTATATCAATTGAGATTCAATGCTACTCGATAATTACTCGAGCCGACTTGCATTGCCGCTAGGCGCCCGGGGAGGCTAAAGGGCAAGGCCGGCCAATAACGAAACTGGAGGTGCGCAAAAGGCGTCAACCAAACGCACGAGGCCAAAAGATCGAGCTGCTAATTGCAGAGAAACACGATACGCTCTGCATTGGTTGATACTGGGGACATGGGGTGGGTCGAGATTTTTCAAAAGCCTATTTAGTGTGGGTGCTGTTCGTTTTTACCCTGGCCTCAACGCTATCCATCATTGACCGCCAAATCATTAACGTCATGATCGGTCCGATCAAAAGAGACTTGGGCGGCATTTCTGATACTCAAGTGTCGCTGATCATGGGCTTTGCGTTTGCGCTCTTTTACACGCTCATGACATTCCCAGCTGGGCGTCTATCGGACCGGTTCCACCGAATAAAAATCATGTCGGTGGGCATCGCCGCATGGAGCTTTATGACCATGCTCTGCGGACTCGCTAGCCAATATTGGCAGCTATTCCTTGCCCGGATGGGTGTGGGCGTTGGTGAAGCAACGCTTGGGCCGGCCTCCAATTCCGCACTTGCCGATTACTTCTCTCCTGCCCAACTGCCCATCGCCGTCGGGATAGTCGCCGCGGCCCCATTCATTGGGCAGGGTCTCGCCAACATTGCGGGCGGGCCGCTCATCGACTATCTAGAAGCCACGCCCAACTACGTGGTCCCTGTCGTGGGTGAACTGTTCTCGTGGCAAATGGTGCTTATCATCGTCGGAGCACCCGGTCTTTTTGTCGCATTGTTGATGTGGTGGCTTATCGAACCCGAACGCAAAAACAAAGTCCGGAATGACGATCAGTCGGTTCCACTTTCGCAGGTTTGGGCCTTTATTAATGAGCGACGGATGTTCTTCTTCCTCGTTTTCTTAGGCTATCTCTGCCTTGCGACACAAGGCTGGTCGCTGTTCAGTTGGCTGGTTGAATTTTATGTCCGCAACCACGGGTGGACGAGAACAGAGATAGGCTTGTCTTATGGGACCATCGCCATGGTGGTAGGCATCGCAGGCAGTGTTGCCGGCGGGGTGATCGCTAGCGTCTATATCAAGCGCGGCAAAACGGACGCAACCTTGCGAGTGGTTTGGCTGAGCACCCTCATCCTCGCTCCCATGGCCGCTTTTTTAACGTTGACCGAGGATGCCTATCTCGCCCTTTGGATGTTGATCCCCGTTACGTTCTGCATGTCGATGCCGCCAGGGCTCATAATCGCAACCCTCCAAACCATCGCACCCAATGAACTGCGCGGTCAGATGGTTGCTTTCTATCTCATCGCGGTGAACTTCTTGTCTTACAGTTTTGCTCCATCACTACCGGCCCTTCTGAGCGACTTCGTTTTTGGAAGCGAACTAGCGCTGGGCAAATCGATATCGACGTTAGCCGTCATCAATTACAGCATCGCAGTTGTTTGTCTCGGGCTATCGCTCAAGTACTATCGACGAGCGGTGGATATGACCAAAGCTTGGCAAAACTGAAACTCAAAGAGACGGAGACCCACAATGGCAGACTTTCCTCAATCGCCTGACGCCATCGACGCCACTTGGTTGTCGAGCGCCTTGGGGAAACCAGTTTCCAAATTCACTATCGCGCCATTAGGTGAGGGAGTTGGCATCCTGGGGCTGGTCACTCGGGTGACGATGACAACGCCGGAAGGAACGGAAACACTCATCGCAAAATTTCAGTCTCCAGTGGAGGGCAATCGAGACATTGCGAACCTTTACTCCATGTATCAGCGCGAGTACATCTTCTACACCGAAATCGCGCCAACTTTGAGTGTGCGAAGTCCAGCCTGCTACTACGCCGCTTATGATGAAAAAACCAGTGCCTTCGTGTTGCTCCTTGAAGACTTAACGGGGTACCGGATTGGCGATCAAATTACCGGTTGCTCCGAATCAGAAACGGAAGCGGTCATATCCTCACTCGCCGCGTTGCACGCGGCCACATGGATGACGGAAGACTTTGCGCCAATTGAACGTCACAACACCGAGAACCAGATCGCTGGCATGCAAGCCGGTCTTGCAGCAGGCTGGCCGGTCATCGCCGAACAGTTCTCATCGATCATCCCAGAGGGTCTGGACGGAAAAATCGAGTCACTCACTGGACAGATTCCTCAATTACTCGAAGGCATTACCCACGATCCCATTTGCATCAATCACGGAGATCTACGCCTGGACAATATTTTTTTCGGGGATTCGCACGTCGCCCTGGTCGACTTTCAGGCCATTTGCAGATCCGCGCCCGAGCATGATCTGGCGTATTTCCTGACTCAAAGCTTGAGTCAATCCTTGCGCAGCAAAAGAGATTGGGTGGCTGAATACCACATGGCTCTAACACAGCATGGCATAGACTATCCTCTAGCAGCTTGTCGTGCTCGCTTCAAAGCATGCGCCATGTATTTCTTGTGTTATGCCGTTGTTATCGCGAGCGCGCTTGATCTTGCCAATGAGCGGGGTCAGCGCTTAGCAGAGACAATCTTGACGAATTGCTTTAGCGCGCTCGTTGATTTAGACGCGCTCTCACTCATCGACTAACCGATTCAATCCATTTTTAGGAGATCCAGCACCATGAAATTAGAGGGACGAATAGCGGCAGTGACAGGCGGTTCTGCAGGCATTGGACGCGGCATTGCGGAAGCCTATCTAGCGGAAGGCGCTTCCGTTGCTGTAATGGCCAGAAACGCAGAAAAGGCAGAGAAAATGCTCGCTGAAGTCGGCGCGGGCGACCGACTCATTTTCATCCAAGGGGATGCTATGGACCAGGCCAGCGTCGAAGGATTTGTCGACCAAACCGCCGCTCACTTTGGTCGGGTTGATATCCTCATTAACAACGCAGGCGGCGCAGGCGACTTGCAGCCAACCATCAGCCTCTCCGATGAATCGTTCGATGAGTGCATGAAATGGAACGTTTACTCTACCTTCTGGGGCACCCGGCGCGCGCTCAAGTACATGACCGAACAATCATGGGGACGAATCATTAACATTTCGTCGATGGAGGGTAAGCACGGTAAACCTGTCCTCACCGCTTACACAACCGCCAAGCACGCAATCAATGGCATGACCAAGTCGGTTGCTCGAGAGGTCGGCACCCAAGGCATCACCGTCAATGCAATATGCCCTGGACTGGTCATCACAGACATCGTTCGAGATAACGGACCCAACACGGCAGAAGCAATGGGAATGACCTTTGATGAGATGGTTGATTTGTTCTCAAAGGAAGCCGCGATTGAGCGACCCAATACCGTCGAGGAGGTTGCTGCAGTCGCCGTTTTGCTAGCCAGCGATTTGGGTGGTGGTATTACCGGCGCATTGATGAGCGTTGACGGGGGAACCGCTCAGTACTAACCCGAATGTCAGGGGCTTGTGGATTTTGGGCGAGCCGATCCCACGCATCTAAGGATGACTAACCCCGCATTTCGGTAGGCAAAACAAATACGTACCAGCCAGCCCACCAACCAATAAAAAGGCCTGATGATTCAATCATCAGGCCTTTTTGTTTGCTTCGCTTAATTCGCTATTTTTGATCAACTAAGCGGCCGTTAGTAGCTAGCGACCGCAATCGTCATTAAGCGGCTAGTCCAAGAAGCTCTTCAAATGGTCAGAACGAGTGGGATGACGTAGTTTACGCAGCGCCTTCGCCTCGATCTGCCGAATTCGCTCCCGCGTGACATCAAACTGCTTACCCACCTCTTCGAGTGTGTGATCGGTGTTCATGTCGATGCCGAATCGCATTCTCAATACTTTGGCTTCTCGAGCGGTTAGCCCCGCTAAGATATTACGAGTTGCATCACGCAGTCCCTCTTCCGTTGCTGTCTCAAGCGGCGCACCAACAGACGCACCCTCACCAAGGTTGGAGTCAGAGTCTAGGAAATCACCCAGTGACGAATCTTCATCGTCACCGATCGGCGTTTCCATGGAGATCGGTTCTCTGGCAATTTTCAGGACTCGCCGAACCTTTTCTTCTGGCATCTCCATGCGCTCACCCAACTCCTCTGGCGTAGGTTCACGACCCATTTCCTGCAGCATTTGCCGCGAGATTCGAGACAACTTGTTGATGGTTTCGATCATGTGCACGGGGATACGAATGGTCCTTGCTTGGTCGGCAATGGATCGGGTGATTGCCTGACGAATCCACCAAGTGGCATACGTGGAGAACTTATAGCCTCTGCGGTACTCGAACTTATCAACCGCTTTCATCAAACCAATGTTGCCTTCCTGGATGAGATCGAGGAACTGCAGTCCACGGTTGGTGTATTTTTTCGCGATTGAAATCACAAGTCTGAGGTTTGCCTCAACCATGTCCTTCTTCGCACGCCTCGCCTTGGCTTCGCCAATGGACATGCGGCGGTTCAAATCTCGGAGTTCAGCAGCCTCTACATCGGCCTCCTCAGAAATTTGCTGAATTCTTTTTTGAATCCGGATGACTTCGTCCTCCACAGCCTTCAGCTTGGTATGGCCAGCCTTGACCTGCTTTGGCAGCCACTTCAAGTTGGCCTCATTACCCGCGAAGCTCTGCAAAAAGGTCTTCCGGTCCATTTTCGACTGGCGTACGCACAGGGTCATGACCTGCCGTTCGAGTTTACGGATCTCTTGGTGTGGGTCTCTGACAGCCGAGACTACTGAATCGTAGTGCTTCGGCACGAACTTGAAAAACTGGAACGCCTGACCCAGCGCGGCAAGCTCTTTCGTGACCTGCGGCGAGCCGCGGCCGTGTTTCTTGATCGCCCGGAGCGTCTTGTTATTTTGCTTCTTGAGGGCTGCCATTCGTTCTGCCGCGAGCTCAGCGTCAGGGCCTGTGTCAGGCTGATCATCATCGTCGTCCTTAGTCTCACCAGGGACAACCTGCGCCGCTGGCTCCACATGCTCAGCTGGATCTAGAAACCCAATCAGCAAGTCCTCAAGCTTGCCTTCTTCCTCTTGCGTCGCTGCGTAAGCCTCAAGCGTCCTTCCGACGACCCCGGGCATACCCGCTGCAGCCTCAAGCACATCACGAATCCCTTCTTCGATGCGCTTAGCAATTTCTATTTCACCTTCACGGGTGAGCAGGTCAACCGTGCCCATCTCACGCATGTACATGCGGACGGGGTCAGTCGTTCGACCCGTTTCATTTTCTACTGCGACCAGCACGGCCGCTGCTTCCTCGGCGGCCAACTCATCAGTCGAGTCGCCTTCTGCCATTAAGTCATCGGACTCAGGCGCACTTTCCTGAACCAGAATACCCATATCGTTAATCATGCTGATGATGTCTTCGATCTGCTCTGGATCAGAAATGTCATCAGGCAGGTGATCGTTAACCTCTGCGTAAGTGAGGTAACCCTGCTCGCGTCCAAGCGCGATAAGCTTTTTCAATCGAGATTGTTGTTGTGCGAGTCCGCTTGCCATAACTCCCCTCTAGCTATGAAGAATCCCCCCCGGGATCGGACCCAAAGTATAGGAGTGAACCTGTATTTTTCCTAGCAAAATGCTCAGTTTGAGAAGAGAAATGGCCTGGATTCACCAGCCTAATGCGGGTTCATTCATTGCTCTTTTCCTGCGCGTAATAATCACGCAAGGCTTGGCGTTCACCGTCACTCATTAAAGAGGGCGACTTATGAACAAGCGCCGACATCGCCACTTGGCTTCGGCGGCGTTCGGCTCGAGCGGCCCGATGATGCAGTCGACTAACCAACTCTGTCTTGAGGTAAGAAACATCGAGCACTGGCTTGTAGTCAAAGGCGCCCTTCAAGCGAGTGACGATCGGAGACCCCGAAAAGCGTTGGATTAACTGGCCGGGCGTTTTAAGGCCCTCTGCCCTGATCGTTTTACATACCAACTTGAGCACCTGATCTGGCCCATCATCCTCTAGGGCCTCAATAACTGAGGGCGGCAGATCCTCTGCCAACTCAGGATGCATCACAAGGAGCGCGAGGTCGGTATCGATCGAGCCCTCCATTGGTGGCTGGTCGCTCGCGTCCACCCCCTCGCCAGTCCCTTCCATGAAAGATGTAACTGGTCCTTGGTCCATAGCTGCCTTGGGCAACTTCGTGGATTGAGCACTCTCCGCCATCTGATCGAGTCGTTGCTGCGTAACCCCAGTACGTTGCCCAACTTCGTCAATCATGAGCTGACGGAAGGCCCCCTCCGGCATCGTGCTGATCCACCTAACCGCTTCTTTTGCCAGCGCAGCCTTGCCAGATATGCTGCTGAGATCGTGTCCAGCGTCTGCCAGATCCGAGGATAACTTCTGGAATAGCCACGCCGACACATCCAGTCCAGACTCGACCCGCTTGAGAAACCCTTCTTTGCCCTCCCGCCGGATCACCGAGTCAGGGTCATCCCCCTCAGGCAGAAACATGAACGTTGCCTTCCGACCATCCTCTAAATGCGGCAGGACCAACATTAGCGCTTTCCCCGCTGCAGACTGCCCGGCACGGTCACCATCAAAACAGAAGACCAAATCAGACACTTGCCTGAAGAGCCGGCTGAGATGGTCATCAGTGGTCGCGGTTCCGAGCGTCGCAACCGCAAAAGTGACACCAAACTGAGCCAAAGCCACGACATCCATATACCCCTCGACAACAATCACTCGAGACAGGCGCGACGTCATCCGTCTTGCTTCGAAAAGACCGTAAAGCTCTCTGCCTTTGTGGAACACCATGGTCTCTGGTGAATTCAGATATTTGGGCTTCGCATCACCAATCACCCGACCGCCAAAAGCGATCGTTCGCCCTCTCAGGTCACGAATAGGAAACATAATCCGGTCGCGAAAACGGTCATACGTACCCGATTGATCGTCCTTGGAAATTGCTAATCCCGCATCGCTCAGTATCGAGCGTGTATCCTCCTCTGCCGGCAAATGGTTCCATCCCGGCGGGGCGAACCCGAGCTCATATCGGGCTGCTATTTCCCCAGTGAGGCCTCGACCCTTTAGATAGTCAACCGCTCGCGCTCTATCGGGGTGATGACGGAGTTGCTGTTTGTAGAAATTTTTTGCTTCCTCTAACTGCGCTAGCACCTGCAGTCGACGCTGCTTGCGACCGTCATCTTCATCATTTCGAGTAGAGGGCACCTCAAGTCCCAAACGGTGGGCGAGCCGTTCCACCGCCTCTGGAAAACTCAATCGCTCGTACTCCATCAAGAACTTGAGTGCGGATCCAGAGGCCTGGCATCCGAAGCAGTAATAGAACTGCTTGTCTTGGCTGACCGAAAAGCTGGGGGACTTTTCTTGGTGAAACGGACAGAGTCCTGAGTAATTCTGCCCGCTTTTTTTGAGCACGACGTGGGGTTCTATCACATCGACGATGTCGGTGCGAGCGAGTAGATCGTCAATAAAGGCAGGCGGGATCATGAAAGGCGGCGAACCTCAGTCGGCCAGATAGCATCGCATTGTAGAAATAGTTGAGCAACTGTCAGCCGGATAACTTGCCCTTTACGAGACCACCGACCATACCCATATCGGCGCGTCCAGCCAGTCGCTCTTTAAGAGCACCCATGACCTGACCCATCTTGGAAATATGATCGGCACCGAGTTCATTGATGACGTCATTAACGATAACGCCAACTTCTTCTGCCGATAGCGGTTCAGGGAGATACTCTGAGATAAGCGACATCTCGAACGACTCTTGATCTGCCAGTTCATCTCGTCCAGCCTTTTGATACTGCTCAAAGGCATCCCTGCGTTGCTTCAACATCTTCTCCAGGATGGACATCACTATTGCGTCGTCGGCATCCTTTCGATCATCGACTTCGCGTCGCTTAATCTCAGCAGTGATCAGTCGCAGTGCGCCTACTTTTCGTTTATCTCGCGCCTTCATTGCGGTCTTCACATCCGCCAACAATTGTTCTTTGATCATATCTGCCTCTGCGCTGTTAACCATCCAATCGGAGTGGACTAATCTAGGCTGTTACTTGATTTGTTTGAGGGCGTTTTGCGCTGTGCTCGACAAACCTTTTGATCCAAGGGTTTTATCTTCAGCAGGCCTCTCAAAACCCATTAACCTCGATCTAAACCCTAAGGCACAGAGTAGCGCACAAAAATGGAACTACGGATTGAAATGAGGTGTACGACTGAGACGCCTCTATCGAAAGGCGCCTCAAGTGCTTTACCCAATGAACTAATGACCTGGTGAGGTTGTCAGTTGGATTAGGGGACCCAAAGCCCCCTAGTAGAGACGCTCGAGTTTCTTACTCTCACGCTGAAGCTTTTTAGCGTAGCGCTTCACTGCGGCAGCTGCTTTTCGCTTGCGGATTGCTGTGGGCTTCTCGTAAAACTCACGCTTTCTGACCTCCGCAAGGATGCCCGCTTTTTCGCAAGACCGCTTGAATCGACGCAAGGCAACATCGAAAGGCTCGTTCTCTTTCACTCTAACGTTTGGCATGGTTTATCGCTAAATTTTTTGAGGGCGCGATTCTATCTACAAAGTGCGCAAAAATCAAAGCAGTCGACATGTTCTACCCTGGTGTCTTGCCAAGGCAGAAGACCGCCATTAAGAGTCGAAAATAGCGTCATAATTGGCAGTCGAGATAGCACTAACATTCGTGCTCGAAAAACGGCGCAGCGCTCTGTTTTCAGAGACCAGCGAGGGACGTTCTCTGGCATTGTACTACCGAGATGAGCAGCCGGTGAGAGGCCTGCGCCTCACGGCGGAAGGAGTAATCCTCTGACGCATGGTAATATCCTGACTTGAACAGCCTTGGCTCAGCTCAGTTTTTCATCAGTATTTCCAAAACAGCATGCGCATTCTCGGTATTGAAACTTCCTGTGATGAAACCGGCATCGCCATCTACGATGACGAAGCCGGACTACTCGGTCATCAACTACACAGCCAGATCGATATTCACAAAGCCTACGGCGGCGTCGTTCCTGAACTTGCTTCTCGAGATCACATCAGGCGCTGCTTGCCAATGATTCACGATTTAATGGAGGCCACGCGCACCACCCCCTCGCAGCTAGATGCCATTGCCTTTACTGAGGGGCCAGGGCTCATCGGGGCACTACTGGTTGGTGCCAGCATTGCGCGATCACTCGGTTACGCGTGGGGCATACCTAGCATTGGCATCCATCATATGGAGGGCCACCTACTCGCAGCCGAGCTCACCGAGTCACCCCCCCCTTATCCCATGGTCGCGTTACTGGTGTCCGGTGGTCACACCCAACTGATGGCCAGTGAGAAACCTGGAGACTACCAACTGCTTGGCGAATCTGTGGATGACGCAGCGGGAGAAGCGTTTGACAAAGCGGCCAAAATGCTTGGCCTCGGATACCCAGGAGGCCCAGAAATTGCGCGATTAGCTGAGAGCGGTCGCTCCGATCGGTTCTCTTTCCCTAGACCAATGACCAAAAAGCCTGGCCTGGACTTTTCTTTCAGCGGACTAAAAACACATACCCGACTCACCATCGAATCTTTGGGCACCATGGCTGATCAAGATAAAGCAGACATTGCCCGTGCGTTCCAAGACGCGGTTGTAGAAACGATCGTCATCAAGTGTGAGCGCGCCATATTGGAGACTGGGCATGCCGATCTCGTTATGGCAGGTGGCGTTAGCGCGAACCTTGAACTTAGGCGGGCACTCAAAGTTTTTGGTGAACAACACCACGTGAATATCCATTATCCGGACTTAAAATTTTGCACCGACAACGGCGCGATGATCGCAGTTGCAGGACTCATGCGGCAAAAGGAGTGGTCTCGCGACCAATGGCGGATTGATGCGAGAGCCAGATGGCCGATGACCGACCTTTCACCCATCGGTGATGCGGAGGCGACCTAACCCATGCGAATCGAGATCGAGCGCTTACGGGTCGACGCCACTATTGGCGCCTACGCGGAGGAACGGCTCATAGAACAGACGCTCTGGCTCGACATTACACTCGATTATGAGGCGGAACTTGCTACAGCCACCGACACCTTTGAGCATGCAGTGGATTACGATGCACTGACCCGACGATTAAGCGCCTATGTCAAAGAATCCAAGTTTGTCCTCATCGAGACTGCCGCTAAACGTTGCTGCGACTTTCTCTTCGAGTCATTTCCAGTTCGGTCAGTGACGGTAGTGGTGAGCAAGCCAAGCGCGCTTGAGAGAGCCGAAACCGTGAGGGCAATTGCCCAAAAACCTGATCAATAATTCTCTAGGAAGACCGCAACACCACAATTTAGACCGGGTTTCAGTCCGGGTATCAACCAAGACCGCCACCCCAAACCCCAAAGACAATGGCCCCACGCTGACGCGCACACCCTTTTGATGGGGCTCTTATCTGGAGGCCTCCCCTAAAGGAGCCTTATATCGAAAAACCTTTTATCTAGAAGGCTACTATCTACAAGCCTATTATTTAGAAGCCTATAACGGAGCGCGACCACCTCTATGCCCAGTCTTTTCCGGACCGGTTTACGCGCACCGACCGCTTTGGGCGCTTCCACAGTGGGCTGGGACGCGTTCAGACCCAACGACTCGCGACAATGGAGTGGTTCCCGTTAAGCACTGACCGCTAAGATCATCTCCGTATTTCCCGGTGCTCTCGCACCAAGTAGAGCGCTAATTCATTGAGCGCTCGCACAGTCTGCATCGTACATTTCCCAGTTACTTCAATATTGAACCAACACTGCCGGATTGTAGTTTGCGTCATTGCCCCTCTATAATCCTCGCCCGCTTCTTTTTTTTTAGATATGAGTCAAGAACTTAAAGCAGCCCACGAGACGCAACTGCGGCAGATGCCGCCATTTGTGTCGATGACCGATGACCGTCTAGGCGCAGTCCTTGAGGATGGGCAATTTCTGCATATCTCAGAGGGGCACCTACTCTTTAAGCGCTCCACTGACAACACCAAGTCGCATTTTCTACTGAGCGGTCAATTGAACTTGGTCAATGACGCGTTCGAAAACACTCCGTTTACGCCAGAAACCGGCATGAAACGAGGCATGGTGGACGAGAGTGAAACCCACAGCGTCTCAGCCGTGGCAGCGTGTGAATGTATTATCTTTGAGATTGACCGAGCCAAGCTGGAGCTACCGAAACCAACGGGACAGGGGTCCTGGATGGAAAATCTGCTGTCCACGCCGCTCTTCGAATTCGTGCCTCCAAACAATATCCAATCCTTGTTCAAACGGTTTGAACCAGTTGCTATTGGCGCCAACCAAACCATCATCACCCAAGGTGATGCTGGCGACTACTTTTACGTCATCAAAACAGGCCGAGTGGCCATTGACCAAACAACTGCAGGAGAAACGAAGCGGGTTGCTGAGATGAGCGCTGGATCGAGCTTTGGTCAGGATGCGTTGATTAGTGACGCACCGCGCAACGCAACCGTTACGACGCTCGAGAGCTGCGAGCTCATGCGGTTATCTGAGAGTGATTTCTCGGAGCTCCTGATGTCTCCCGTTATCGAGTACGTCACACTCCAAGAGGTAGACGCAGTGAAGTCGATGCACACAAAACCACCCATTTTCATCGATGTGCGCTCGAATTTAGAGGTCCAGCCGCTAGAGATATCCGATCCTGTCAAGCGAATTCCATTACCGCTGCTACGCGATGAAATGCGCGGCTTTGATGTAGACCCTATCTATCTGGTTATTGGTCCCCAGCGACCAAAAATTGCTGAAGTCGCCGCTTACCTTTTGAACGAAGCAGGATTTTCCGCTTACGTTATCAGCCTACCGGAATAATGACGCATGCGCCGACTATCTAACCTCGACCGAATCACGAGCCAGTTTGACGCAGCGCTTCGAACCGCGGTTGGCGCGGGAAAAAGGAAGCCAGGCTTTCAGCACCATCACGAAGAAGCTGATCTGACCGACAACGCGCGCGCTCGATCCGGCGAACTGATGCGAATCAATCACTGCGGCGAAGTCTGTGCCCAAGCGCTTTACCATGGGCAAGCGCTCACGGCGAAAGACGATCAAACTAAACAACATCTCTTAGCGGCGGCGGATGAGGAGGCAGAGCACCTCGGTTGGTGCGAAGCAAGGCTCACCGAGCTCAATGAGCGCAAGAGCCATCTCAATCCTTTATGGTACGCCAGCTCATTTTCCATCGGCGCGCTGACTGGACTCATGGGCAATCGCGTGAATCTCGGGTTTGTCGCGGCTACCGAGGAAGAGGTTTGTAAACACATCGACCGCCATCTATCCGAGGTAGATGAGGAAGACCTCCGAACCCGCGAGATCCTGCTCGCCATGCGCGATGACGAGCTTAGACACCAGTCCGATGCGATTGATCACGGGGGCGCCACTTTCCCTGCATGGTTAAAGCGACTCATGACGCTGTCATCAAAGGCGATGACAACCTCGACCCGATATATCTAACCTTCAGCCGCAGCGATCGGCGGGTGATAGATCACTTGCACTTTAATGCCTGACGGATCTAGGCAATAAAAGCTTCTGGCGCCATCCCGATGTGTTCTGGGTTTCGTTAGAAGCCTCACGTTTTGCTGCGCGAGGAAGGTATACCATTCGTCCACTTGTGAGGGTTCGGCGATAAAAAACCCTATATGGTCCAGCTGACCACTGGGGCCATCGCCTAACACTCGGTGCAACGCAAGGTTATCGTTACCGCTCGTCAGATAAACATTGTCGTCATCGGGCCGCCACTCAACGGTCATACCGAGCAAATCCACGTAAAAAGCCTCCGATGCCTCAAGGTCAGTGACAAACAGCGCGACATGTCGCATCCCCCGCGTGGGGGGCGGTCGATGACTCATTGGCCTGCCTCCAATATTTCAAAACTATGTGACACCTTGACTCCTCCTGCCTCCAGCATCATTGAAGCAGAACAATATTTCTCGGCGGACAAAGATATTGCGCGCGCCACCCGCGCCTCGCTAAGGCCCTCGCCTTCAACAAAAAATTTCATGTGAATACGGGTGAACACCTGAGGCACTTCCTCGCGCCGTTCGGCTTCGAGCTCCACCCAACAGGCATTGACTGTCTGTTTCGCTTTGCGAAGGATTTCCACCACATCAAAACTGGTACATCCGCCGACACCCAACAAAATCAATTCCATCGGCCTGAACCCAGCGTCCTGTCCGCCCGATGATTCCGGGCCATCCATAGTGACGTGATGGCCCCGTCCTGATTCTCCCGAAAACTGAACGGCTCCTTGCCAGCGAACCAGCCCTTTCAACACTTGGCCCATGATGTGGATATCCCCTTTTGCTGTCATTTAGGCGCCGCAACCCCCGCCTTATCGTCAACCCGCGAGAACCTGGCGCTGGCGCCGTGCCAGCCAATTCTAACGCTCAAGCAGTGAAGGCAGTTAGTCAATGACCGTGCAAGCTCACAATGAACTGCTCGAGCATCACCAACGAGTCACGATTGCAGGGGGAGCTTCACTACGGCCAACCTGCGCCATTGATTGCGCCGTCTCGACCCAGCGCATTACTGATATTAACGACTCGCGGAGCCGAGCGGATTCATCACAGCTTGACGTTTAACTCTGATTACTAGAGTTGACGAGCCTTTTCGGACCAGGCTTTGTCTCTAGTGACCTATTCAAACAGCGCCAACAACGCAGCACCGGGGGACGGCTCTCGCATGAACGCTTCCCCTACCAAAAAGGTGTGAATCCCAGCAGCACGCATCTCAGCAACATCTGATTGGGCGCTAATGCCACTTTCAGTCACTACCAGCGTATCCGAGGGAATCTGTTCTAGCAGCCGGTGGGTTGTGCCCAGGTCTACGGAAAAGTCATGTAAATTGCGATTGTTAATCCCAAGCATCATGGGCGAAAGCGCAAGCGCTGCCTCGCACTCTGCTTGATTATGAACTTCTATCAACACATCCAAGCCAAGATCGACAGCTTGCGAGTAAAGCGCGCTCATCGCTGTTTGAGACAGAATCGCGGCGATTAAGAGCACACAATCCGCGCCCAAAACAAAAGACTCATCCACCTGGTAAGCATCGATCACAAAATCTTTGCGAACAACAGGCAGGCTCGTTGCGGCGCGCGCTGCCCGCAGGTAATCGTCGCTCCCTTGAAAGTAGCTTTCATCAGTTAAGCACGACAGACAGGCCGCCCCATGCCTTTCATAATCTTTAGCAATTTCAACAACATCAAAATTCGGTCGAATCACTCCTTTGGACGGTGACGCTTTTTTGATTTCTGCGATAACAGCAGACTTACCGCATTCCACCGAATCAACCAGGGCGCGCTTAAAACCCCTCGGTGCGTCAGGCCGATCGCCTACATCAATAATGGGCCTTGCGCTTTTCCTCTGTTCGACCTCATCGATTTTGGTCGCAACAATTTTTTCGAGCACGCTGGGAATTTTCATTGGGCAGACTCTTGACTGAAAGCGACCAGTGCCTCGAGTTTTTCCAGCGCGCGCCCCGAACGCATTTCATCGCGCGCTTGATCAACCCCCTCTTGCAGCGACTGTGCTGCATCAGCGACATACAGAGCTGCTCCTGCATTGAGCGCAATCATTTTTTCCGCTGCATCATGCTTTCCTGAAAACGCTCCCTTAATCATCTCGAGGCTCTCTGTGGCATCAGCCACTTTCAGCGCATCGAGGGATGGCAATGCGCAATCCAGCGAGCCAGGTTCTATTTGAAACGCTCGAACCGCTCCAGCGTCCCACTCCGCCACATCGGTCACGGCAACAGGACTGATTTCATCCAACCCATCACGAGAGTGAACCACCATGGCTCGCGTCGCACCCAGCCGACCAAGGACCTCCGCCATAGGTGTCAACCAATGACTGTCAAAAACGCCTAGTACCTGACGTTTGGCCCCGGCGGGGTTAGTCAATGGGCCTAAGAGATTAAAGATCGTTCGGAACTTAAGCTCGCGGCGGGGCCCGATGGCGTGCTTCATTGCACTATGGTGATTCACCGCGAACAAAAACCCGACACCCACCTCCTCGATAGAGGCCGCGACGGCTTCTGGCGACATATCGAGTCGCAATCCTGCCGCCTCTAAAACATCAGCGCTCCCGCTCACGCCGGATGCCGCTCGATTGCCGTGTTTGGCGACTTTTAATCCAGCAGAGGCAATCACGATTGCACTCGCGGTTGATACGTTAAATTTGTTGACCCCACTACCGCCTGTTCCACAAGTGTCAATCATCTCGTCATGAGACACCGGCACTTTCGAGGAAAGATCGCGCATCACTCTGGCAGCAGCCGTTATTTCTTCCACGGTTTCGCCTTTGATCCGGAGCGCTGTAAGCGCACTGCCAATTTGGGCCGGTGTCGCTTCGCCGGTCATGATCGATTGCATCAGCGCCGTCATCTCATCGCTATCAAGATCAACACCGGTAGCAAGCTTGGCTAACGTTTCACTCATTTCCATGATTACAGACTCCTGGCCAAAAAATTCTTAAGCAACGCATGGCCGTGTTCGCTGAGTATCGACTCTGGGTGGAATTGGACGCCTTCAACGAAAAGTGACCGGTGTCGCACACCCATAATCGCTTCTAACTCTCCCGATTCATCTTCTGTCCACGCAGTCACTTCCAGACTCTCTGGCAGAGTACTCGGGTCAATCACCAAGGAATGATAGCGGGTCGCTTGGTAAGGGGACGGCAGGCCTTCGAACACCCCGACCCCACTGTGGTGGATCGCAGATAGTTTCCCGTGCATCACTTTGGGCGCTCTAATGATGTGGCCGCCAAACGCTTGACCGATGCTTTGGTGGCCGAGGCAAATGCCTAATATTGGTATGCTGCCCGCTAGCCGCTCGATGACTTCAAGCGAGATCCCTGCCTCATTGGGTGTACAAGGGCCAGGGGAAATAACAATTTTTTCAGGGGCTGCTTCAATAATTGCATCGACCGATATTTCATCATTGCGCCAAACCGAAACATCCTCGCCCAACTCCATTAAATATTGCACCACGTTGAAGGTGAACGAGTCGTAGTTATCGATCATGAGCAACATGGGCTAAGGCTCTAACTCTGATTCGCTCGGGCTACCCACTGATGATGCAGTCGAACCTGAAGCGCTTTGATTTTCACGGGGATTCTCAGGCGTCGCAACGAACTGAAGACCCGATTCCGCGATGGCCGCGGCTCGCATGATGGACCGGGCTTTGTTCAGAGTCTCCATCCACTCTAGCTCTGGAACCGAATCAGCGACAATGCCTGCTCCCGCTTGGACATTCAGCCAACCGTCTTTAACGATCGCGGTTCGGATCGCTATCGCCGTATCCATGGAACCCTGCCAAGACAGATACCCTACTGCACCACCAAAAATACCGCGTTTCTCCGGCTCAAACTCATCGATAATCTCTAAAGCTCGCACTTTGGGTGCACCGCTTAAGGTGCCAACCGGCAAAGTCGCCTTGAGCACATCTACCGCGGTAAGACCCGACTTTAATCGGCCCGTAACGTGCGATGCGATGTGCATCACATGGGCATACCGCTCAATGGTCATCATGTCCGAAACGGTCACCGACCCAGCCTCGGCGATCCGGCCCACATCGTTTCGCCCCAAATCAATCAGCATGAGGTGCTCAGCAATTTCCTTGGGGTCGCTGCGGAGTTCAGCCTCCATCTCCTCATCTTCTTCGCGAGTCCGGCCTCGCCTCCGAGTACCGGCGAGCGGGCGAACGGTGACTTCGCCGTCTTCAAGTCTCGCCAGGATCTCTGGTGATGAGGACACAATGGCAAAGTCATCCAGGTCCATAAAATACATATAAGGCGAGGGATTAAGCGCGCGCAGCGCGCGGTACAACGTGAGCGGATGAGCCTCCATTCGGCATCGAAGACGCTGCGACAAAATCACTTGCATCGTATCGCCAGCGGCAACGTACTCCTTAATAGCCTCAACATCATCTAGAAACTGTGCCTGACCATAAGAAGACTGAAAGTCACTCTCGTGGATGGCAGGTGAGACACTGGGCTCAACCAGATGCTTGGGCAGAGGACCAAGCATCGCGCCCTGCATTGCATCGAGCCTCAATTCCGCCTGAAAGAATTGGTCATCTGACAAATCACTAACATGCGTGATCAATTGCACCTTGCCTTTAACGTTATCGAAGACAATGACGTCCTCTGAGAGCATCAGCAAAATGTCCGGAGTATTGATCGTCTCAGGCGGTGTACTGTTTGCCAGGCGTGGCTCCACGTACCGAACGGTGTCGTACCCAAAGTAGCCCACGAGACCACCCGTAAATTGAGGATAGCCCTCGATGATGGGGTAGCTGTACTTCGCTTGTGTGTCAGATACAAACTGGAACGGATCGATGAGTTCGCGCGACTCAATGGTTTCACCAGCCTCTTCAATATTGAGCGTTTGTCCTTGAATCTTGTAGACCCGCCTTGCGGGCAAGCCAATCATCGAATACCGCGACCATTTCTCACCGCCTTGATTCGCACTTTCAAGTAGATAGCTGTAAGGGCCACTAGCAACCTTTGCATAACAAGACAGCGGCGTTTCAAAGTCGGCTACGACCTCTCTCACCACCGGGAAATGCTGGACACCTTGCTTCGCCAGAGCGTTGAGGGTGTTGCGCTGCTCATCGATTGGGATATTCATGCCTGAGGCAGCTCGTTCTCTAGTTCATGGCCTGACGCATCGCGCTAATGACAGCGCCGTAATCCTCGGCTCCGAATATGGCGGTGCCAGCAACAAAGGTATCTGCACCGGCGGCTTTGATAGCACCGATGTTATCGATTTTCACGCCGCCATCGACCTCAAGCCGGATCGCAGGATTAACGACATCGATGCGCTGCCTAATCGCCTCGATCTTCTGGTAGGTCATCGGTAAAAAAGTTTGACCACCAAAGCCTGGATTGATCGACATGACAAGCACCATATCCAAGCCTTCGAGGGTGTAGTCGAGCACGCTAAGCGGAGTTGCAGGGTTTAACACTAGTCCGCACTTGGCCCCTGAAGATTTGATCAAGGAAAGCGAACGATCGACATGGTCCGACGCCTCTGGGTGGAAAGTGATCATATCCGCACCCGCTTCAACAAAGTCGCCGATCAACCGATCAACGGGGTTGACCATGAGATGGACATCCATCATCGACTTAATCCCGAACTTTCTGAGCGCGCTTAGCACCATCGGTCCAACCGTCAAGTTGGGCACATAGTGATTGTCCATGACATCGAAATGAATGATGTCCGCTCCAGCCTCAAGCACCGAGGCTACTTCATCACCCAATCGCGCAAAGTCTGCCGCCAAAATGGATGGCGCAATCCAAGGATCGTTCATTCTAGGATCTCAATGTGGTTGAGTGAGCAGCAAGCTGCCACCGCACTACTCATTGGAAAGCCAATGTTAACGAATCAATCGAACGAGGGACACCTTCCCGCACGAATATCTGCTTCAGCCTGCGATAAACGGGCGGGCGTTCCCACATCGGCCCAAAAGCCGTCCCATCTCTGGCCGGTCAACCGATTTTGATGAAGAAGCGGGAATAACACATCGCGAAGGGGAAAGACCGTCTCCCTCGATTCATGGAAGGGTTCCGCTCGGAAGACGCCGATCCCGCTATAAGTCAACCGCTGCTCGCTGAGCGCCAACCGGTTGCCAACCAACGAAAAGTCGCCTTGCGGGTGGTGGTCAGGGTTGTCCACTAACACGAGATGTCCGTCGGCATCGTTAGCAAGACCATCTCTGAAGGCGCCATAATCCATATTGGTTAGGACATCGCTGCTGATCAAAAGGAAAGGATCCTCGCCAAGGAGCGGCAGCGCAAACTTGATCCCGCCGCCTGTTTCCAGCCGCTCATCCTCCTCTGAGTATCGAATGTTGAGCGCATAAGCTGAGCCGTCGCCGAGCTTATTTTTAATTTGGTCTGCCAAATACCAAACGTTAATCACCACGTCCTCGAACCCAGCAACCTGTAGGGCCTTGAGGTGGCGCTCAATTAGCGTGGTATCACCAATCGGCAGCAGTGGCTTGGGACAGTCGAGAGACCGCTCGCCCATCCGCTGCCCTAACCCTGCTGCGAGCAACATCGCTTTCATGCGTTCACCTTTTCCATGGCCGGTTTGACCTCGGAGGCGAGGCGCCGCGTCAGTGATTCAAGCGCTGAATACTGACTGCTCACATGAATGAGATGGTCGAGCACCCGAGGAATATCTCTCAGATAGGATGGTTTGTTATCCCGTATCGCTAATCGGGCAAAGATGCCTGCGCACTTGAGATGCCGCTGCACGCCCATCCAATCGAACCACTGTCGCCAGCACCCACGGTTAAAGGTATCACCAGACGCTCGCTCAAACTGATCAATCAACCGGTCAAGCTGAAAGTCGACAAAGTCGGCTTCATACTGAAAGTAACAATCCCTCAGCAACGAGACCCAGTCGTAGGTGACAGGGCCGATTACGCCGTCTTGAAAATCTAATATGCCGAGCTCACCGTCATCCAGCATCATCAAATTTCTCGAGTGGAAATCTCGGTGGACGAACATCTGGGGTTGCTCAATTGCGGAATCCAACAGTGAATCGTTTAAACAAGACCACTCGTCCCAAAAGTCCACGCTGAGCGACAATCCCAGGTACTGGGTTAAGAACCACTCGGGATACAGCGACGTTTCATCAATGAGCAGTTCACGGGAGTAGATGGGCAACGCTTTTGTATCTACCCTTTGAAATCGCGCTAAAGCGCGCGCAGCACGATCAAACGCATCGTCTCGGTCTTTGTTCGATGCCCTAATCGCCTCGGCGAATTGACGATTGCCAAAGTCCTCCATCGCTACAAATCCAAGCGCCTGATCGGCGCCGAAGATCTTTGGGCTCCTGGACCCCGATTCGAGCAATCGGTTGCCAATATCGAGAAACGGAGCGATCGGCTCCCTATCAGGTGGCGCATCCATTAAGACAATGACTGCCGCATCTGTCCTCAGCCGAAAGTACCGGCGAAAACTTGCATCATCTGACACCGTTTCGAGCGAAGCCCTATCCTGGTCATGGCTCACGGTTTCCGTTAGTGAGTTGGCCCACTCCGCCAATCGAATTTGGCGGAGGTCACTTCCTACATCAGGTGGACTATGAATATTGCTCATCGGATCAATACTAACCCTGCCAGTGTCTCACGAACCTTTCGTCACCCAGCCAGTTAGCAATCTGGATTCCAAAGATGAATAATGCGATGAGGTGATCGATTGATCAAACTTGATGATAGCCCTCCGTGAGCATTTGGGGCCGCTCGTGCGGGGCATAAACGAGTCCAGTGCATTGCCCACCTTAAACACGACAGCGGCATCGACCAAAAACGCGGCTTCGACCAAAAACGCGGCTCGGCGCGGTAATCTGATCACGCGGTAGGCCTAAGCTCATGATCCTTCAGACAGCCACCCCTTGGCACTCGATCAGCGCGACTCGATCAGTCGCAGCATGCACCTGTTTATTCACCGTACTGACAGCCACCATCATGACGCCAGCGTTCTCGGCACAGCAGTCTTGTCTAGCAGAGGCGGCCAATTGGTCTGCGCCGTCAACGGCAGAGACGATGATCAGCGCGTTCGGTGCCGAAATCGAACCCGGGACCATAGCCCGTTTTGAGGGAGACGTTCGCGTTAATGGATCAGATAGGGTCTTTAGCGCCGGCCGAGCCGAATTAGACTTAGAACGGAACGCTCTCATTCTTGAGGATCAGGTTGTTATCCAGGACGAAGTGCTGTGTGTCGAGGGTGAGCGGGCAGAAGGACAACTGCTATCGGGTGAAGGGCTCATTCAGCGAGCGGCGTTTAGACAACGCTCAGGATTGCAAGGCCAAGTCGAAACCCTTCAGCTCCACGGCGATGGCGCGATATCCCTAACGAACGGCGCTGTCACGTTCTGCCCCTCTCCTTCGCCACCCTGGTCGCTCAGCATTGAATCGCTCAAAACCAATACTGAGCAGTCCACTTTGGTCGCGAAGCGTTCAACGCTGCGCCTTAAAGGCGTGCCGGCGCTCTACATTCCCTATATCAAGATTCCCACCGGTCAAAAGCGGCAGTCAGGCTTCCTGCCACCGGACATTACCAACGATAGTAGAGACGGCGCGACCACAGAGCTTCAGCACTACTTCAACCTTCACCCACAGCGTGACGCGACAGCTGGCGCGCGAGTCATGAGCAACCGGGGCACGCTATGGATGGGAGAGTTAAGGAACAAAGGCGTGCATCATGAGGAACGCTTTTATGGTGAGTACATCCAGAGAGACGAAAACTATGAGCGCGCAGGTCTTGATGAGAAACGATGGCTGTCAGCGATCCATCATTTGGGTACATGGTCTGCGGTTCAAACCCAAATTAATTTCACTCGCGCATCGAGCGAGGAGCATTTGCGCGACTTCATGAGCCCGCTTCAGTTAGGCGGAGAGGCCCTTGGTCTAACGCAGCAAGCCAACCCATTGGATACAAGACTCTTGTCCGCGCTACCCCAATATGCGGGCGTGAGGTTTACGCAGGGCGGGTTCTATGGCGGTATCGAAGTTCAGCGCTACCAGGGCCTCCTTTCCCAAGTACTCGACACGTTTGAGCGTCAACCCAACATCTACATCGGTCAGGAAGCCCGGCTGGGAAAATGGCAATTTCAATCCACTGCGCAATGGACAGAATTCAAACGAGAGACACTCGAGCAAGCAGATGAGACCGTCAATAGACAACGCGTTCAACTGAATATGGAGCGTACCTGGTCACCCTTTTGGGGATACACCACCACCCAGCTTGGCGTCACGCATCATCGCTATGAGGAGGATCTGATCGATGGGGGCACACGCGATATTTCCGTCACACGTCCTGAGATCTCGTTCGATTCGGGCCTTTTTTTTGACAGGACCACCAAGGCCCGCGGCACCGCAACGCTCACACCAAGGTTGCTCATTGCCTACTCCGGTAAAGCACGGAACGCCGATTTTGCCCTTGATTCAGCGTCTCTGGAGCCCGACATCGGTAATTTGTTTGATCAAACCGGATATTCTGGGCTTGATCCTATAGAGACAGGCCTGCGCGGCAGCCTAGGGGTCAACTGGACCCAAGACCTAGCCGATGGTCGTCAGTCACTCGTTGTCGAAGTGGGTCAACGCTTTTTTGATCCAACCTTCACGGAAGACAATCATCTAAATCGGCATGGTTCTCCCGTCTATCTATCCACAGAGTGGTCACCCAGCGCACGCTTAAACACACTCGTGCAGCTTGAATGGCGACCGGGAGATTCGAGCCCACTGAACCAATTTTTCGATATGTCGTTTCGCTGGGCGGACCGAGGGTCACTGTCTATCCAACATATCAGCCGAAAGCGTACCCTCGGTGATTGGACCGGTAGCGAGGATCAGCGAGTGACCTTGAGCCAAATCGCCACTCGCATTCCGCTCGGTAATCAGTGGAGTGTGATAGGAATGTGGAGCAAAAATCATACGTTAGATCGGCAAGTTGAAAGCATCGCCGGCTTAGAACTCGACTCCTGCTGCACCCGATTTTCGATCGCCTACCGGCAATTCAGTGATCCAAAACTGAGCCTTGACCCCGATAGCAAGACTTTCTTCTTTAAAGAACAACCTCGAAGAGGGATCTTCCTTGAAGTGGAATTAAAAGGCCTAACTTCCTTCGGTAACGGCATTGGCAAGGTGTTATCCCGTTCATTTCCCGCATTCTAAAAGGGGCTCGTTCAGCGGCCGTGTTCACTTAAGCCACGGCGGCTCAGCTAGTGACCGATAGCTTGCAACCAAAAGTTAGCTACCAAAAGCTAGGAACTAAAAGCGGTCATTTGTTATCACCCTCGAGCCATCATTCAAAGAATGATCTGAATAAGATGGCAGAGCAATCTACTTAGTGAGTCAACGTCCTCTCATTCATCCCTAGCAAAACCTCCTAGCGTTTGCCCCCTAGCATTCGTCCATGATTAATGCATGCGAAATAGGGCGTACCCATTTGGCCTGCCGATCACATACAATACGCATTTTTGAGGGTATCCCTGAGAGTCAACCATGGAGAATTTCTTTACGGCTGCGCGCAGCGCGCTCATTTTGCTCGCGTTCTTTGCTTCTTGGACGCAGGCGGCCCCCATCGTCATGGATGAAATAGCCGCTATCGTTGATGACGACATTATCGCTCGCTCTGAGATTGAGAACCGCCTGGCCACGATTAAGGCCCAGGCAGCGAATCCAGCGTCCCTGCCGCCAGATGATGCGCTCAGAGAACAAATTATCGAACGTCTCATCGTCGAGAAGCTTCAGCTTCAGGTGGCTAGGCGAGCGGGCATCCGAATTAGTGACGCTGAGTTAAACGATGCGATGCGCCGTATCGCCGAACAAAACCAGATGAGCCTCGATCAATTTCGTCAAGCCATTGAGCAAGACGGCCTATCGTACAACGACATGCGACGGCAGGTGGAACAAGAGATCATGATTGGACGCGTCCAACAGGGCGTGATGAACTCACGAATTGAGATCAGCACCAACGAAATTGACGACTTTTTGGCCACCGAAGCAGGTCAGGAATTGACGGCAGATGAATTTCGAGTGGGCCACATACTCATCCCCTTCAAAGGAGGCACCAGCAGTGATTCGGTCAACGCTGCGAAGGCTGAGGCAGACGCCATTATCGAGGCACTGGCTACAGGTTCAAACTTCCAGTCATTGGCCATGGAAAAATCGGCCGGATCAAACGCCCTTGAGGGCGGCGACCTAGGATGGCGAAAGCCGAGCGCCTTGCCTACGCTCTTTGCAGACATCGCCGTTGATATGTCGGTGGAAGAAGTCAAAGGGCCCATTCGAAGTAGCTCGGGGTTTCATATCATTAAAATGATTCAGCGGCGTGGCGCGACAGCTGAGGGCCTCATCGATCAAACCCGTGTTAGACACGTACTAATCAAGCCGAACGAAATACGAAGTTTGGAAGAAGCGAGACAACTCGCAGAAGACCTGCGCGGTGAGATTGTCGCTGGCCGTGATTTTGGCGAAGTCGCTCGGCTGTACTCAGAGGATCCCGGCTCAGCATTAAGTGGCGGCGATCTCGGGTGGAACACAGGTCGCGAATTCGTCCCTGCGTTTGCGTCGATGATGCGAGGGACCGAGGAAGGCGTTGTGAGTCCAGTGTTTCAAAGTGATTTTGGATTTCACTTTCTTGAAGTGACTGGTAAGCGCGTCGAAGACTTCAGCGACATGTTCAAACGTAGTCAAGTCGAAAACTATCTGCGCAACCAGTCCTTTGAGGAAGAGGTGGATAATTGGGTCCGCGAAATCCGAGAAGATGCCTTTGTCGAAATCAGAAGCTAACCGCCCGATTGTTGTCACCCCTGGGGATCCCGCAGGAATCGGCCCTGATATCTCAATCAGCGTAGCTGCATCGGATTCGCATTCATCCGACTGCATCTTCGTTTGCGACCCGAGCGTCCTCGCCGATCGGGCTCAGACACTCTCTACCGAGTGCACCATCCACGTCATGACAAGCATCACCGATCGGCTTCAAGGGGCGCTCAATGTTTGGCCGGTCACCTGCGCGCACCGCATCACGCCAGGTGTCATCACTGCGCATTCGGCGCCCTATGTCCTAGCGTGCCTCGAGGCCGCCTTTGATCTTTGCGAAGGAGGCAACGCGTCCGCCTGGGTTACTGGGCCTGTCAACAAAGCGGCATTCAACGAGGCAGGCATCGCTTTCAGCGGACACACTGAGTGGATTGCAGCGCGCGCCGGCATCTCGCGCGTTGTCATGATGCTCGCTGCAGGGTCCTTCCGAGTCGCGCTCGTGACCACCCACCTACCGCTCCACGCCGTACCGGCAGCGATCACGGATGAGTCTTTTGAGACCACCTTACGGATCACCGATCAAAGCCTCCGGTCGCTATTTAAAAGTAAATCACCTCGCCTCGGGATTTGTGGCCTGAACCCTCACGCCGGCGAGAGCGGCTATCTTGGCCGGGAGGAAATCGAGGTGCTTGGGCCCGTTATCGAGAAATTACGCGGAGAGGGGATGGACCTTTCTAATCCGCTACCGGCCGATACACTGCTTACCCCACAAAGGATCGCGGACTACGACGCGATTATCGCGATGTATCACGATCAAGGACTACCGGTACTCAAGTACGCCGGGTTTGGCGAGGCCGTCAACATCACGCTTGGACTACCCTTCATTCGAACTTCGGTTGATCACGGCACTGCAGCAGATCTTGCAGGCACCGGTCTCGCTTCAGACCAAAGCCTCAGCCGCGCGATTCAAATGGCTGCGAAACTCAGCCAATCCATTAGCCCACTGACCTAATGCGAGCCAAAAAACGTTTCGGCCAAAATTTCCTCCAGGATCCGCTGATCATCGGTGACATTGTTGGGCTCGTTCCCATCAAGGACGGCCTGCACATTCTCGAAATTGGTCCCGGTCAGGGCGCGCTGACTACGGAGTTGTGTCGAATCGACCCCTCGATGACGGTGGTCGAACTGGATAGAGACCTGATCCGCGGTCTTGAAGCACTACTACCTAGAACCGCGACGATCCTTCAGCAGGACGCCTTACAACTTCGGCTGGATGACTTACCCACTCCACTCACCGTGGTTGGCAATCTGCCCTACAACATTTCAACTCCGTTGCTCATGCATCTGCTTGACCAACTCGACCACATTGATCAGATGATCTTCATGTTCCAGAAGGAGGTCGTTGATCGACTCTCAGCCCAAACCCATACCAAAGCCTATGGCAGGCTAAGCGTTGTGACACAGCTTAAGTGCCAAGTCGCTCATGCCTTATCTGTTCCCCCGAGCGCTTTTTGGCCAGCGCCGAAAGTGGACTCCGCTGTCACGGTACTCACCCCCATCCCTTATGAGCAGCGCGCGCCCTTTCATGCCGACGGTTTGCATTTGATCCTCACCGCTGCATTTGGACAGCGCAGAAAAACGCTCCGCAACAGCTTGAAACACTTGTTTTCCGAAACCGCTTTGCTGACAGCCGGCGTAGATCCTGCGGCACGGGCGGAGACCCTTGACCCTTTAACCTACGCTCAATTATCGATTCTTTTCAGCGAGACAGGGCCTGTGGAGCCACGCACATGAGCACCTATGTGTTTGGAGATATTCAAGGGTGCTATGGCGAGCTATCGGCACTTCTCGAGCAGATTGACCCGGATCCCATCGCTGATGAGTTGTGGTTTGCTGGTGATCTCATCAACAGAGGACCAAACAACGTCGACACGCTCACTTTGCTAATGGATCTACCCAATGCGTTCTGCGTACTAGGCAACCACGATCTCCACTTTCTCGCGGTGACCGAAGGAGTCAAATCTCCCCATCGCGGTGACACGATCGACGACATTCTCCATCACCCTCAACGTGACGCGTTCACTGATTTTTTAATGGGTCAGCCATTACTTCATAAAAATGATGCGCTACGCGCCGTAATGGTGCACGCTGGTCTGCCCGCGATGTGGAGCCTCGAAGACGCGCTTCACTGGGCCGACGTGATCCACCAGCACTTGCAGGATTCTGAGTTGCGAGCATCCTTCTTTAGCGTCATGTACGGCAACGAGCCAAGCAACTGGCAAGCCGACATGAACTTTTCGGACCGCCTCAGACTCGCCACGAACTGTCTAACTAGGATGCGCTACTATTCGCACCCTGGTCAGCTGGAGTTTGCTCACAAAGCATTGACCTCACCGGCAGGTTTCTCGCCCTGGTTCGAGCGGCGGCACCCAACGCTTGAAGATTGGACGATCTGTTTTGGGCACTGGGCGACGCTTGAAGGCATGTTTGAACCAACGCTCTATGGACTCGATACAGGATGCGTTTGGGGCCGTGCATTGACGGCTGTGCGACTAGAGGACGGACACGTCTTTAGCCAGGTCTCGCTAGCCAATTAACTGATTTACCCATAATGATTATCGTGAAGGTCAGTCGAAAGTGAACAGCTACTTAGTCGGCGGTGCAGTCAGAGATCGCCTCCTAGGACTCGATCCCAAGGAGCGAGACTGGGTGGTGGTTGGCGAGTCTCCAGAGTCGATGATCGCCAATGGATTCACCGCGGTCGGTCAATTTTTTCCCGTGTTCTTACATCCAGACACGAAAGAAGAATATGCCCTCGCCCGCCTGGAGCGCAGCACAGGACCAGGTTACGGAGATTTCGAGTTTGACACGGCCGAGGACGTCAGCCTGGAAGACGACTTAAAACGGCGAGATCTTACGATTAATGCCATCGCGCAAGATAGCGAAGGTCATTTGATCGATCCTTACGGCGGACAAGCGGACCTTGCGCGCCGCCTATTACGACACGTATCACCCGCTTTTGATGAGGATCCACTGCGGGTGCTTCGACTTGCGAGGTTTAAAGCACAACTGAGTCCATTTAATTTCACAATCGCAGCGGACACGCTCGATCGTTGCCGAACGATCGTTCATCAAGGCAGCTTGGCCGCGCTGACACAAGAGCGGATTTTCATCGAATTAAACAAAGCGCTCGCTACGCCAAAGCCAGCGCTTTTTTTTCAAACACTGGGAGACATCGGTGCCCTACATGATCTCTTTCCCGGTTGGGCGACCATCAACTTTGGCGTGCTCGACAATTTCGAACCATCTGAGCCACTGGTACGCTTCGCCCGCCTCGCTGCGGAGGGCGAAGCAGCGGTATCCAGCGACCTATCTTTTTCCCAACTCGGCCTACCGAAAGAATGGGCGGCCTTGGCCAAACTCTCGAATCACTTCGCGCGATTGATCGCGGCACCTGGGCCACTCGACCCTGGCATTGTCTTTGACACCTTGAAGTCAACGGACGCTCGGCGTCGCCCTGATCGGTTCACTACACTCCTACTCATCGCGAGCAGTATTCACAACCACGGTCCCAGCTGGACACCGCTCGCTAAACAATGGAACCGCGCCCTCGAAGCACTTTTGATGCCGATTGAAACAGGCAGCTTAGGAGCAAGCTCAGATCGACCCGCACAAATCGAGGCGATGCAGCGAAGCCGAATCGCTGACGCAATGATTCAGAGTCACTCTGAGTGAGCAATGACCCAAAAACCGCATTGATCACCGGGGGAGCCCAAAGAATTGGGCAGGCTCTTGTGAACCACTTCCACGACTTGGGCTGGCGAGTCATTATCCACTACCACACCTCAAGAGACGCTGCGGACCAACTGACACAGCGGCTAAACAGTAAACGTCAGGATTCTGCACGAGCCTTTTCGGCCGACCTCGGTACGATTGACCAAATCGAAGCCCTTGCAAAGGCGGTGACCGATCTAGAATGGCCGCTTGATTTAGTCATCCACAATGCGGCTCAGTTCTCACCTACTCCGCTCAGCACCACCACAGAATCGTCGTGGGAACACTTGATGAGTACTAATTTGAAAGCGCCTTTTTTCCTAACGCAGGCTCTGCTGAACATGCTATCCGCTCGGGCGAATCTGATTTTTTTGTGCGATATTTTTGGTGATCGACCGCTGCCCAACTACAGCGTTTATTCAGCGACCAAAGCGGGGCTAGCCATGATGACTCGGTCACTTGCTTTAGATCTTGCGCCTGCCCACCGCGTCAACGGCATCGCACTTGGAGCGATTCTTCCGCCATCGATAGCGGCAAGCGCCGAACCCTATGTACCGCAGGACGCCCTTCAATCCAGCGCAGCGATCGAGGAATCTGCACTCCTTGATTCGATTTTGGCTCGCGTTCCGCTTGCAAGCATCGGTAGCCCGGTCCACATCGCCGAAGTCGCGGAGTTTCTTGCGGGCAGTGACTACATTACTGGGCAGATCATCCCAGTGGATGGTGGTCGCAGGGTAGGCTAACGCTGAGACCAGTTATGATTTTACGCCTCGGGCCCCAATGTCCGATCTAAATTGGCTGCCTCTGAAGGAAATACGATTGACATCGAGGTAAGCCGAGGTCTGAGCTGACTTGAGGTCATCACCCAACGCAGTCACCGCCAATACCCTACCACCCGATGTGACGAGCGTGTCATCCTTAAACTGGGTGCCAGCATGGAAGACTTTACTGCTCAGCTCGCCGTTTGCCCCTACGATTTCGTCACCTAACACTGGCGTTTGAGGGTAGCCCTCACTCGCCATCACTACTGCAATGGAGGATTGCTCAGTAAAATTGAGCGTCCTTGAGGCCATGGCTCCTTTGGCAGCAGCAAGACAGAGAGCCCCCAAATCCTCCTTCAATCTCATCATGACTGGCTGGGTTTCTGGGTCACCAAATCGGCAATTAAATTCGATGACCTTCGGCAGACCCTCGCTATCAATCATGAGTCCGGCGTACAAAAAACCCTTATATTCCAGGCCCTCTGCTTTCATGCCACGAATCACGGGCTGAATAATCGTTTCCTCAACCCTAGCCGCCACAGAAGGTGTGACCACAGGAGCAGGAGAGTAAGCACCCATGCCTCCAGTATTGGGGCCCTCATCATGGTCGAAAATTCGCTTATGGTCTTGAGATGAGGCAAAGGCACAGGTTCTCTCACCATCACTAATGACGATGTAACTAGCCTCTTCCCCCCGCAGAAATTCCTCGATCACAACCTCGGCACCGGCGTCACCGAAGGCGTTCCCGCTTAGCATGTCATCGATGATCTGATCCGCAGCCTCATAGGTTGTAGCGATGACCACGCCCTTACCTGCTGCTAAACCGTCAGCCTTGACGACCAGTGGCAACCCTAGCGCTCTTGCGAACTGCTTGGCTGGCCCTGGGGTTGTAAATGCCTCGAATAAAGCGGTGGGAATCTGATGTCTTACCATGAATTCCTTGGCGAACCGCTTCGAACCTTCGAGTTGGGCAGCCGCTTGCGATGGCGCAAGGCAAAGCAAACCTTTGGCGTCAAACGCTTCTTTAATACCAGCAACTAGGGGAGCCTCAGGACCAACAACGGTCAAGTCAATCGATTGGCTATCCGCAAAGGCCGTTAGCGCGTCAAAATCCATGACCCCGATGGCCACATTTTCACACTTGGCCTCGAGGGCTGTTCCTGGGTTACCAGGCGCAACGAACACTCGTTCAACTGACGAGGATTCGGCAAGCTTCCACGCCAACGCGTGCTCACGCCCGCCATTACCAATCACCAAAATCCTCATGACTCTCCCTTCGACGCCGTCCGTCTCACGTGGACGATTGAATCATCAACTTCTTTTCACACACGCTATTGCGGTCTACTTGTACCCGCCAGTGCAACGCTTAATCCAGGACAATCTAAAACCAATGAATCTAATCTTGGCGCTCATGGTTTGAAATACCTAGCGCGCCGACCAGTGATTCGATGCACCAGCACATCTATGGAATTCCCATCTACCCATTACACGGGTGATCAATGACGAAAATGGCGCATATGGGTGAACATCATCGCCATACCTGCCTCATTCGCAGCGTCAATCACTTCGCCATCCCGGACAGAGCCACCAGGCTGGATGACCGCGGTAATGCCCGCGCTCGCCGCTGCATCTATACCGTCTCTAAAAGGAAAGAACGCGTCTGAGGCCATCACTGACCCCGGTACCGCCAACCCCTCGTCAGCCGCCTTAATCCCTGCGATCTTTGCACTGTAAACCCGGCTCATCTGGCCAGCGCCAACCCCGACGGTCCTTGCATCCTTTGCATAGACAATGGCGTTTGACTTCACGTACTTAGCAACAATCCAAGCAAAGTGCAGATCGTCTCTTTCGTCGTCAGTCGGCTGCCTCGTCGTTACGACTTCCATCGCTGCTTCATCCACCAAGGCATCGTCATTCGATTGGATGAGCAACCCACCTGAAATGGTCTTCAGCATGGGCCGACCCAAACGTTGATCCTCCGTCGCAGTGAGCAGGCGAACATTTTTTCGTCCAGCAACAACGCTATCAACGCCTTCTGCAACCGAGGGCGCGAGGATGACCTCAACGAACTGCTGTTTGATGATCGCCTCCGCAGTGCTGACATCAAGCATGCGATTGAACGCAATAATCCCGCCAAATGCTGAGGTCGGGTCTGTCTCAAAGGCTTTTTGGTAGGCCACGGCCAGCGATACGTCGCAGGCCACACCGCAAGGATTACCGTGCTTGACGATGACACAAGCGGGAGCAGAAAACGCGTTCACGCACTCCCACGCTGCATCGGCGTCTGCGACGTTGTTAAAAGACAGGGCTTTACCCTGCAATTGATTAGCGTGGGCTAGCCCCGATGCGGCACCTTCGTCTCGGTAATACGCAGCAGATTGATGGGGATTCTCTCCGTACCGCATCTCACCGACTTTGGTCCACTGCTGGGTATAGACGCTAGGGAAATCTGATTGGCGCGCATCGTTCTCTTCGTGGCGCGCAGCTAGATAGTTCGAAATCGCCGCATCGTAAGCCGCAACTCGCGCGAATGCTTTGCTTGATTGGCTAAAACGATAGTTTCGGTCGACGGCTCCCTGCCCTTCTTCTAGGCGACTCAGAAAATCATCATAGTCTTTCGGGTCCGTGATCAAGGTGACGCGATCGTAATTTTTTGCTGCAGATCGCAGCATCGCGGGCCCACCGATATCAATATTTTCAATCGCATCCGCAAGCGTGCAGGCATCATCGGCCGTCACCGCCTCGAATGGATAAAGGTTCAACACCAACAAATCAATACGTGGGATCTGATGGTCGGCTAACGCCGTGTCATCGATACCCGCTCTTGCAAGCAACCCACCATGAATCTTCGGGTGGAGCGTCTTCACCCGTCCACCCATCATCTCCGGCCAAGCAGTCATTTCAGCAATCTCAGTTACTGCGATCCCCGCATCAACAATGGCTTGAAAAGTCCCCCCAGTGGCCAGCAACTCGACCCCGGCATCGTGGAGGCGAGAAGCGAGAGGAATGAGGTCTGTCTTATCTGAAACGCTGATGAGTGCTCGCTTGATTTGGACCGCGTCGATTACTGTCATGCGTTCATTCCTTCCCTTTCCTCCGCTACTTTTACCGATACTTTTGATCTTGTCTTTGCCGCTATTGCGGCCGCTGTTCTCGCCACGACAGGTTGGCCGCTTTGTCACAGCGCGCTCATTCATTTAAGCGCGATGCGTCACCGCTTTTTCGACACGCGATAACGAGCTTGTGAACTGCACACACAGCACCTAGATCAGCCCATGCTTCCTTAGCTTTGATCGAAGGGTTCCTCGACTGATCCCCAGCAAATGCGCCGCTTTAGACTGGTTCTGCTGTACGTGGGTCATTACGGAACGAAGCAAGGCCGGCTCGACCTGCAGGAGCACGAGGCTGTACAAATCACTGACGTTCTCATCGCTCATTAGTCTTAGATACTGCGTCACGGCTTGTTCGACTGATATCGCAATCACACTGCCTTGGTCGCCATTGCCGTGCGCTGGTTTTACATTGCTCATGCGACGCGACGCGCTCCGAGCCAGTCACTGGCCATCAGGTCATCAAAGAAATGGATTTGGGCATCCGCTGATTGCAGTCGATTGAATCGCTGTTTCTTCTGCGCAAATGGATTGTCCCCGAAATGATCTGATAAATGGGACTGCGCGGCATCAAGAAACCAGCCGACATGTTTTCTCGCAATTCGCACGCCTTGGATATCACCGTAAAAGCATTGGAGCGCATGGACATGATCACGCACTAAGCGAAGCTGCGCGATCCAGGCCGGGGGGTCAAGATCATCACCTCCAGCCAGCGCTCTATCGATCAGCCCAGGCAGCCAAGGCTGGCCCTGGGCGGCGCGACCAATCATGACCCCGTCGGCACCCGTCACATCAATAACTTTGCGAGCATCTTCCACACTGCGGATGTCACCATTAGCGAGGAAAGGGATACTGACAGCCTCCCGAACCGCTCGGATCCGATCATAGTAAACCGGCCCCTCGAACCGGCAGGCACGAGACCGTCCATGAACCGTCACAAGCGATATGCCCAACGATTCAGCCATTTGAGCAATAGTGATCGCGTTTTGATGATCCAAAGACCAACCCAGCCGCATTTTTAAGGTAACGGGAATCGATACCGCATTAACCACTGCGGACAAAATTTGTTCAACCAGCGCCTCATCTTTCATCAACGCAGAGCCTGCGGCGCGATTGCACACCTTCTTTGCAGGGCACCCTAGGTTGATATCAATGATTTCAGCCCCATCTTGCTGGCAGGCCTGGGCCGCTTCAGCCATTTGCAAGGGATCAGCCCCGGCGATCTGAACCCATCTTGGACCAGCCTCATCAATTTGGACCCGCCGTTTCGTTGACTTGGTACTCGACCAGAGCTTCAGATCAGAAGTCAACATTTCTCCAACTGCCCAATAGACACCCAGTCCTCGGCACAGATCGCGAAACGGCCGGTCCGTGACGCCCGCCATTGGGGCCAGCACAACGCGGCTTGAATGAGAAAAGGAACCGATTTTCACGACAACGACCTAATCATTTTGCCCAATCAACTTGTCAGCCAAATGATAGCAGGTGGCACCCTACCATCGCAGTAAATGCGATCAGTGCGATAGCAAATACGCCAACTGCGCTGCGGCTAAGACCACGAGCCCGAGGAGTATCCAGTGCCCACGGGTGATACCCGTCGAAGCCCCATCACTCGCATTCAATTGCTCACTACCCGAGGCAGACTCATCCGCACTAGAACGTGGGGCACCAGTGACTCGATCTTCCTCAGCCGTGTCAGACGTTTCAGGGCCTGCTCCGTTAACGATTGAGGGCGACATCTGCTCATCAGACTCGGTCTCCTGATGAACTCCCTCGCTGATAGAGGTCGACAAAGACACTTCATCCTCGGCAAGTTCCTCGAGGTTAATCGAAGACTCGTCTGTCCGGTCGTTCTCCGCCTTTTCATCCATGCTCGGAGCAAGCGAAGACGCCATCTCCATCTCGGAGTCATCTGATGCTGAGGTATCCCTGCCCAAGATGGATTGATCGAGCGCCTCTCCTGTTTTTGGGTTCTCAGATCCACCTAAGGGGCTGAGAGCCCCGTCATCTGAGCGCACGGGTTCTGCTCCAGCGGACGGCTCGCTACGAGCCGAAAGCGCCGCAAGTCGCTCGCGCTCCACTTCAGCATCCAAATCAATTTCTACGGTTAAGGGGTCCGCTACCGCGTCGCTGGCAGGATCTAACTGGTCCTCAGCGTCAAAGACCGTTTCACACTCGCCACACTGGAGCCGGCCCGATGCCAGCTGCAGTTGCTCTATCGATACCTGGAAGGACGTCCCGCAATTGGGACACTGAGCGATCAGCATGTTTTTAATACCATTGCGACCCACCCCTCTTGTTCGTACTCATCAATGACGATCGCACGCCCCTCATAGGCAGCGGCCACTTCGTCCCGTTGGGTTTGTAGGATCCCTGAGAGCACCAAGGTACCCCCAACATCAGTACTTTGGCATAAAGTCTCAGCAAGTGCGCAGAGCGGCTCCGCCAAGATATTGGCGAGGACAATATCGTACTGACCGATCGCAACCCGGCCAACCTCTCCCGTTACCAGCCGATCACTGACCTGATTCTGTTCCGCATTATCAACTGTCGCTTGTATTGCTTGAGGGTCAATATCAACCGCTGTTGCAGTTTTTGCACCCAACAGCAACCCTGCTACCGCTAAAATTCCCGATCCGCAGCCGTAATCCAGCATGCTAAGGCCGTCGACTCTCATGGTATCGAGCCATCTAAGGATCATCGCAGTCGTGGGATGGGTACCCGTACCAAACGCCAAGCCAGGATCCAGCCTTAGCACTACCTCGGCGTCTTCGGGTGAATCGTAGGCTGATGGAACAATCCACAACCTATCGCCGAACGCCATCGGTTTAAATTGGTCGAGCCACTCTCTCTCCCATGCTCGCTCGACCAGCGCCTCGACATGCACGCTCGCATCGCACTCAGCTGCTATGGCATCGGTTATCTCGCTGAGATCGGATTCTTGGTCAAAAAGCGCAGACATCTCTGACTGCTGCCACAACGGATGCTCGCCGACCGGCGGCTCGAAAATAGGATTATCTTGCGAATCTGAAAAAGTGACCGACACCGCACCCAATGCCCAAAGCAGCGATTCGATGGCGTCTGCTTGCTCGGGGGAGACAGTCACACTCACTTTATTCCAATGCATGGTCACTCTTTTATTCGATCCAAGCCGGTTTTACCGAACTCATTATTGCGCTAACCATCCCGAAACGGGACGGCCATCATCTCTCAACCCACAACCTCCCTCTCGCGATGACCGTCAATATCCTCCTGAACCCTTGCGTTTCTTTTCGGCTTTTCGGCGGTCTTAAATCACCTGCACGCTTAAGGCGCCTCGATTTGGCTGGACTGTAAGTACTGATGGAAGCTTGCCCTTAATGCTTCCATGCTGATTGACCAAACCCACCAATGTGAGCTGCTTGCATTCACTCCGCGATTAAGCATCACCCCGCCGGCCAACCCTCAGACCGTGCTCAAAAGGCGATGCTGAAATACTCTGAACGCCATATCGTAGCCTCGAGTTCCCAACCCCGAAATCACCGACAACGCGACATCCGACAAATAGGAATAATGCCGAAACCGCTCTCGAGCAAAGACGTTGGATAAATGGACTTCTATGAAAGGCATCTCAGCGCCAACGAGCGCGTCCCTTAGAGCGATACTGGTGTGGGTAAAAGCGCCAGGATTGAAAATGATGCCGCCAACCGCTCCCCGAGCCGTGTGGATTGCGTCGATGAGTTCGTGCTCTGCATTCGATTGCTTGCATGCAAGCGTTATCCCAGACTGCTCCGCTCGCCTCACTAGGGCCTGCTCAATATCATCTAGCGTCCCAAACCCATAGACCTCAGGCTCACGAGTGCCTAGCAAATTTAGGTTTGGGCCGTTCAACAACAAAATGGATGGTTGACTCATAACTCTACTCAAACTGGATCACTTAAACTGGATAGCCCTGCCATCCCGCGTTACGCACCTGAGCCATTTATTTCGATCAACCGTTGCTGGGGCGGATAGCAGTACCCTATCTTAGCGCAGCCCTGATAAGTCACTCGGAAGCGCGCACCCGCCTCACGGTTAACCATCAACTGATTCATGTCGATTGAGACTTCGAGTGGATTTTCGAAAATATAGACATCGCCAAAGTAGGGATCTTTCTCAAGTTTCCCCTCGGGCAGCTGAAGCGAAATAGTCTCTCCGGATGCTCCATGCAGGGCAAACCGATGGCGGTATAGGTAATGTCCCTCGACCGTCTGCCAGCGAAAAATGAGCTGGTCACGGTCATACAAGTGATCAAACGGGAAGGCTTCGTCAACCGGCAAAATGCGTTCCTCATCTTCACCTTGAAGCAAGCCACCGGATGCTCCTTGCGCCCCCAACATCTCTCCAAGTGATACATTTTCAGAGGGCAAGGACAGCTCAGCTACCGCCCCCTCAGCGTCAGAACGCTCGTCTGCCACGCCAGGGTTAGGCTCTCGGTTCAGCCATTCCTGATCGGGCGAACGAGCGCCAAGCGGTTCTAACGCGGCTTCATCTTGTTCCGAGAGGCCGAGCGTCGCTGGATTGCTCGGGCTTGATTCAGTCAAAAACGCGAATCCACCGATTAGAACCGTTGAAACAACGACGGCTAACCCCAATACTATTAATCGTGTGCGATTCATTTTACCCACGCAGCCTTTGGACAGAAGAGCCCGCTACTTTTTTCCACGGTGTTCTCTCCACGGAATTCATCGTCGCCGTCCAGTGTCTGCCCTCTCTATGGAGCCAGTTTGGTGATCCATAATACCAGCTTTGGATTTTGCACCCGAGTACAGAATCCGTTGACAAAGAGACCTTCGACAAACAGTTCTTCGGAGACAGGGCCTTTAACGAGTGGCCGTCACGCTCTGGTGCAGGCCCTATTTGTCCTGATCTTTTCAGCATCTTGTAGTACCGTGCCCCCTCAAGACAACGCGCCTCCCCCCAGCACGCCTCGGGTCGCCGAAACTTCAAACCCTCCATACGATCAAAAACAATTGGCCATTGCTCGACTCATGGAACAGGCCCATCAAGCCATGGACGATCAGCTATTGACCGAACCCGAGGACCAAAGCGCACTATTTTTTTACCGTGCGATTCTGCAGATTGATCCCAATCATCAGGGTGCGAGAGAGGGAATTCATCAAATCGTCGAGCGCTATTTGACCTGGGCCCTTGAGGCTATAGATGATCTTGCCTTCACTAAAGCAAGCCTCTGGCTTGAGCGGGCAGCGTTGGCCGATCCCAAAGCGCCCGCTATTTTTACAGTGGCGGAACGCCTTGCACTCAAACGATCTTTATCTCGGCGCACGATCGTGTTGCCGGAGTGGGTCACCAGCACCACTGATTTGCCTAATCACGATTCAGCCACTCAACGGGCCGTGAATTCCTTCTTTCAAGACATCGCCATTAGTATTCGCGAACAGGGAGCGACGATTGTTATCTACTCGAGAAGCGACGAAGAAGGCCGCTGGATCTATCAATCGGTTAATCAATACATGCCTCAGCGCTTGCGAGCCACGCTCGAACTCGATCGTCCGACAAGGATCGACCTAATCTTTTCAACGCCCCCATCCACCAGTGAATAAAGGCCAGCACCAGTGAAAGAACGACTCAAAAGTCTATTCGCACGCTCCAAGGAAACGCTCGAAACAAGAACGACGCCGCCCGCGTTTACGCGCCTTGCTTTCTATCTCGCCGTCGCGATCGGTTTGCTGGTACTGCCCGTCGGGCTTTATTTCAATCAAACACCTGATCGTTTTTCGGTGGCCTCTACAGAAGCGACCTTGATAGACCAAAACATCAGGCCAGTGGTTGGCACCCGCAGTGTTGCAACCTTGTCTCGGTTAACGGCGTTATTGCTGGATAAACCAGGTGGCTATTTAAGCAATGACGTGCTGCCGCCCAGCGTTTTCATGGATAACGTGCCTCGGTGGGAATTCGGCGTTTTGGTGCAATGTAGGGATTTTGCTCGAGCACTTCGCAACACAATGAGTCGCTCGCAATCGCAAAGTACTGAGGATCAAGACCTAGTGACGGCCGAAAACCAACTCTACTTCGACAGTCAGTCCTGGCTGATACCGCAAACAGAGTCAGAGTATAGAAAAGGCATCGAAGCGCTGGATCGCTACCTCGCTCGCTTGGGCGATGATGCCCGTCCTGATGCACAGTTCTATGCGCGCGCAGACAACTTGAGTATTTGGCTAGGAGAGGTCGAGACAAGGCTTGGCAGTCTATCGCAAAGGCTAAGTGCGAGCGTGGGCAAACGGCAATTGGACACTGGACTTGCTGGCGATGGGGCGGCAAGGCAATCCACGCAAACTGCGAGCGACCAAACCATCAAAACGCCCTGGCTTCAATTAGATGACGTGTTCCATGAGGCAAGAGGGTCCACCTTTGCCATCTTGCATTTGCTAGAGGCTGTCGACGCCGACTTCGCTGACGTTCTCGAGAAGAAGAATGCGCGCGTTAGTCTCCGTCAAATCATTCGCGAACTCGAACCGACACAAGACACGCTGTACAGCCCCATGATCCTAAATGGTGGGGGGTTTGGCGTGCTCGCAAATCACTCGCTGGTCATGGCTTCACATATCTCGAGAGCCAACGCCGCAATGAGCGACCTAAGGCAACTCCTCGAACAGGGCTAAGGCGCGCTTATCGGCCGCACGAATAACGCGACCAAGCATTCCCTATTTTCTGACAATTTTGTACCATTGGGCGCTGCCCGGGGAGGGCACACCTCAAATCAACCTCGATCGAGACTCAATATGATTTTAGATGCGTTATTACCGCCACTCTTTGGCATCGCGGGACTGGTTGTCGCGTTTGTGATTTACACCATCATGGTTCGTCAAAGCGAAGGGGACGAGAAGATTCGCAAGATCGGTGATGCAATTCACGAAGGCGCCATGGTCTTTATGAACACCGAATATAGTCGACTCGCCATGTTTGCGATTCCGTTGGGCATCATTTTGTACTTTGCCCTCGGCATCAATACCGCGATCTCGTTCGCTGTTGGCGCCCTCGCGTCAGGCCTTGCCGGTTATCTCGGTATGTTTTCTGCCACGAAAGCCAATGTCAGAACAACCACCGCTGCCCAATCGGAAGGACAAGCCGGCGCACTGACCATCGCTTTCTACGGCGGCTCAATTATGGGCCTCTGCGTCGCTTCGCTGGGCCTCGTGGGTCTCGGCTTCCTATACTGGCTCTTCGGGAGCGACCCCGAAGCTGCGCATGCCATCCACGGATTTGGCATGGGCGCATCAAGCGTCGCGCTCTTCTCACGCGTTGGTGGAGGCATCTACACCAAGTGTGCTGACGTGGGCGCCGACCTCGTGGGTAAAGTCGAGGCTGGCATTCCCGAAGATGATCCCAGGAACCCTGGCGTGATTGCGGACAATGTTGGAGACAACGTCGGCGACGTCGCAGGTATGGGCTCGGACATCTTCGAATCCTACTGTGGCTCCATGATTGCCACCGTTGCCATCGCCTCCACCATGGTGATGTCTGATCCAAGTGCGAGCGCTCTGCTGGCTGGTGCCGCGAGCGAACAAGCGAAAGCCAACCTCATGGCATTCCCATTGATTCTCGCTTCTCTCGGTTTGGTTTGCTCCATTATCGGTATCTTTGTTGTCCGCATGCGGTCCAACGCTGCACCAGAGCAAGCGCTTCGAAATGGGCACCAACTATCGGCAATCCTACTGATGGCAGCCGCTTGGTGGCTAACCACTGAACTGGGTCTCTCACTCAATGTCCTGTGGGCCATCGTGGCGGGCGCTCTTGGCGGTATGGCGGTTGGTCTGATTACTGAATACTACACAGCCAGCAAGCCCGTTGAGCGGATCGCGGAGTCTGGGAAAACAGGGACCGCGACGGTCATGATTACCGGGCTTGCTGTGGGAATGGAATCCGTTGTCGCACCCATTCTTTGTATCGCTGGCGTGATCTTCGTCTCAACATATTTCGCTGGTTTGTATGGAGTGGGCATCGCCGCATGCGGCATGCTGGCAACAGTAGGTATGACCATGGCACTTGACGCCTATGGCCCGGTTGCTGACAACGCGGGCGGGATTGCTGAAATGGGCGGTTTGGGTGAAGACGTACGGAACATCACGGATGGCCTCGACGAAGTGGGCAATACTACCGCGGCCATTGGCAAAGGCTTCGCGATTGGTGCAGCAGCGCTCGCGGCGCTGGCAATTATCGCAGCGTTTGTTGAAACCATGGTGGCACAGCAACCCGACTTTTCACTGCAATTGAACGATCCCATGGTACTCGTCGGCATCTTCATCGGCGGGACGCTTCCCATGGGAATTGCCTCAATCACCATGACCGCCGTGGGTGACGCTGCCATGGAAATGATCGAAGAAATTAGACGTCAGTTCCGGGAGATTGCGGGATTAATGGAAGGCACCGCAGAGCCAGACCATGGAAAGTGTATCGAGATCGCAACCAATGCTGCCCTCAAGAAAATGATCCTGCCAGGTGTTATTGCCGTTGCTGCACCACCAGTGGTTGGGTTTATCCTTGGGCCGGAAGCACTCGGCGGTATGCTTGCAGGCGGCCTGCTTGGATGCGTACTTATGGCCCTCATGATGGCGAATGCAGGCGGCGCATGGGACAACGCCAAGAAGTTTGTTGAGCGCGGCAACTTCGGAGGCAAGGGTTCGGAAGTCCATGCCGCTGCCGTTGTTGGCGACACGGTTGGCGACCCTTTCAAGGATACCTCAGGCCCATCAATGAACATTCTGATCAACGTGATGGCGATTGTTAGCCTGGTGATTGCGCCACTCCTGTAGTGCCTCACTAATCTCCATGGTGTGCGCCATCCCAAGCGAGGATGCGCGCTCATCGCGGCAATAAAAAAGCGGGTCCCACCCGCTTTTTTATTGCCCGAAGATTGTGCATTTAATCGGGGCTCTGCTCGGCTGGAATTGGCATCGCCCTGACCATGCGAGATTCAGCGTTTAAAGGTTAAATAGCGTTATCTTAGAACGAGAACCCTCGATGCGATTTCAATCCCCGACACCAGAAACACTAAATTCACCACAACGTTCCCTCTACCAAAGAATCACCGAAACCCGCAGGACCAAGCCAGATGCACCGCTTCCCGGCCCATTTGGCCCTTGGCTACTCATCCCCGAGATCGGTCAGCATCTGTGTGAGCTGGGGCACGCACTGCGCTATCAAAGCCAATTTTCACGAGCCGTCATGGAAATTGGGATATTGGTGACTGCGCGCCACTGGCGATCGAATTTTGAATGGTATGCCCATGCACCCATGGCACGAGATGCTGGCATCACCGATACGCAGATTGAACACATTAAACAGGGCAAGCGCCCCGTATTTCAGGAAGCTGCTCAACAAATAGCCTTCGATGCAGCCACTGAACTCGTAGAAGCGCGTGCGCTATCCGAGGCTACGTTTGAACGACTACAGCTCGAACTGGGGGAAGAGGGATCGATCAACTTCGTCGCGCTCATCGGCTACTATCTCGGCGTCTCGGCGATGCTCAATGCCTTTGATATCCCGGTACCTACCCAAGGAGAGACACCCTTCCCTCCCTAAGGCTGAGCATCAAGGGCAGAGACCGGGTTCAAGCGTTAGTCTGGGCTTGATAATCGCTGTCAACATCCCTGGCACGGACGATTAAGCGAAAGTCCCTCGATTTTTTCCGAGCGAATCGCCTGCAGCGCATTGTTTACCTAAAACGATGCGTCAGGACACTTTTTTGGCAATAACACTCGCTTCAACGATGCGTACTGAGGCAACCCTTGCCTGTAGGCCGGGTAGTCTTCGCCATTGATCAGGGGCGCCAAGTAGTGCCTAGCGGCCTGGGTGATACCAAATCCATCTCTTGCGATGAAGCGCTTCGGCATTTTTTTCTCAACATTCGCAACTCGGCTGAGCGGCACTAGCTTCGTTTTCCAGCGATAAGGGCTCGAGGATACCCGCTCGATAGCCACCATTTTCGCATTATGCCCTGCAAGCGCGGCGTCAACTGCGCTAGCGCCTACTGCATAGGCCTGTTCGACGTCTGTTTTCGAGGCGATGTGACGAGCCGCACGCTGTAAATAATCGGCCAAGGCCCAATGGCACTTGTAGCCAAGCCTTGCTTTGATGATGTCTACAAGACATGGCGCTACCCCACCGAGTTGGGCATGTCCAAACGCATCCGTTCCGCCACTTTCTGCGAGAAAGCGGCCATCGCTGGTTTGTGCGCCCTCCGAGGCAACGACGACGCAATAGCCCGATCGTTTAACCGATTGCTCGACCTTTCGCACAAACGCGTCCTCTTCGAAGGCGACCTCGGGTAACACAATCACATGAGGCGGATCACCCGCTTTTGACTGTATGAGCCCGCTGGCAGCAGCAATCCAACCCGCGTGCCGACCCATCACCTCGAGGACAAACACTTTGGTTGACGTTTCCGCCATGGAGCGAACATCCAGCGATGCCTCGAGAGTGGACACCGCTACGTACTTGGCGACCGACCCAAACCCGGGGCAGGTGTCCGTCAACGGCAAATCGTTATCAACCGTTTTAGGAATGCCAATGCACGTCACTGGAAACCCTTGTTGAATGCTGTACTGCGCTAATTTATTCGCTGTGTCTTGGGAGTCGCCACCGCCGTTGTAAAAGAAGTAGCCAATATCATGTGCCCTGAATACTTCGAGGATCCGCTCGTACTCGAGAGGATGTGCCTCCGGCGCCCTCAATTTGTAACGACAAGATCCGAAGGCACCGCTTGGCGTCGTCTTTAACTGGCGAATCGCTGCTTTGGTCTCTTTAGACGTATCAATCAGCTCTTCCCGTAACGCGCCTAATATGCCATTCATGCCGGCATACACTTTGCCTATCGCACTTTGTTCTCTAGCGCGTTCGATCACCCCGCATGCCGACGCATTGATCACCGACGTCACTCCACCTGATTGAGCATAAAAGACGTTCTTGGGCATTGGGTGAATCTCCGTCTCAAGGCTTGGCAGCATTATAGCTGGGGTTTTCGAGGCCCGCTCACATCCGGCTTCGAAAAATATTCACCAGAGGCTTGAAATCGCGGTAAGGCGTCTTAGATAGCGGGTAACCGTAAAGGCTTAGCCCAACGGGTAAGGCAATCGAAAACCACTGTTATAGAAGGAAACCCTAATGAGCACTTGGACAATCTCTCGCGATCCATTCCGATTCACCTCCCCACTGCTTCGCGCGCTCTGGTCAGAGACACCGACCGCTGGCAATCGAATTGAAGTCGGCCAATCGCTTGCTCTTGAGCCAAACACTGACATCTTAATGTCAGCATCAGCTTACCGCCTGAGAGTCGAGCTTCCCGGCGTTGCGATGGAGGATGTCGAACTCACCGTGGATGACCAGGTGCTGTCACTTGTCGCTAAACGCTCATCTGCCGAGCTCGGCGAAGACGAGAAAATGATTTCTCAGTCTCTCAAAAACGCTGACTATCAAAAAAGCTGGCGATTGCCAGTTGATGTGAACTGTGAGGCTATCACCGCGACAACCACTAACGGAATTTTGGATATCTGCATCGAGCGAACGCAAAAGCCCTCGCCAAAAAGAATTAGTGTGACCCAGTAGCCGCTTCAAGATGGAGTGGGACCCCTGCACCCCTCGTTATCATCGAGGGCGTGCGGGGGATTAGATGTAGGCTTTAACAATAGGAACCCGGCGGCCGATACCAAACGCCACCTTAGAGAGTTTTGGGCCCGGACAAGTTTGTCTGCGTTTGAACTCCATGCGACCGATGAGGGTAATAATCCGCTCGTAATCAGTCTTGGCACTAGCACTTGATAACCATTCATTCAGTTCACCATCGTCAATTGAGATGGTCTCGCTCACGTTCTGAACCCAATCCCTGAAGGCATCAAAGTCGCTGATGAACTCCTCTACATAGCCCTGCACGATAGGGTCCAACACAGCGTAGGGCAGTAAGTTGTCCTCATCAAACTGATCTGGTGCGAGTTCGGCCGAAGGTCGCTTGGTCACAATATTTCGAGGGATAGCTGGCTGCGCAGTCGCGAGGTCGAATACCTGTCGTTTGTAGAGATCGATAATGGGCGCGAAGCTTAAGTTCATATCAAAATGCGTGAAGTAGCCACACGCAGACTCGGTTTTATTCCCAGTAGCTAGCGGTAAAGCCCCATACGCATTGGAGAAATGCATCAGGTAAACATCCCGCAAGCGCGCTTGCACATTTTGATCAGCGATCGCGTTGTATCGCCCCTCACGATGGACCGCCGTCACCAGATGATCCGCCGCTTCATAGCGATCAAATGAGTGGTTCAGTGATTCAACAAGCCGAAGGTGCTCGATTTCGACCTCGTAATCCCAACACCCCAGGGCTTGATGCAAGGCCATCGCGTCTGACTTGGAGTGATCACTACTGTAAACCGAAGGCATACGTATCGCGTGGACATGACTTGGACCGAGCGCCTCGCAAGCCAAAGCGATAGTCAATGCGCTATCGACGCCGCCACTACTTGCGACAACAGCATCAGAGAAACCAGACTTTCGAGCGTAATCACGAAGGCTCATAACAATGAGCTGATCAAGTCGGGCTGAGCGCACTGTCACGCCAGCCGCAGGCACATCAGATGAGCTTGGCGCCTGCGGTGCGCGCTCTAGGTCGACTACGGCGAATTCGTCGCACTCAACCTGGCTCGAGCAATATCGTAAATTCCCACGTTCAGCGACAAAACTCTGACCATCAAACACGAGTTCGTCTTGACCACCCCACTGATTCACGTAGACCAGCGTGAGCTGCTCATCGTCTCCCACTAATCGACGAAGACGGACCTCGGGTTTTCCCCGCACAAAAGGAGAGCTGTTGATCGAGACTAGCGTATCAACACCTGCCTCACGGTAGCGGGCATAAGGGTTCCTATCGGCCGCGTAATGATCCTCTCCTTTATCGTTCCAAAGATCCTCGCAAATGGTGAACCCCACCTTGCGGCCTTCTATATCGAGCACGGCAAGATCTTCACCAGGCTCAAAGTATCGCGCTTCATCGAAAACATCGTAAAAGGGAAGGAGCTGCTTGCGATAGTTCGCGATCAATTCGCCATTCCTCACGATGGCGGCCGCGTTGAAGAAAGGTTTGCCCGCGCCAGGATTGGGTTCGATATATCCCGCGACGACACACAGATCCCGGAATGCTTCATTCTCGGTCTCGGCGCAGAGCCGTTTTAGCGTGTCGAGATTTCTCTCGATATACCGGGGTTGATACAGCAGATCTTGACTAAGATACCCCGGGATCGAAAGCTCAGGAAAGGCGATCAGGGTACATCCGCCATCGACCGCAGCGCGCATGCCTTTGAGCATCGCGTCAAGGTTGCCTTCAAAATCTCCGGGCGTGGTATTGATCTGGCCTAAACAGACTCGCACTCGACCCCCCTCTCTTATCGGTAGGCAGCGCCTATGAGCGCGCTAATCGATTCACATAGAGCACACCCAGCAGTACAAAACACGCCATCACTTGGTGAACCAGTGCTAGTCCAAGCGGCACATAATTCAGCAAGGTGGCGATCCCCAAGACAACCTGGATAGCGATCAACGCCACAACCCAGCCAAGCGCCCGACGCCATCGCCGCTCTGCTCGACTCTTAATCGCCATCACTAACATCGCCACGGCATAGAGCGCCACTGCGATCGCTGCCCAACGATGGATGAATTGAATCATGGCGCCATTTTCAAAGAAATTCAGCCAAAACGGAGCCAGCGTCGTCGCCGCTTCTGCAAGCCAAGCATCTCCCATCATGGGGTACGTATTGAAGCCAAGGCCCGCGCGCATGCCAGCGGTGAAGGCGCCGTACACAATCTGAAATGCAAGCAGCGCGAGGAGTATGCGAGCACCCAGTCGCATGGCTGGAGAAACGTTCACTTTACGCACGCGGCGCATATCCAAGAGTAACCAGTACAAGTACCCAAGGATGCCGAGTGCTAATGACAAGTGTGCCGCTAGCCTAAAGTGACTAACACGAGGCACATCGACTAACCCACTTTGCACCATGTACCACCCCATTAGCCCTTGGCAGCCGCCAAGACCCAGTGCAATGAGAAGGCGCCCTTTGAACCCAAGTGGTATCTGCTTGGTGAACCAAAAATAGACAAGCGGGATAAAGAACAGCAGACCGATTATCCTGCCCAGCACTCGATGCCCGTACTCCCAGTAAAAAATACGCTTAAAGGCCTCTAGGCTCATCCCTTTGTTTAGGATTTGATACTCGGGAAACGCCTTATAGCGCGTGAACTCTTCTTCCCACTCTGCAGTGTTCAAAGGCGGCAGAATCCCTTGAATCGGTTTCCACTCAACCATCGAGAGACCTGAATGGGTGAGCCTGGTTGCACCGCCTACTCCCACCATCGACACAATGACTAGGCAAACGACGACCAACCACCGCTCGACTGACTTGTTCCTATTGCTAATTGCCGCTTGCATATCCCTTGATACCACGCTTTTCTCTACGGGCGGTCGCCCGATCTTCCATGAACAGTTCTTCCAAAAAAACAGCTCTTCCTAAAACGGCGCTTCCATCAAACACCCTTCCTTTAGCTGGTCTTCTTACCTCACAGCACCTCACTGCGCTCTGAATCTGGCGGGCCTTTTGCCGCCAGATAAAAACCTCTCCTCGCCAGTTTGCTATACGAACAAAAACGCCCTTTCTTCCCATTATTTGGACAGATGATTAACTGTCATTGATGAAATGTAGGGCAAACACTAGCCCTCGGCCTCGGGCTATTTGGGGCCTCCACTTAGTGCGCCCATCGCTTTTCGTGTGCGGCGAGCGACTAATGTTGAATTATAGCATTCGTCAATGATGCCCTGACTCGCTTTACACTGGCTCGAGATTGGGCACAATGCCTTCTCCTGCCCATGTTTAGGAGTGCCCGGCATGTCCGATCTCGAAACTTTCCGTTCAGAAACACGGGAATGGCTTGAAGCCAACTGCCCAGATGAAATGCGCAATCTGTCCTTTCATTGGGAAGACGCTCACAAGATCTACAGCACGGATGCGGCCGACGTTTGGCGACAGCGTATGGCAGAAAAGGGATGGATCGCTCCTATGTGGCCGGCTGAGTATGGCGGGGGCGGCCTATCAAGAGATGAGGCGGTCGTGCTCTCTCAAGAAATGCAGCGAATCAAAGCCACGGCAGCTTCGAGCGGCATGGGTCTCACCATGATTGGCCCAACCCTGCTTGAGTTCGGCACCGAAGAGCAAAAGCAGCGTCACTTACCCAGCATCTGCGATGGAACCATCCGGTGGTGTCAGGGGTACAGCGAGCCCGGGGCTGGCTCAGACCTCGCAGCACTGCAAACCAGAGCAGTCGTTGAAGGCGATCATTTCGTTATCAATGGCCAGAAAATCTGGACGTCGGGCGCTCAGCACGCAGACTGGATGTTTGCGCTAGTAAGAACAGACCCAAATGCCTCAAAACACGAAGGCATTAGCTTCGTGCTACTGGACATGCATCAAGACGGGGTCACCGTGAAGCCGATTCAACTCATCTCGGGTTCATCGCCGTTCTGCGAAACATTCCTAGACAACGCCCTTGCCAAACGTGAAGACCTGGTAGGCGAGCTGAACCGAGGCTGGACCATCGGCAAACGTTTACTTCAGTTTGAGCGATCCGGAATTGGAGGTCTGTCGGGCGCCGCGAATCGAAAAAAAGTCCAAAAGACTAACCCGATGGTTGAAACCGCCAAAGCCTATGTTGGCGTCGAGGCGGGCCGCCTGACCGACCACGAGGCAAGAGACAAAGTCTTGAAGCACACCATGACCGAGCGTGCTTTCCAACTAACGACCAAGCGCGTCGTTCAAGAGAATCAGTCAGGTAGCACGCCAGGCGCCACGACATCGATCTTCAAACTGGTGGGTTCCAGTCTTGCAAGAGATGGTGCTGAGCTAAAGTCTGAGCTGATGGGTCTAAAAGGCCTTGGCTGGGAGGGAGACGGGTTTTCCGACCACGAAATTGAATCTACTCGCGGATGGCTGAATTCGCGTGCCGTGACGATCTACGGCGGCACTAACGAAGTGCAGATGAATATCATCGCAAAACGGGTGCTGGGATTACCGGACTAATCCGTCGATCTGGGGGCCTGGCACGCCTTGGCCCCCAATCAACCCCTGGGCGTTTTCTAGGCGAATCCCTAACTTGAGCGCCTTCCACTGACTGACATTCCCTCTCAAAATCAGAGCCAGCACTTTCTTGAACGCGACATCGGACCCTAGCTCCTCGCCAAGAAACACCCGCCTCCTCGCCGCCTTTCAGGTTCGAGACTACTTGTACCTGTGGCTCGGCATGCTCGGTTCTGCGTTCGCGATGAACATGCAACAAGTCGCTCAGGGCTGGCTTGTCTATGAAATGACCTCATCGGCAGTTCAACTCACCTGGGTGACGCTGAGCTTTATGCTCCCTCAAGTGGTCTTCTCGCTCATCGGTGGTGTACTTGCCGATCGGGTTCCCAAAAAGCCTGTCATCGGTCTCTCGCCCATCGTCAACGGCGTGGCAAGCTTTTATCTTGCTTGGGTCATTTTCTCGGGCGACGTCACCTTTTGGCACTTCATGGCGATTGGCTTTTTAAACGGGACCATCATGGCGCTGTCCATTCCCGCGCGGACCGCGCTGATCCCTGAAATCGTGGGCGAACGACTCATCTTTAATGCAATGGCCTTCAATACTGCGGCCTGGAATCTGTCCCGTATTCTGGGGCCGGCGCTCGCAGGTTTTATGATTGCGCTGATTGCCGGAGGGGACACCACCTCGACCTTTGGTGTCGGCTGGGTATACATCATCCTTTCCTGCCTATATCTGTTTTCGGGGGTGAGTGTTCTCTTAATCCGGCACAACGGGCAACCGTCTGAATCATCCAATCACTCGCCTCTGCAAGACACGATCGAAGGTCTCAAATACGTCGTTCAATCAAAGATTGTTGGCGGCCTCATACTACTTTCCATCCTGCCGTTTCTCTTCGGGCTGAGCATCATGACCCTCTTGCCCGCTTTTAATACCGACATTTTGCTTGCCGGTCCGGATACGCTCGGACTGCTGATGACTGGCATGGGAGTCGGGGCGATTGCAGGCTCGCTGGTCCTCGCCAAACTCAGCTCGTTATCGAAAAAAGGGTATTGGTTATTTGCCACAAACACGTTGTGGGGACTCGGGGTCCTAGCCTTTGGGCTCACGAACACTTTCACCGGTGCATTTATCGCCATCTGCTTTGTGGGTTTCGTCTCAGCCATCAACATGTCGATGAACCGAAGCCTAGTGCAACTACAAGTGCGCCAGCGAATGCGTGGTCGCGTGATGAGCATCGATTTAATGTCGCATGGACTGATGCCGCTCGGTATTCTTCCCATTGGCTATGTCGCCGAGCACTACGGTGTTCACGTCGGACTCATGCTCAGCGGTGCTATTCTGGCAGTGTTTAGTTTAGTCTTAATGAGTGCGCTGGGTGCCGTACGCCGTATCGACACGGGCTACCAAGTTCAATCGGAAAAGCCGGAACATACCGAAAAGATAACGGCAGCCCCAAGTAACACTGCCTGAATCGCTTAAGGCCGTTTCATGCCACTGATCAATCAAAGCGACGACCGACCGTGAGCATCATCTTTACCTACTTTTGGCGTCTGTGCCTGCTTCGGGCTGACCCATTGCAATTACCGATACGTCACGTCGTTTTTTTATCCGCGCTTTGTGTTTACGGGCTCGTCGCGCTAACAGCAGGCCTTGTCAACTACCCAGGGAGGACAGTCAGCCAAGTGGTACTCGTCCTCGTCACGGGAATCACCATTCAAATGCTGCTGCTCTACGGCATTCTCGTCTTTAAGAATGTGCGACAACATTTCTCCCAAGCAATGAGCGCACTCCTTGGTACCAGTGCCATGATGACGATTATTCTCCTTCCGGTGAATCTCATCTTGCTGCGAAGCGACATTGAATGGCTCCGCGTCGCAGCGGATTCCATGACTTGGGTTTGGCTAGCATGGTGGTTACTCATCGGCGGAAATATCCTCGCCAAAGTTGCGCGGCTCAGCTTGGGGCAAGGTGCGATTCTGATATTTTTAACCGAATTGCTTAGCACACTGGCCAGCTTGCACTGGGTCGAGGGGCTCTAAGGTGCACGTTCACATTCTAGGTATCTGCGGCACGTTGATGGGCAGCATCGCGCTCCTCGCCAAGGCCCAGGGGCACCAAGTTTCTGGTTCGGATGATCAGGTTTACCCACCCATGAGCACTCAGCTCGAGAAGGCCTCGATCCCACTCCAATCTCCTTACTCTGAGAACAGCGTTCCCGAGGGCGCTGACCTCGTCGTGCTAGGTAACGCCGGGCTCGGCAGGGGTAATCCGGCCGTCGAGGCATTGCTAACTCAAAGAATTCCATATTGCTCGGGCGCTGAGTTCCTAGGACGGTATGTCCTTCAAGATAAGTGGGTCATCGCGGTCAGTGGCACTCATGGAAAAACCACGACAGCGTCAATACTCACTTGGATATTGAAAGAGGCGGGGCTCGACCCAGGGTATCTCATTGGTGGCGTCCCGATCGGCATGGGTCCGTCTGCGGCGATGGGTAGTAGCCCATTTTTCGTTATTGAAGCGGATGAGTACGACACTTCATTTTTTGATCGTAGAGCGAAATTTCTGCATTACGCCCCTCAAACCCTCATCATCAACAATCTTGAATTTGATCACGCAGATATTTACCCCGACCTCGCCTCGATTCAGGCCCAGTTTCGGCAATTGGTTCGTCTGGTACCAACCCACGGTCTCATCATTAAACCTGCCGAGGCACCTGCCATCGACGCAGTGTTGGGCGAAGGATGCTGGTCCCCCGTCATCACCGTCTCATTGTCCGGCGAGCCTGACCTGAGGGCGATTTGGAGCGAGGAAACCGAATCCCAGTTCGAAGTTTTTGATAACGGCCATAGGGTCGGCACGGTCAACTGGGAGCTGGTTGGTCAGCACAATGTTGAAAATGCATTAGCCGCCATTGCAGCGGCAAGACATGTGGGTGTACCCCTTGCCCACGCCGTAAGCGCCCTCTCTACCTTTCAAGGCGTGAAACGGCGGATGGAGCTAATCTGTCGCGCTGGCGTCATCAATATCTATGATGACTTCGCACATCATCCCACCGCGATCCAAACCACCCTGCTTGGTCTTCGCGCTAGGGTGGGTCAGGACAAGGTTATCGCCGTGATCGAGTTGGGTTCGTACACCATGCGCGGGGGCGAACACGCGGGTCGCTTGAGCGAGGCAGTGAGAGAGGCCGACCAGGTCATCTGGTTCCAACCCCGAGACGTTGCCTTTGATATTGAGGCTGTCGTACAAGAAACAAGCGCGAATCTCGTCCTTTCAGCCGACGCCCTGCTCGCGCTGCTAACGCCCCAATTCGATGCACAGGTTGAGGCAACCCACCTCGTATTAATGAGCAACTACCAGCTGGATGGCTTTCGCGAGCTCATCACCGAGCGCTATGGTTGAGAAAGAAACGGACCTATATGAGCCTGTCGCAACATGGTTCAGCCAGTCCGGTCATCACGTCATGGCGGAGGTGAAAACCTGCGATGTGGTGACACTGCACGACGATCAGTTGACGATCGTGGAACTCAAGCTGAAACCCAGTCTCAAATTCATTTATCAACTGACCACCCGGACTCGATACGCGAACTTTGTCTACGCAGCGTTACCGTTTGATTCGGTCTCTGGAACCAATCGCAAACACTGGATTCATCTGCTACGAAAACTCGGCATCGGACTCTTATGGATTCGTGTGTCTAATCTTGGGTACGCCGTCAAGGAAGCGCTTCGAGCCAAGCCACAAACAATTGGGGGGGCAAAAGATAAGCGCATCAGGCAGGGCATTATCAATGAAGCCAAAACCCGGCGCTCAACATTAGCACTGGGCGGTCAGTCAACGTTTGTCCCGCTCGTCACTGCCTACCGCGAGGACGTGCTATTGACCCTTGCTCTGCTTCAAAAACATGGGCCATTGTCACCCAAAGCATTGCGCGCGCTTGGAGCACCAGAGAGGGTCGGCCGCATCCTCCTCAGCAATCACGATGGTTGGTTCGAGCGCATCAGCAGAGGCACTTATGGCCATCTACCCACTGCTTGTGAAGATGCCGCGAGCCGATTCGCCGAGGCTTGGCAAGTCACCAAAGACAGTCTGCCTGCCAGCTAATTTCCCTTTCGCCAAATCTTGACTTCTTTTGAACCGTCAAGACAATCGAACCATGAATATCAATACCTTACGTGTCGAGAACTTACGAGCGTATTGTGCTGCGCGTGGGTTTAACCTCGACACGCCTGCAGGAAGACGATCTAACGGTGAGGATTTAGCGCACCATTTTGGTAGCACACCTTTTGATGAATCTTGGCAGACGCTAACTCGGTGTCTCACCACCTGTTTCTCGCTCCTGCCGACCGCCGAATTCGAATCAGCTTGCCAATCCATCTGGCAGCGTAAAGAACTACGCCATTGGATTGATCTTGCGCGAATTGAACAAGCCCCTTTTCGATTCTTCGTCGATCTCATCGGTGAAGCAGGACTTTGCTTTGAAGGGTCAAGCCTCAGGGTACAAGTTATCGGTCATTCAGAGCAAATGCTTCGATGCAGGATCAGTGACATTGGTCGGGAAAGACTACCCGTGCCGTTACTCAAAATGATCGAATTCGAAATGTATGGATTTATCAAAGCCAGCGCCCAGCAATATGTCAGCGTTGAGATGGAGAACTTCAGCCATTTTGCTGACCTAACGCTCACTTCTACAGCGGGGGCAAGCCACCGAGTGAAGCGATGGGTTTCAACCCTTTCCCTACTCGCTACCCCCCACCAATTGGGTCTCCAAATCCGGCAACTTCATCAGGCACTGCGAATGACTGGCGACGCGCTCAGCGCCAGCAAGACAGCGCTAGTCAAGGAACGTGCACTCCATTCTCGGCAATCTAAACTGATGGCTTTGATGCTGAACGACAGTGACGTGGCTATCGTTTCGAAACAAAGCGATAGGGTGAGCATCAACCTTCCCATGACATGGGATGCGCTTTTACTTCACATTTGGACAATCGACAGCGAACGACCTATCGATCGTAATGGTCATCGACTCGAAGCCACACTCACCCCATCCAATTGGACATCACTTCAGGCAATGCTATCGGCCGACACAACTGAGATTTCATCAACGGATAGTATTCCCTCATTCAACAGCGAATATCATCTTCATTGGGTTGACCCCACAGAAACCATTGGTTTGATTAGGCGGGAACACATCAACAAACTGAGCAATCCACATCAATCAGCGGAGCAAGTAAACCAACTAATCAACGACGCTCTCTTCGCTGGCTGTGCGTGCACATTCAACGGAAGCGGCCACGTGCTCTGGCGAGACAACGATTTCAATCGATTCTTTGACCTGCCAGAAAGCACCGATACCGTCTCCTTAAAAACTCTGTTTTCTGACGCGCCCCTGCCTAGCCAAGTCGCTAAATTTTTTCGCGACATGCATCTAAAACCCGTGATCAATCGCCTCCTTATCAGACTGCCCAGGCGACCTGCCGAGCTTGATAGCGCAGCAAAAGACCTCTTGATGTGGGCGCGCGTTGTGCAAGACGAGCAAGGCTTGAAAGGCATCGCAATCTTCCTCGATGCATCGGGCGAAGTATCTCGTTCGGTGCAAAATGCCCACCTTCATGAACGGCTAGCCCGGCTGGAATCGGAAGCGACGCTGGGACGATTCAGTCTTCGCATTGCTCACGATCTTGGAAATCTGCTCAGCGTTACCCATCATCAGGTAAACGCGCTCGAGACAGCTAACCAAGATCACCCATCGATTGCGTTGTTACAGCAAACCATTAATGACAGTCACAGCCTCACCCGCGAACTATTGGCATTTGGCAAGGTGAATAGTGATCCCATCGAACAGATCGATTTAATTCAGGCAATCCAAAAGAGCTTGCCCTTGTTTCGGCACGTGCTTCCAACGCGGATTTCACTCCGATTTGAACCGACGAGCACATCGAGCTGGCCCATGGTCGCTATTCCAGCTACAACGCTACGGAACATACTCCTTAATCTCATCATCAACGCGCGTGACGCCATAGCCTCTCAGGGAGACATTCGAATCGATGTCAAGAAGTTGATCCACCATTTTGAGGTGTCCATCATCGATTCAGGCCACGGCATCAGCGCTGAGCTGCAACCCCGGGTATTCGACACCTTTAAGACGACAAAGGAGAGCGGTCATGGCCTCGGATTACCCAATGTTCGAGACATGGTTCGGCGCCACCAAGGGGACCTCGTTTTGACTCGCAGTGACAAGAAGGGCACGGTCTTCACCCTTCACCTGCCCCATGCATCTGAACCTGCAAAAGGTTTCAATGAGGGGCCATCTCCCCTCGTCTTGATCATCGACCCTGACCATTCATTCTCAAACCGCCTAGCTACTCACCTTGAGTCTTTAGGATGCTCAACGATTCTGAGCACTACCGGAGCAGACGGGCTAACTCAGATCAATCGAAAAGGTGTTTATCTTGATTGCGTGGTGACCCGTATGGTTCTACCTGGCGAAGGCGGGCATCGGATCATTGATCAGGCCTTGAGCAAGATGCCGAATCGCCCGGTCATTGTGTTGGCGGAAGATCCGGATGCGCCCTACGTGTACCGACCCGTATTGGGTGAATCTGTTTACGTGTTAAACCGCCCGTCGAACCCCAAATCCCTCGCTGCTGTCATTATTGACCTAACCGATCAATGGGACCGCAAACAAAACCAACGTTGAAAACCAACCCGCTCGCTAGCTAGGCGACCAGCGACCTTCTTCCCAATGGCCTTTGACAAGAAGTGGCCTTAAGCAAACAGTGCCCATTCACCCAGACTGTCCTTTGCTCAGCGAGGGTTCAATCAAGTCGGGTACGCGCAAATGTACACATCGCGTCGACACGCGTACGCCACCAATTTGCTACACTGCGCTCTCGCCGCCGGGGCCTGAAATGAACATCAAACACTTTTTAACGTCGCTGGTTGAGCGCGCCATGACTAACGCAGGTTTGGAGGGCCAGCCTGCGATCGTTAAGCAATCCCAAAAGACTCAGTTCGGTCACTATCAAGCCAACGGCATGATGGCTGCAGCAAAGCAAGCCGGCGCGAATCCTCGAGAGAAAGCGAGCGAAGTAGTTAATCATCTGCAATCGTTCAGTGAAGCAGAGGGTATTGGCTTTGAAGTCGCGGGCCCGGGTTTTATTAACATCACCCTGACCAACAAGTGGTTAACCCAGCTGTTAGCGAAGGAGAGCCTACCGAAAAAGCCAGAGGTCGCCACACCGAGCACGTTCGTCATCGACTACAGCTCTCCGAACCTTGCCAAGGAGATGCACATCGGTCACTTGAGGTCCACCGTCATTGGCGACACCGTCGTGCGAGTGCTCGAGTACGTTGGACACAACGCAATTCGGGTCAATCACGTGGGCGACTGGGGGGCTCAATTTGGCAGCTTGCTGGCCTATTTAGAAGCGTCCGCCCAAACCGAGCAAGCCCAGACGGCCGCTCTCTCTGACCTAGAAAAGTTCTATCAACAAGCCAGCGCTCGATTCAAATCCGATGAAACCTTCGCTGCGACGGCCCGCCAATGTGTGGTTGATCTTCAAGGGGGAGATCCGCACCTACTCGCACTATGGCGACAATTCATTGAGACCTCTCTCGATCATGCCAGCAAGGTATACGACTTACTCAACATTACGCTAACACGCGCTGATGTCCGCGCGGAGAGCGCATACAACGAGGTGCTGCATCCTTTGGTCGACCGACTGCGGGGTGAGGGTCTCCTCGTCGAATCTGATGGCGCTCAGTGTGTATTCCTTGACGAGTTCAAAGGTAAAGATGACCAACCGTTACCCGCCATCGTCCAGAAATCAGACGGTGGGTTCCCGTACCTTGCCACCGACCTTGCCGCGCTGGATTACCGCGCGAACACGCTGCACGGCCATCATTTGCTTTATGTGGTCGGGGCTTCTCAATCGCTTCACTTGAAGCAAGCCTATGCTGTCGCTAGAGCCGGCGGCCTGATTAGTGACGAGGTAGAAACAAGACATCTACCGTTTGGCCTCGTGCTGAAAGCCGACGGCACACCCTTCAAAACTCGAGATGGTGCCGACGTCAAATTGATCGACGTGTTAAAGGAAAGTGTTGAACGCGCGGCAACCCTCATTGCTGAGAGAAGTGACGACGCATCGCCTGAACAAACGAAAACCATCTCTGAAGTGGTTGGTATCGGCGCGATCAAATACGCCGAGCTCCAGAAAAACCGAACCACTGACTACACCTTTGACTGGGATACCATGCTCGCGTTTGAGGGAAATACCGCACCCTATTTGCAATACGCGTACACAAGAATAGCGAGCCTACTTGCCAAGGCTGATCGTTCGCCAGGAGATGGGGTTACCGTCACACACGAGGCTGAGCAATTGTTGGCGCTAAAAATCCTCCAGTTCGATGAGGCGATTTTGACTTATCTTGAGGACTATCAAGCCAATGTCATCTGCCAATACCTCTATGAGTTGTCTGGCCGTTTCATGTCATTCTATGAAAAGTGCCCCGTGTTAAGCGCGGAGGAATCTATAATGGGCAGTCGCCTTCTCCTCGCGAAGCTCACAGCTGACAGCCTCGTTCAAGGGCTGGATCTCCTCGGCATCAAAACGGTAGAGCGAATGTGAACACGTCTTATTCGCTCATCGCAGCGATGAGCCGAAACCGGGTGATCGGGCGAGGCGACGATATTCCATGGGTGGCCAAAGGCGAGCAAGCATTGTTCAAAAAGATCACCTCGGGCGGCACGGTCATCATGGGGCGAAAAACGTTCGATTCGATCGGGCGCCCTCTGCCCAAGCGCCACAATATCGTCATTACTCGAAAGCCCCGCGGCAACACTGATCAGCTCGATTTTTGCAAGAGCGTGGAAGCCGCGCTCGAACTTGCTGCCACCCTTGCTAGACCTACTTTTATCATTGGTGGCGGCGAGATCTACGCGCGAACCATCAATCACGCCTCAGCCCTTCACCTCACTACTATCGATATCGACGTTGAGGGCGACGTGTACTTCCCCACTTTTGATGAGGCAGCATTCAACCTCGTTGATACCCAGCATTTTGAAACCAATCTGAAGTACAGTTACCGACACTACACGGCTAAATCATAAGAGGACCCGACATGGCTATTAAAAATCGCGTCACAGAAATGCTCGGCGTTGAAACGCCAATCGTTCAGGCACCCATGGGGTGGATTGCGCGGTCGCAATTGGCCTCCGCCGTATCCAATGCGGGAGGCATGGGTATTATCGAGACAAGTTCAGGTGAACTCGATGTGATCAAAGAAGAGATCAAACGCATGCGAACCCTCACGGACAAGCCTTTCGGCGTGAATATCGCCCAAGCGTTTGTCCGCGACCCTGCCATCGCCGACTTTGTGATCGAGCAAGGCGTGACGTTTGTGACGACGTCAGCGGGCAGTCCCACAAAATACACCGCCCAGCTTAAATCGGCGGGCTTGACCGTCTTCCACGTCGTTCCAACTCTCCAAGCCGCGTTAAAGGCCGTCGATGCGGGCGTGGACGGATTGATCGTTGAGGGCAGCGAGGGAGGCGGTTTCAAAAACCCTCGTGACGTAGCAACCATGGTGTTACTCCCCCTGGTTCGTTCAAAGGTCGATGTACCCATCATTGCGGCGGGAGGATTCGTTGACGGTAAAACCATGGCCGCTGCTTTCGCGATGGGGGCCGAGGGAATCCAAATGGGTACCCGAATGGTCTCCGCAGCCGAGTCGCCGGTCCATAGCAACTGGAAGGAAGCCATCGTTAATGCCGAAGAAACCGGCACCGTCTTTTTGAACCGTTTTCATTCGCCGGCCCTTAGGGCACTTCGAACAGAGCGCACGACTCGCCTGGAAGCAACGATTGAAGACAACATCATGCCGGAATTCGGTGAGGCCAAAGCGTTATATTTCGGCGGTGACATGGAGGCTGCTATCCCACTTTCAGGACAGGTGGCAGGAAGAATCGAATCCATCGAGCCCGTTGCCAAGATTATCAGCGAAACTCGTGACGAGTTCCTGGACATTATTGGTCAGCTAGGTCAGCAGTATCCGGCTTGAAGGCACGAGTAGCGGCTGAGCTGAGCATGGCTTCAGACGTCATCAAGCGGTTGCTGCGGTCGACCGTCGCTGTCATCTGCTGCCTCGCATCAGCGGCACTGGCTGAAGCACCCCCGCCCTCATTTGATCAAGGCGCAGCACTCTACCGCGACCAGAACTACGCAGCTGCGCTACCCATTTTCCTGGCGCTCGCTAAACAAGGCGACGTACAGGCTCAAACAATACTGGCCATGATGTTCCGATATGGAGAGGGAACGCCGGTTGACTCAGAAACTGCGCTGAGCGTGTACCGCCTGGCGGCCGAGGCTGGCCACGCGCCCGCACAATATCAAATGGGAGTCATGCTTCGAGATGGCGAGGGCGTCACCCCCAACGAGGCAGCCGCGCTCCGGTGGTTTCAACAAGCCGCACAAAACGGCTATGACAAAGCTCTGATCGCCATCGAGGACCTCACGCCTGGCGCAGCACTCGCATCCAATCCAGATAAACCCATGCCTCAACGCACCGAGCCCTGGAATTTCGAATTACCGGCTAGTCTTTCCCAGCTATTAATGGAGCAGGCTATAAGCCCCCCGCAACCATCGTTTGAGCGAGGGTTTCGGGTTCAGTTAGCGGCCATGCAGTCTAAAGAAGCCGCCATTGATCTGTGGGAATTTCTCAAACAAGAATTCCCTCAACTTACATCGTCCTTACCGTATACCGTCAGTGTCTTTGAGCCGGACGACCAAAGCCCCACCCTATATCGACTGCGCGCGGGAGATTTTCGATCCGAGCAAAGCGCTCGCCGTTTCTGCGATATCATTACGCCTGTCACTCGCAGAAAGTGCTGGTTGATTAATGATTAAACCCTCAACTGATCGCTTAATTGGTTTAACAAGAATCTTCGCACCGCACTAGCTAACAACCAACCGCCACTCATTAGGAGCAAGCGCCATGGATCTCAGTTTTAGCGACGCAGACCTTGCTTTTCAAACCAAGGTCCGAACCTTCATCGATGAACATGTGCCCAAAGGACAAGCGCTTTGGACGAAACGGTCCGAGTGGTTTAAAGCCCTTGCTGACCAGGGGGGATGGGATATTCCTAAGTGGCCCGTCGAATTTGGCGGTCCTGGCTTTACACCGACCCAGCGTTATATTTTTGATCTTGAGATGGCCAAGCAACCGACGCCGCCAGTAATTCCCTTTGGGGTGGGCATGCTGGCACCGATTCTCATGCAATATGGCACCAAAGCCCAACAAGATCGGTTTTTGCCGAGCATCAGGGACGGCAGTGTGAATTGGTGTCAAGGTTACTCCGAGCCTGGCGCCGGCTCAGATCTCGCCAATTTGCAGACTCGCGCCGTGCTGAGCGATGACGGCACGCATTATGTGGTTAACGGCCAAAAAATCTGGACCACGCTTGCCCACATCGCGCATTGGATGTTCTGTCTAACGCGAACAGACAACTCGGGCGCAAAACAAGAAGGCATCACTTTCTTGCTCATTCCGATGGACGATCCAGGAATCGAGGTCAGACCCATCATTACCCTGGGCGGCAGTCACTCGGTAAACGAGGTGTATCTCACCGATGTCGTGGTTCCTGTCGAACAGCGGGTGGGTGAGGAAGGTAAAGGCTGGACGTATGCCAAAGGCCTGCTCAGCCATGAGCGAACGGGACTTGCCGGCATTCAGAACTCCGTGCTCGCCCTCGAAAAAGCGAAACAAAACGCGCGATCGATTCCCCTTGGAGACGGCACATTGCTCGACCAGCCGAATTTCCGAAGCAAAGTGGGTGCGCTCGAAGCAGAATTATTGGCTTTGGAGTTCACGGAAATTCGAACCCTGGCTCAAGTGGCTGCAGGCGGAAGCCCAGGGCCAGAGTCGTCCATACTGAAGCTAAAGGGAACCGAGATACAACAGCGGATTTCAGAGCTAAATCTCGAAGCCGGGGGACTCTTTGGTTCAGCCTGGGGATTGCACTCGCCAGGGCCTAGCTTCGCACGCGGCGCCACGCAACATTACCTCGGCGGGCGAGCGACCACCATTTACGGGGGTGCAAGCGAAGTTCAAAAAGACGTCATCGCCAAAAACGTGCTGGGGATGGGTTAGCGCATGGATTTATCAC